>Ga0307992_1000071_pt1 | contig 63955 bp, 54 predicted proteins | sample EllFjometagen133_FD_203162 | JGI IMG/M metagenome (GOLD analysis project Ga0307992, IMG submission 203162) | Marine microbial communities from Ellis Fjord, Antarctic Ocean - #133 | ecosystem: Environmental > Aquatic > Marine > Unclassified | place: Southern Ocean | collected 2014-10-08
ATTTGGAGTTTTTGCCCTAAGATATGGGGGGCTGCTAGAGGGACAGATTTAGGCATTTTGGAAAAAATGTAAAAAAAACTTGTATTAATACAATAATATGATATAGTATTTTAACGTTTAAAAAAAAGATTTATATCCAGTTGTTTATAGAATATTAAAAAGGAGGATTAATTTGGCAGTTTCAATCAAACAGTTATTGGAGTCAGGGGTGCATTTTGGGCACCAGACAAGGCGTTGGAATCCTAAAATGGCTCGTTATATTTTTGGCGAACGGAATGGTATTTATATTATCAATCTGGAAAAAACAGAAAAGGAGCTTAAGGCTGGCTGTGATTTTCTAAATGGTATTGCGTCTAGTGGTGAATATGTTCTTTTTGTCGGTACAAAGAAACAGGCTCAACAAGCAATTGTTGACGAGGCAAACCGTTGTGAAATGTTCTATGTAGATCAACGCTGGTTGGGCGGAACTTTGACAAATTTTGGAACTATTCGAAATAGCATTAAGCGCTTGGAGAAGCTTGAAACTATGCGCGATGATGGGACTTTTGATAAGCTGAAGAAAAAGGAAGTTGCTATTTATACTAAGGAAATGTTAAAACTTCTGAAAAATTTAGGTGGAATCAGAAATATGGACAAACTTCCCGGCGCTCTTTTTGTTGTAGATATTAAAAAAGAAGAAACCGCGGTAAAAGAAGCGCGTCGCTTAAAGATACCAATAGTCGCATTAGTTGATACTAATTCGGATCCTGATGTCATTGATTATGTTATCCCGGGAAACGATGATGCGATAAAATCAGTTAGACTTGTGGCAGCTGCTATTGCTGAGGCGATTATTGAAGGCAACAGTAATTATGTAAAGACTAGAAAAAGTGAAGCTTCTGTTTCTAAAGAAGCAGCTAAAGAAGTAGCTAAAGAAGTAGCTAAAGAAGTAGCTAAAGAAGCAAAGGATGTCAGTAAAGGGCAGACTGTAAAAAAGAAATCTGAAAAGGCGAAAAAGGAAACAACTTCAGTAAAGAAAAAGACGTCGAAAGCAAAAGGGAAGGAATAGTAATGAGTGTAACAGCTGATCAAATTAAATCACTTAGAGAAAAAACTAATGCCGGATTTATGGATTGTAAAAAAGCACTTATTGAAACTGGTGGTGATATAGAAAAGTCAATTGCAGAACTGCGTAAGAAAGGTCTGGCTGTAGCAGCAAAAAGAGCCGGCAAGGCTGCCAAAGAGGGGCTGATTGAGTCTTATATACATCTTGGTGGGAAGATCGGCGTACTTGTTGAGGTTAACTGTGAAACTGATTTTGTTGCTAAAAACGAACAATTCCAGCAGTTTGTTAAAGATGTTGCCATGCAGATCGCGGCAGCTAATCCTGAGTTTCTTGAGCCAGAGCAGGTTCCCGCAGAATTGGTAGAAAAGGAAAAAGAGATCATTATTGCTCAGGCAGGCAATAAACCGGCAAATGTGATAGAGAAGATGATCGCAGGCAAAATAAATAAATTTTATTCAGAAGTCTGTCTTTTAGAGCAGCCTTATGTTAAGGACGATAAAATAAAGATAAAGGATTACTTGAATTCTATAATAGCGAAAATTGGTGAGAATATCAAAATCCGCAGATTTGCCCGTTATCAATTAGGCGAAGATTTGTAACCTTTTTTTATTCTGAATAAATTTAAAAACTTAATTTTGAAATAGGATATTTATTAATGGCTAAAAAACCAGCATATCGTAGAGTTGTCTTGAAACTCAGCGGAGAAGCGCTTCAAAATGTAAAAAAAGGCTATGGTATAGATGCTGGTGTTCTTTTAAATATAGCCCAGCAGCTAAAAGAAATTAATGGAAAAGGTCTTGAAATCGCTATTGTAGTCGGAGCAGGCAATATTTTCCGGGCCGCGTCTACAATTGGCCGGGCGATTGACAGGGTTACAGCTGATTATATGGGTATGCTGGCAACAGTTATTAATGCCTTGGCTCTTCAGGATGCCTTAGAAAAGATCGGGGTTCATACACGCGTACAGACTGCGATAGATATGCAGGAGCTTGCAGAGCCTTATATTCGCAGAAAAGCGGTCAGGCATTTAGAAAAAGGCAGGATCATAATATTTGCCGGAGGGACGGGTAATCCCTATTTTACTACTGATACGGCTGCTGCATTGAGGGCGATAGAGATTAATGCGGATGTAATATTAAAAGCAACAAAAGTAGACGGTGTTTATTCTGATGACCCAATGAAAAATAAGGAAGCAAAAAGGTTTAAAGAGCTTACTTATATTGAGGTGGTTAATAAGGATTTAAAGGTTATGGATCGTACTGCGGTTACTCTTTGTATGGAAAATAAATTGCCGATAGTTGTTTTTAATCTTTTTAAAAAAGGAAATATTAAAAAAGTAATGCAGGGAGCTCCAATTGGTACGCTTGTAAGATAAATCGGACTTTAACCTGGCGAAAAAAATCGTTTAGGAGGCATGTATGGCAGTTAATGAAATAATTAATCAAGCTGAAGATAAAATGAAAAAGTCAATAGAGGTTTGCGCACGTGATTTTAGTACTGTTCGCACAGGCAGAGCCAGTACCAGTTTAGTTGAGGGGCTGCGTGTGGATTATTACGGTACATCGACACCATTAAAGCAGCTTGCGGGTATGTCCACTCCTGAGGCAAGACTAATTGTTATTCAGCCTTGGGATATATCAAGTATAGGTGCTATTGAAAAAGCTATTCAAAAATCTGAACTGGGTATTCCTCCTTCAAATGATGGAAAAGTTATTCGCTTGAGCGTTCCGCCATTAACAAAGGAAAGACGCGCGGAGCTTGTTAAAGTAGTACACAGACTTACTGAAGAAGGACGGGTTGCGATACGGGCTGTGCGTCGTGAAGCAAACGAAAACATAAAGTTGGCGGAAAAAAACAGTACTATCACAGAAGATGCAAGTTTCAATGCTCAGGATGATATCCAAAAGCTTACAGATAAATGCATTAAAGATTTAGAAGTTCTTTCAAAGAAAAAAGAAAACGACATAATGGAGGTCTAGTTTTAGATTTCCTTTAAGATATAGTGGGCCGCTAGCTCATCTGGTAGAGCACCGCCCTTTTAAGGCGGTTGTGCTTGGTTCGAGACCAAGGCGGCTCACCACTATTAAGTTAAAAGTAAAAAGTTAAAAGTAAAAAGTATTCAACATAGTACTTTGGACCTTAAAGGCTTAAAACTTTAAACTATTATGTCCCCATCGTCTAGCCTGGTCCAGGACAACAGATTTTCGATCTGTCGACAGGGGTTCAAATCCCCTTGGGGACGCCAAAAAATAAGGCCACTCTTTTTAGAGTGGTCTATTTTTTTGTAGGCGTCCCCAGGGGATTTGAACCCAAAAAAAGGGTTATAGGAAGAAAGATTGTTTCTCCCTTATCCTCCTTTGCTAAAGCTACGGAGGACAGGTCGGCTCAAGTGCGGCTTGCCCACCATAGCTGTTTTTTAGCGAAGCTGTCCTACGTAGCCTTTGGCAAAGGAGGAAACGACCCCCTGGGGATGCGTAGTGTAGACCAAGTGTTTTTAGCGGACGCCATACTTTGTGGCGGAAACAACGGTTCATATTCCCTCCACAACTAATTAATCTGCCTTAAAGTTTTTTCTCATGTTATAATGTTTCCATGTGGCATATTTATATATTAAAATGCAAAGGGGGCAGTTTATACACTGGGATTACAAATGATTTAAATCGCAGGTTGGATTTGCATAATCAGGCTAAGGCAAGTAAGTATACCAGAGCGCATCTTCCCGTAAAGCTTGTATTTAGTAAACAATGCCAGAGTAAATCAAATGCCTTGAAATCTGAGGCTCAAATCAAGGGGTGGCCAAGGGCAAAGAAGTTGGCTTTAATAGCCGGTAATATTGAATTGCCGGATTTGCTATGAATTCACCTAAACCTCTTATTGACTTATCCTTCTGATAGTTTTACAATATATTTAACTTATTTTAGATAAAGAAAGGAAATTTATGGCAAGGAAAGTAAAAGTAGCGCTAGCTTTAGGCGGAGGCGGAGTGCGCGGCGTAGCGCATATTGGAATAATAAGAGCTTTGCAAGCGCAGGGTGTGCAGATTGACATGATCGCAGGCACTAGCATGGGAGCAATGATCGGAGCACAGTATGCATTAAATCCGAATATCAATGCTATTGAAAGACGTATGATGGGTATGCTGGAGCGAAAGGAAGTAAGGGCCATTGAGCAATTAATAAGCGGTTATTCTCCTTCAGATGAGAAGAAGCTTATTATTAACTCTTTATTTTCTTTTGTCAAGCAGATGGTGCTAGTTAATGTAAGGGCAATAAAAAGATGGGTTTTTAGCGTTAAAGATATTGCCTGGATCTTTGATAATCTTGATATAGACACTGATTTTAAAAAAATTAAAATACCCTTTTGCTGTACATGTGTAGATTTACGTACAGGAGATGAAGTGACCTTGTCTAAAGGAAGCATCAAGGAGGCTGTTTTGGCCTCATCATCATTGCCGGGTGTTTTCCCTCCTGTTAAGCGCGGAAAACGCTTACTTGTTGATGGGGGGATAATCGGTAGCGTGCCGGTTGATGCAGCAAGAGCTATGGGCGCGGATATTGTTATTGCTGTTGGGGTTGAAGCCCATGTAGATTATACTAAGAAATTAGGTAATGGCTTAGATATAATGTTTCAAGGAGATGCTATACGGGCCTGGCATTTGAGCAATATTAGACTAAGGGGCGCGGATGTAATAATTTATCCAGAAGTGGGCAATATTAGCTGGGCAACTTTTTCAAAGGCAAATTTGTGTATTAAAGCAGGTGAAGTAGCAGCGAATAAGGCAAGAGAACAGATAGCTCAAGTTATAAGAAATAAGCAAAAAAAGAAATTTTGGAAAGGATTGTTTTCTTTCTCTAACGATTAGAGAGCTAAATGACTAAAGGTATCCTATGGCAAAAAAATGGTAGGATGTCTTGATTTCAGAGATTACAAACTTGACCACAGCGAACTACTTTTAGAAATTAATATTTGTGATAATCAATAATTGTTGTAATTAGATATAATCCAGCTTATTTAAGAGGATTATCCCAGGGAGACGGTGATGAAAAAAATCGTGATTATTAGCTTAATTGTACTGATCAGTTTACTCGGCGGTGTTTTTATCTACTTAAATTATATATATATTCCCAAGCATTTGAAACCAATTGTCATAAACTTTTTGGAGGAGAATCTGGGAAAGAATGTTCGGGTGAGAAAGGCTGCTTATTTTCCTATCAAAGGTGTGCTTTTTTCTGATGTGGAAATATTAAATCCGGATAATAGCCTTTTTTTATCGGTTAGTACTATTGATCTTGGACTAAAGTCGATCCCGGCTATAAGTAATAATGCTTTTTCAGCAAAATTAAAATTAGTGATAAAGGGTCTTGTGTTTAAGCAGGCTGATTTAGAGGCGCAGGGTGGTGGCAAAATAGACATTGATATTAATATTAAAGGAAAAGATGATGTGAAATTTTCTGCAGTAGTTGATCTTGCTGATATAAGTGTTAAGGGTATTAAAGAAACAGGAGAGATAACAAATATAAAAGGCAGAATTATTTGTTCGCAAAGGGATTTTGCAAGCGAAAATATAACTGCCACTATAGGCGCTCAAATATTGAATATCTTTGTTAAGGGTGATTATGATAAAAAAGACATAAATATCAGAAAGTTTAATATTGATTATATGAAGACAAATCTTTCCATAAAAGGGACAGTATCAGATTTTGAAAAGCCTAATATTGCTTTAACTTTTGATGGACTTATAAAGCTCGAAAATATCCCGGATTTGCTCTCTGGAGTTCAGCTTCCGGCTCTTGCGGGAGATTGTAAAATAACTGCAGAGTGTAAAGGTGCGATGGCTGTGATAAATAACTTGATTGCGGATGCAAAGATAGAGCTTAATAATGTAGCAGTAGAAAAAATAAAAGTTACAGGATTAAAAGCAGATATTAAGCTTCGAAACGGAAAGCTTAACCTTTCTGATCTAGATGGTGATTTTTACAGCGGGAAAATTACAGGAACGGCGGAAGCGGAAATTTTTAGTAAAGACTTGCCGGTAAAAGCTTTAATAGATCTGCAGGGGATTGAAATAGAAATGCTCATAGAGGATTTAATAGGGCTGAATATGGGGCAAGGTGCTGTTCGGGCCCATGTTGAGATTTCTGGACCGGCAGTGGATTTAAATAGCCTAAAGGGACAAGGATCAGTTGAATTAATGAACGGTAAGGTGAAAATGCCGTCAAATTTTTCCAAAGTGGCTAATTCTCTTAATATTGCTAAACTTGCTGATATGAATATAGAGCAGGCCTCAGCAACTTTTACACTTAGTGATGGGAAATTACAAACTCAGGATCTTATTCTGAGCGCTGCTGAGGCAACCATATCTGGTAAGGGGTATATTGATCTAGAACAATATGTTGATTTCCTGGCAACAATTGAAGCAGGAACAAGCGTGCCGCTGCCTAAGGTAAGGGTTTATGACAGGCTTGAGCATTTGAAATACAAAATGATTTTTCCCACACAAGATCTAATAAAAACAGGGATTAAGAGTTTATTGGACAAGGGGGGAGATAGCTCCGCAGGAGAATCTGAAATTCAGAATCAAATTAAAAAAGGGCTGGAAAAATTATTCAGGTAAAAATAAACAAAACCCATCTTCGCCAAAAACATAGATCAATACTAATCCATAATTCTCGCTTGATAAGCGGGGATAAGATTGTAAATAATTCTTGGATAAATATTAATGGTAATAAGATAATAAAGATCGGTAGAGGGGTAAAACCGATTTTAAGAAACACTGAGTATATAAATGCTGCATCAGCCTATGTGGCTCCGGGGTTTATTGATCTTCATATACATGGTGATATAAATAAAATATCCATGATGCAGGCAAAATATGGGGTGACAGGTTTTTTAAATAGTCTTCAAACAAGAAGTCTGAATCAATTTTCAAAGTCATTGTCTGTTTTACCTGATCCTTTGCTAAAAGGTTCAAAATGCCTGGGCGTTCATCTTGAAGGTCCTTTCATAAACAAAGTTATGGCTGGAGCGCAGCCTAAGCAGTTTGTTATAGATCCTGATATTCGGGCAGTAAAGTTATGGGTTAAAAAAGCGCCTGGAAAGATCAGGATAATAACAATAGCCCCTGAGCTTAAAAATAGTATATCCTTAATAAAGATGTTAAGGAAAAATAAAATTGTTGCGGCAATCGGGCATACAGATGCAAGCATTGAGCAGACAAAAAAAGCAATAGACCAAGGGTGTTTATATACCACGCATGTTTTTAATCGCATGAGTGGGATTTCTTCCAGGAATCCGGGCGTTATTACCCAGGTTTTGCTTGATGACCGAATTTCCGCAGAGGTTATTGCTGATACGCATCATGTGCATCCGGATAATCTTAGGCTTTTAGTGAAATGCAAATTGGCTGACAAGATCGTTTTGGTAAGCGATTCTGTGGCAGCTATGGATACGAAGTCTTTAGAGATAATCGAGGGTGTTTACCGTATGGAAAATTTTACCATCGCAGGAAGTAAGCTGAATTTGTTGCAGGCTGTGAAAAATATGGTATACTTGTGTGGAGTTTCAATTACTCAGGCGGTTGGGATGGCTAGTCTTAATCCGGCAAAAATCATCGGCGTTGATAACATAAAGGGAGTAATTTCAAAAGGTTATGACGCCGATATTGTTATTTTTGATAAAGATTTTAAATGTAGGATGACAATAGTAAACGGAAACATAGTTTATAAGAGAATATGAGTTTTAGGATATACTAACGCTTTTGGTTTAGTTTAGTAGCAAGATCTGAGAAAACTATTTTAGCTCATTCTCGTTTTACATCCATGTAAAACTGCGAGGACGGTCGCCTATTTTTCACATCCTGTAAAATCGGCGTACCTAATCCGCTAAAACAGTTATTCCCAGTTCTTGGATTGTTCACACCACTTGGGGATATTAGAATAATAAAATTAACTTAAGAATTATTACTTGTAGCTTGTGACGCGACGAAGGAGCATTTATGTGCGGGATTGTAGGATATATCGGAAATAGAAACTCAGCAACAATACTTATCAAAGGCCTTCGCTCTCTAGAATATAGAGGGTATGACTCAGCCGGGATTGCAATAATTGATAAAAGAAAGCGGCTTTATCTTCTTAAAAGGGCGGGAAAATTTAAGGTCCTGTCTGATTGCCTCATAGATCGTCATGTCGCAGGGCATCTTGGTATTGGCCATACCCGCTGGGCAACTCATGGCGAGCCCAATGAGGTAAATGCCCATCCGCATTACGGGAATACAAAAAATTTCCTTGTGGTCCATAACGGCATTATTGAAAACCATCATGAATTGAAGATAAAACTAAAAGCAGAAGGCCACAAGTTTTCCTCTCAAACAGATACAGAGGTGATTGCGCATTTAGTGGAAAAACTTTATAAAGGAGATCTGCTGGCTGCTGTTTGCCGCACAATAGGATATCTTAAGGGAAGCTTCGCGTTGGGAGTGATCTCTTTACATGAACCTGATGTGCTTATTGCGGCCCGTAAAGATAGTCCTCTGATCGTAGGCCTAGGTAAAGGAGAAAATTTTATTGCTTCAGATGTTCCGGCGATACTATCACATACTCGAGATATCATATATTTGGATAATAATGAAATTGCAAAGATAAGTAAAAGCGAAGTTAAAGTATTTAATCAAAAGTGCAAAGAGATCAAAAAAAAGAAGGTTAGAATAAACTGGAATGCTGCTAGTGCTGAAAAAGCGGGATACGCGCATTTTATGCTAAAAGAAATAGAAGAGCAGCCGCATGTGATGGAGCGCATTCTAAGGAATCGTATAAAGTCAAAGGCCATTGCTTTTGAAAATATTAATCTATCCCGTAGTCAGCTGAAAAATATAACAAACATTCAGATAATTGCCTGCGGGACGGCTTATCATGCCGGGCTATGCGGTAAATATATTTTAGAAAAAATGCTCCATGTTCCTATTAATGTTGATACATCCAGTGAGTTCAGATATCGCCAGCAGATTATTACTAAGAATAAAACCCTGATTATCCCGGTCAGTCAATCCGGGGAGACTGCGGACACATTAGCCAGTTTGCGTGCGGCAAAAGACAAGGGAGCAAAGATACTCTCGATTTGTAATGTTGTAGGCAGTTCAATTGCCCGGGAATCAGACGGGGTTATATATACGCTGGCAGGCCCGGAAATTTCCGTTGCCTCGACAAAGGCATATACGGCACAGCTGATGACCTTTTATTTGTTGGGCTTATATCTGTCAGGGATCAAAGGAACAATTACTAATAAACAGCTTTCTAGCTATACAGACAAAATGAAAACAATACCTGCTCTTATGCAAGATATTATAAAAAATCAAAAAAAAGTAAAAAAGATTGCTTTTGAATATGTAAATCGCTATCATTACCGTCTTGCGGAGCAGTTTAAGTTTCTCGAAGACGATATCGTACAGTTTAAAAATCCTAAAAAAGCGCTTGAATATGCTAAGAAATGGGCAAGACTTTCGCATTCTACTTATGGCCGGCGTTTTGGGGATTTTCCGTTTTTATATTTAGGGCGTAATGTGAATTACCCCAGTGCCTTGGAAGGAGCCCTAAAATTAAAAGAGATAACATATATAAGCGCTGAAGGTTATCCTGCTGGTGAAATGAAACATGGGCCGATAGCACTTATTGATGAATTCCCTTTGGTTGTATGTATAGCCACAAAGTCGGAAGTGTATGAAAAAATGCTTTCAAATATCAGAGAAATAAAGGCACGAAAAGGCACTGTTCTTTCTATTGCCACAAAAGGCGATAAGGAGATAAGCAGGAGGGAATATTCAGATTATATTATTGAAATACCTGAGATTGACGATTTTTTCTCCCCTTTGCTTATTGCTCTGCCGCTTCAGTTTCTTGCATATCAGATCGCCGTGGGCTTAGGCTGTGATGTTGATCAGCCGAGAAACCTGGCAAAAAGCGTTACTGTTGAATAATCAAATAGTTATAAGTATTAACCATTCCTAACCCTATGAAGGGGGAGGGATGGTTAATTTTAATTTGTGCCTTTCGATAGACTGAAATCTGGTCTTCTTTAAAACTCATTTAAAAACTTTCCATAAAAACACACATAACTTATTTAAAATCAATAAGATAAAGCATTGGATTAATTTGCAAAGAATAAAAACTTATGGTATACTTTTATACCTTTTTCACATAAGGGGGATTCTTCTTAAAATTTTATTGTGAGAGAAGTCCAGTTGCAGAAGGGATCAGAAATTTTAGTAAATTCGCAAAACTCTGTAAATGAATGAGTTTAAAGAAAAAGTAGAAGTAAGGTATTTGTTGGAACAAGCAATTTAGATATTTGGTAAAGGTTGATTGGAGATAGGTGAAGGATTTTTTTAATATGAATAAATCAATAACTGAAATCATAGCGGTATTAATCATTAATACATTTTTCTCGGTAACTTGTGTATTTGCCGCGGATATGCTTTCTCCCGCATTGCAAATCAATAACCGGGCTTTTCAGGATGTTAATCAAAAAGCATTAACGATTAGTAATCAGACAGGCATGCTTGATATTGATGGTTTGAAAATACCAATAAAAATTCCTTCTGAGACTGATATTCTCACAGAGAAAATAAAAAATTGGGTAGAATCTAAACAAAGCAAAATAATGGAAAATACAATTGCTCGGGTAGAGCTTTCTTCTAAGCAGGTAATTATTGAAAATGCATGGCAGTCTAATAATGGACTTAAAAGGCAAAAATTTTTTAAGGAAACAATTACGTCGCGAGTGAATAATTTTTTAGATTTTTTTATGAATCAAATTAAAAATAAAGATTTCTCTGATATTGATTTAAGGATTATTCATGATCCGGATTTAACGATTGTTTATCCCTATCCTGCTTTTATTGATAATAAGTATTGTGTGATTGTGCCGTTGCTTTGGCTGCCGGATAAAAATGGCGGTAGGGCCTCAAATGAGAAGATTAAGGAGGCTTATCAAACAGCTAGTAAAATAATTCTAGATGTTATTTATCAGACAATTAAAGAGAGTGATGATGATGCTGGTGATTTTGATAAGCAGCTCTCTCCTGTGATGCAGTCAATTGTAGATAGTACAATTGTTAGTTTTGATTCTTTAAAAAGAAATCTGGTTATTCCTGATTTACTGCGATACTGGTCCAATATTGATATTAAGCTTTTTATTGAGGATTTTTTACTGCCGAATTTAGAGAATATTAAATTTGCCGAGGATTTTGATATTCGGTTTGTGAAAAAGCCGCATAGGTTTGGGCGAAATGTGATACTTATGAAATTTAATGGCCGATATACATTATTGGTTCCTGAATCTTTAATTCCTAATTCAGAAATATTAGGCACAGATCAAATTTTACAAGCCAGAAATGATGCAGTTAGTCACAGTATAATAGCTATTTTTAGGAATATGGACCAATCAGTAACAGAGTTAATAGCATGCACAAGAGAAGGGCAGAGTGAGGATAATTTAGTTGTTCCTGATGAGGAGTTTATCCAGGAGAATACTCTGGGATGGGTTAATACTTGGAATCAGCAGAATAAGATAATTAACAAAACATTGGATCACTTATATCCTAAGCTTGAGTTAAAAAAAGAAAAAGTAAAGTCTTTGTCTAAATTTTTTGAGCAATGCTCTCTCAATATGAAAGATCAAACATATAAAGATCTCCAAATTCGGATCGTGGTTGATTCCCAGAGGAAAAAACCGTATTTTATGGAGTTTAAAGGTTCTCGAATCTTGGTCATTCCTTATAATTTTTATGCAGCAAAAATAGAATTTAAGCATTTGATTGATCAGACCTTTGCTCGGATTAGGCTAGGAACAAAAGAAATAATTAAGGAGAATATTCTAAAGTTTAGGCATAAGTATGAAGACAGAGAAGCAGGGATAAATAATCGGATTGAGGATTTTGCTTTATATTTTATGAATAAAAATAAAAGAGTAAAATTTTCAGACATTGAAATAAGATTTTGTGATAATTTTCAGAAAACGCTACCTTACAAAGTGTATATAAAAGGTAAACCGGTTGTAATTGTGTCCCTTGGATGGCTTAATGGATATAAGCAGGATGCAGATCAGCCCTATCTTGTGAATAAAGATAATAAAAGTTGCTTTAAACCGATAATGAAAATTATTAATCAGATTGAGCGGGATATAAATCCAAATGTTAATGCTAAACAAAAAATTGCAAAGGATGTAAGTGAGAATAAAGTAATTGTTGAACTCAATTCAATGGATAAAGAAATTCATATACCAAATTGGTTGGCTTTTAAAAAGCAGAATGAGGGCAACAGTATATTAGGAAAATATCTAATGCCGTTTTTGCTAGAAACTTATTTTTATGAGGATTTTGAAATCAGGATTGTTGATGATGGAAATAAAACTAAGATAAAATCACAGCAAATAACTTTTGCAAACGAGGGAGATAAATTTGTTGTAGTGATCCCAACAAGCTTAATTGCAAATATGGATCCGAAGGCTGAAAAAAATACATTAGAACGGCGAAACTGGGATTTTGCAATTGAATTTTTGAGTAGGACTGAAAATTTTCTTAGGCAAAATGGAATCATTTTTAAGCCGAAAAGATTATTATTTAAACAACAACTGGAGATAGTGCAAAGATCAATTTAAGGGCTCTATTGACAAAATAAATTAAATGTTGTAGACTCTAACTCTAACAAATCGGGCGCGTAGCACAGTTGGTTAGAGCACCTCCCTTACAAGGAGGGGGTCGTAGGTTCGAGTCCTACCGCGCCCACCATTAGACTTGAGGCTGATGCAACTCGCTCATGGTAAACCATGGCAGGTTATTAGCTGTGATGTGAATGTAAAGTTTAATTTTTGATATATTCTTCTCAGTTGCAAATCAACTATGAGGTTAATTTTAAAATTAAAAATTAAGGAGCCGTAGTTCAGCTGGTTTAGAACGTCGGACTGTCGATCCGAAGGTCGCGGGTTCGAACCCCGTCGGCTCCGCCATATTAAAAAAGCCCGTTGCATTTGCAGTGGGCTTTTTTATTAGAAAGTGGTGAGAACCCAAAAGAGGATTTTAATAATGAGATAGGATTTATGGAATGGAATGAACATAAATTCGTTATCGAATTAATTCAAAAATAGTTTTTATGTGCAGAAAAAGTACCCCCTAAAAATAAATAACTTACACTTGAAATTTTTCATGTGATTTGCTATAATCACAAATTAATCTAGCTAAACAATAATATAAGGAGAAGTGAATTATGAATAAACAATTAATAACAAATTTAGAAAAAAAGTGTGTTGAAAACAGTTATGCTAATTTAATGGTTTTAAATAATGATGATATAGTAGCATATGTTTCTGAATATACTGAATTATGCAATCCTGATTCTGTTTTTGTTAGAACAGATATAGCTGCTGATATTGATTACATTAGAAATAGGGCTAAGGAACTGGGGGAGGAAGTTGCTTTAAAAAAAGATGGTCATACTATTCATTTTGATGGAATTAATGATCAGGCAAGGGATAAAGCAAATACTAAATTTTTAGTAACTCCAGAGATAAAATTAGGCGCACATATTAATACCACAGAACGTAACCCTGGATTAGAAGAAGTCAGGGTTTTTCTTAAAGATATTATGGTTGGCAAACAGATGTTTGTGATGTTTATGTGCCTGGGGCCGGTTAATTCAGAATTTTCTATATATGCGGTACAGATAACTGATTCAGCGTATGTTGCTCATTCAGAAGATATTCTTTATCGTCCTGCGTATGAAGCATTCAAGAAACAAGGCAATGATATAGAATTTTTTAAATATGTACATTCTGCCGGAGAGCTTGAGCATAATGTAAGTAAAAATGTGGATAAACGGAGAGTTTATATTGATCTGTTAGACGGCATTGTTTTTACTACTAATACTCAATATGCCGGAAACACAGTTGGTCTTAAAAAATTAGCTTTGCGTCTTGCTATTAATAAAGCAAACAAAGAGGGATGGCTTGCAGAACATATGTTCTTGATGGGAGTTAAAGGGCCTAATGGAAGAAAGTCTTATTTTACCGGTGCTTATCCGAGTGCCTGCGGAAAGACTTCAACTTGTATGGTTGAAGGCGAGAGTATTGTAGGTGATGATATTGCTTATTTGCGTAAAAAGGATAACAGTGTCTATGCTGTAAACGTAGAACGAGGTATATTTGGTATTATAAAAGATGTTAAGGCAAAAGATGATCCAAAAATATGGGATGTATTGACAGCTAAAGGTGAAGTTATTTTTTCCAATGTTTTAAATGTGGACGGCGCTCCTGCTTGGCAGGGAGATGGACATGAAATTCCTAATAAAGGTGTTAATTATGCAGGGAATTGGAGAAAAGGGGCAAAAAATGTCGTGGGTACAGAATTAGCGCATTCACATAATAATGCTCGCTATACAATTCCAATAAGAACATTAAAGAATCGCGATGAAAAGCTAGAAGATCCTCAGGGAGCTAAAGTTGGCGGGATTATATATGGGGGAAGAGATTCAGATACTTGGGTTCCAGTTTTTCAGAGTTTTGACTGGGATCATGGAGTTGTTTGCCTGGCCAGTTCCCTTGAATCTGAAACTACGGCTGCTACATTAGGCAGAGAAGGTATCCGTAAATTTTGTCTAATGGCAAATCTTGATTTCCTTTCTATCCCAATGGGCAAATATATTCAAAATCATCTTGATTTTGGTAAGGGTATGGACAATGTTCCGATTATTTTTGGATCAAATTATTTTCTTAAAGACTCAGACGGTAAATACTTGAGTGGTATGCAGGATAAACGTGTTTGGTTAAAATGGATGGAATTGCGAATACATAATGATGCGGGAGCAATTACTACTCCTATCGGTCAGATTCCGCGTTATAACGATTTGAAACGCTTATTCAAAGAGGTTTTGAATATAGACTATTCTGAACTTTTATATAATGAGCAGTTTAAGATTCGTATTCCGGAAAATCTAGCGAAGATAGAAAGAATTTTTGAAATATACGAGACCAATGCCATTGGTATTCCAAACATGGTATTTGCCAAACTTGATGGTCAACGCAAGCGTTTGCAGGCATTGAAATCTAAGATAGGTGATTATGTGATTCCTGATCAATTATAGTTTTTAGATAAAGGGAGGCTCCATGAACACAAATGCAGCAACAACAGTTGAATTAAAAGGTGTGAAATTTTTCAAGCGCGGAAAGGTAAGAGAAATTTATGATCTTGATGATAAGCTTTTAATAATATCATCAGACCGGATCTCCTGCTTTGATGTTATTCTGCCTACACCGATACCCGGGAAAGGGCAGGTGCTTACAGAAGTTTCTAAGTTCTGGTTTGATTTCACTAGTGATATTATAGATAATCATCTGATAAGTACAGATGTAGATGAATTCCCTCAAGAATTAGCTCCCTATAAAGAACTTCTTAGAGGGCGCTCGATGCTTGTTAAGAAGGCGCAGCCTTTGCCGGTTGAATGCGTAGTCAGAGGATATTTATCTGGCTCAGGCTGGAAGGATTATAAGAAGACCGGTACTATTTGCGCAATTAAGCTTCCAGAGGGATTAAGAGAATCCGACAAATTGCCAGAAGTTATTTTTACGCCATCTACAAAAGCAGAAGTTGGGCATGATGAAAATGTTTCGCAGGAATATGTCGAGAAGCAGATTGGAAAGCAAACAACTGATAAATTAAAAGAGTTGAGCATTGCGATTTATATGAAGGCGTGTGATTATGCTCAAAAACATGGTATAATTATAGCAGATACAAAATTTGAATTTGGAAAAATCGGCGATAAAATCATTCTTATTGATGAGGTTTTGACTCCTGATTCTTCCCGGTTTTGGTCGCTGGATGAATATGCTTCAGGTAGAAGCCAGCCTAGCTTTGACAAGCAGTTTGTTAGGGATTATCTAGAGACGCTTGACTGGGATAAGACTCCTCCTGGGCCAGAGTTGCCGGAAGAGATCGTAACTAAAACAAAAGATAAATATTTGCAAGCGCTTAAGATATTGATTAAGAGTTAAAAGCTTAATTGAAATGGTTTGAAAAGGATTTTTGATGAAGAAGCATATTGATAGATGTTGGGAGTATATGAGATGCAATGAAGAGCGTACATGCTGTGCTTATCCTGATAAAGGGGAGGTTTGTTGGGAAGTTGCCGGAACTATGCGTGATAATGAAGCTGAAAAAAGGCTTGATAAGCTGGCTAAAATTGCGCAGCAGGAAGGCAGAGATATGACTGAGCACGAAATGCTTCTGATGCATCCAATGAAAGCGGAAAAACTTTGCAAATATGTTGAGCGCTATGGGTCTTGTAAATGCTGTCCGTATTATAAGTATGTGGAAAAAATGAAAAAATCAATGACGACCAGAAAAAATTTTGAAGCTTTTTAATGGCTCTATTTTAAAACTCCCATTTTTACATTGAATTCCAGTAATATTCTGCGTAAACTATTAATAGGCATTCCGACTACATTATAGAAATCCCCTTTGACTTTCCTAATGAACATATCTGTTTTTTCCTGGATAGCATATGCTCCGGCTTTATCGTGATTTTTTTTAGAAAGCATATTGATTTGTTTGCGGGAGAGAGGCCTTGTAAAAATGGTTGATTTTTCTATGTCTACTATTCTTCTGTTTTCTTTTATGTTAATAACAGCTATTGCTGTGTAAACAAAATGCCTTGTTCCATTGAGTGTGCAAAGGATCGTTTTGGCATCGCGTATATTTTTTGGTTTTCCAAATATTTTATTATTATAAACAACTATGGTATCAGCGCCGATTACTATGGCATTACTATGTTTTGAGGCTATGTTTTGTGCTTTAGATAATGCAAGGCCAATACAGTAATGTTCAACAGAAGGAGCTGTATTTGGTCCTTCAATGATATTACTTGGCCTTATAAATATTTTAAGGCCTGCTTTTTCTAGAAGTTCTTTCCTCCTAGGCGATGCAGAGGCAAGAATGAGTTTTGTCATTGCTGTTCTTTATCAATATAAGTTTGAGCGTTCGCTTTAAGTTTAATATCCTCAAACCAGCTGCTTAAAAATTTTGCCTTCTTAGTGTTTATAACTTTTATCGAGTAATCTTTTTTTTGCTCCTTAAATTTATCCATGTCCAGGGGTTTTATCTCATCTAAACTGATTAGGCATAATCCGGATGGAGTTTTAATTAAACTGGATATAGCATTTTTTTTAAGTTCTAGGGCAGCTGCAGCAAACTCTTTGCTAAAGCCCAGTTCCGGGATATATCCTGAGCGTGTAATATTATCGGCTTTCTTTACGGTAAATTCAAGTTCAGCCGAGGCATCTTTAAAATTCATTTGTTTTGTATTTATAAGATCAATAAGTTCAGAACGTACTTGCTTGCCTTTTTGAATGGCAATTATCTGGGCCTGTGCTTCTATATAAAGTTTTTTTACGTCATCTGTTATATCTGCGTATTCAGGAATATAAGGTTTGATTTTTTTGATAGGTTTGAGAATATAATAAGCAGTAGGTGCTTTTATTATTTGGCTTACTTCGCCTGGTTTTAAGGAAAAGGCTGCTTTTAGAAATGGAAAACTTAACCCGATCTTAGGGATCTGATCAAACATGGAAAATGGGCCTGTTTCTTTAGCGGCCAGTCCATGTTCTTTAGCTACATCATCAAAACTTACATCACCGTATAGCTTATTCATAATGGTTCGGGAAAGGCCTGAGGCCTGGTTAATCATTTCTTTCTCGATTAACTTATCTTTGATAGTTTCCGATACATCGGCTAAACTTTTGTATTCTTGGGTCGTTTCTTTTTTATCATCAGTTTTTTCTGCCTTGAACTCTTCTTTATTATTATCGTAATATTTTTTAATTTCTTCTTCTGTTATCAGGATTCCTTCTTTGAATTGCTCTAACTTTATCTGGATATATTTGACATTTATCTGCTCCGGTTTTCTAAATTTTTCTTTATTGTTCGAATAATAGCCTTTGAGATCATCTTCATTGTCGCTTATGACTGTATCCTGAAAGGCTTGAGGTTCAATAACGATATAAGAGACAGATGCCTGTTCAAATTCCTGTCTATACGTATTTTCGACTTCCATATCGCTTACGATAAGGTCTTCAGTCAGTTTTCCCATGAACTTGTTTATCATAATGGAATTTTTTATTCCTTGTTCAAAATCTGCGGGTGATTGCTGGAAAACACGGCTAATTATCATGGCATAATTTTCTGGAGCCAGGTCAGAATATTTAAAGACCGGCAGGTTCTTTATGAATTTAAGTAATTCCTTATTACTTACTTTTATGTTTTTCTTTTTTGCTGCTTCAAGGATTATCAATCGTGTCCAGGTTTGCTCATCTAAATTGTTATATTGTTCCGGCTGTTCTCCATAGCGCATCCAAATATCGTTACGTACGGCATGTTTTTCCGCTGAAAAATCTGTCCAGCCGATTTTCTTGTTGAAAATTTTTCCGGCAAATCCGCTGCGGCGGTTTTTTACTGCACTGCCTATATTCCATATTACAAAAGCCGGCACAATGAATATCGCGATAGCCCACATGATTGTTTTAGTGTGTTTTCTTAAATTTCTAAAAAGCATATTTTCCTCCTAAAAGGTTAACTCATAATACTACAGGCAAATATTTCTATTGCTTTGAATGTAGCGGTATTGATTGACTTGTCTTAAATGTTAATTCAGTATAGCGAATAAATGCTAATTTTGCAAATTTTTTTGACAAAAGAGTCTATGTGTGGTAATTTTTAACATTAGCTATGGATAAATATAAAGAGCTTATAAAATACTCACATTTAATTGCCAGAAGAGGACTTGTGCAAGGGTCTTCCGGAAATATTAGCATCCGGCAGGGCAGATCTATGTTGATCAAGGCCAGTGGATGTTTTATGGAAGAAGCCAGGAGAGTGGATTTTGTGAGTGTGGGTATTGAAACCTTAAGCCCTAAGAAAAAAAAATCACAGCCTAGCTGTGAATTCAGAATGCACGCCTTTTGTTATCAAGCCCGACCGGACATTAGCTGTGTCATTCATACTCACCCATTATACGCTACTACACTTGTAAGCTGTTCAATAAAGCCAAATCTTATTGGCCCTGAATTTATTTTGGGTATAGGTTCTGAAATAGGGATTGTGGATTATATCTGTCCTGGGACAGAAAAGCTGGCACATAAGGTTGGCCAGGTTATTGCAAAATGCAATGTTATTTATTTAAAAAATCATGGATTACTTAGTGTGGGCAGGGATTTTAAAGAGGCCTTTACCCGTACAATATTAGCTGAGCAGACGGCTAAGATGCAGGTTTTAGCTTTGGCTATGGGCAAAAGGATAAACTCTCTAAATGCTAAGCAAATAAGCCTGCTTCTAAAAACCCTATCTTAAGCGGATGACTTGGAGTGATTTATGCTTGATGCAAGTGTTGATAATCGTATAAAGCTTACCTTGAATTTTCAGGAGCCTGATCGTGTCCCGGTTTGCGATTTTATTGATAATCCTAAAATTTTTCAATATTTCAGCCCCGGTCTAGATATTTCAATACAAGAGAAGGTAAAGGCTTATCATGAGCTGGGTATTGATGTGTGTTGGCAGTTTGAGAGGCGAAGAAATTACCGGCATGAAGGATTATTAAAAAGATTGCAAAGATTTGCTCTGCGTAAGCCGAGGATGGATGTTCTCAGTAATGAAGAATTAAATGAAGAGATGAAAGACTTTGCTCAACAGCAAAGCCTTTTTGCTCCTAATACTTATTTAGCAATGTCTGCAGAGGGTATATTAAGTGTTGCCTATAAAACGCTGGGTTATGAGGAATTCTGCAGAAAAATGTATGTTGAATTAATACAGATAGAGAGACTCATTGATATATATGCGGAGAATTTATATCAGAGAGCTCTTTTATTTGCCAAGGCAGAATTAGGGCCGCTTTTTTTTATTAAAGACGATATTGCTTATGATAAAGGTCTTATGTTTTCAAATGTATTTTTGGAACAACAATGGCTGCCGAGAATCAGAGAATCAATAGAGCCGCTCAAAGAAAAAGGGATTAAGGTTATTTTGCATTCCTGTGGTAACATAAGCGGGATATTAGATCCTCTGATAGATTCTGGAATTGACGGAATCCATCCTATAGATTCGACTAGCGGCATGGATATTGGAATTTTAAAAAAAACATATGCGAAAAATCTGATTTTATTTGGTAATATTGATATTGCTGGGCATGGAGATGGTTTGAGTATAGATGAAAAAACTAAAAAATGTATCAAAAGTGCCTCTTTTAATGGAGGTCACTTTATTGGCTCTGATAAAGGTATTGGCAAAAGATTAAGCCTTCAGGAGGTTCTGGCTTTTTTCACCTCTCTAAAAGAATACGGAACATATCCCCACTATGGGAACGATCAATAATCCATAAATGTAACACCTTGCAATATAATTATTTAAGCTATTTGTAAAAACTTTTATAATGTGTTATACTATATCTTGGGGGTAGTTGAGGGTTCTTCTCAAGATGCAGGATAAATGGTGAAAATAATGGATTTTTTTTGCAGACTTAATAAATTGTTTATAAAACAAAGAATAAAACATCAAGGGCTACTTTTTTCCGTTTTTTTAGCCTTAATTTTAAGTTTTTTAATAACACCAGTAATTTATGCTGATAGCATGAATGAAATTATTGATAGAGCATCTAAAAATTATCAGGTTTCTTCAGCACTTATATATCAGGTAATTGAGGCTGAGAGCAGTTTTAATACTTATGCGGTCTCCCAAACAGGTGCATGCGGCCTTATGCAGATAACAAGGCCTACATGGGATTGGATCTGTCGGGATTTTTTGCAGGTTTCCTGGTCTTTTGAAGAGGATTCATTTAATAGTGAAAAGAATATTATTGTAGGAACTAGGTTTTTAGCCTGGATAAATGAGTATCTTAATAAGCATACTGAGGAATTAAATGCCTGCCAGGAAGATTTAATTTTAGCCTGTTATAATGCCGGGCCAGGTACAGTAAAAAAATATGGCTTTCGTGTTCCTCCCTTTAAAGAAACCCAGAATTATATCGCACGTATCAATTCTAGTTCTAGATGAGTTTTCCCAGTAGTTAGCACATTAATTCCTGCAATCACCTGCTAAATAGGAAGTTATAATTATAGTGGTTTTAAAATATTTATTGTGGTAAACTCATAAGAATGGTGAATATGCTTAGCGATCGCTGGGTTTGGGTTTTTTAAAAAATTAGAAAATTATAATTGAATTATAAATTAAATGTTATATAATATAAATTCTGGAGTTTTATATATAGTTTCTACCCCAATAGGAAATCTGAGGGATATTACACTTAGGGCTATAGATGTATTATCGGCTGTGGACATTATTGCTTGTGAGGATACACGACACACTAAGATTTTACTTAATAGATATGAAATTAAAAAACCGTTATTGAGTTATTTTGAATATAATAAATTAAAACGGATAGACTTGATAATTCGCTCTTTGAAGGCAGGTAAAAGTATTGCATTGGTTTCTGATGCGGGAACTCCCGGCATATCCGATCCTGGGGCAAGCTTAATTAAAAAGGCTATTGATGAAGGGATAAGAGTAGAAGCTATCCCAGGGGCATCAGCGATGCTTACGGCTTTAACGGTTTCCGGATTGCCAATTTATAAATTTACTTATGTGGGGTTTTTACCTGTTAAATCCGGGGCAAGAAAAAAAACATTGTTACAGTTAAAATCTGAAGCAAAAACAGTGGTAATATATGAATCACCACATAGGCTAATTAAGACGCTTTTGGCAATTAAAGAAGTTTTTGGGAATTGTAAAATTGTTATAGCTCGTGAGATGACTAAAAAGTTTGAAGAGATCCTTCGTTTGGATGTAGAAGCTGCGATAGGTCATTTTGAAAACAAGAAGCCCAAAGGTGAATTTGTTATAATTATTTAGTTGATAAGGAGGCGATACCATGAGTGAGAATCGCAAAAATGTAATTTTATTAATGGAAGATGATGAGGTTTTGCGCAGATACCTTGCAAAACTTTTACGAGCAGATAATTTTGAAGTATATGAGGCGGGGAGTGTTAGTGAAGCGATTGATATCGCGCAAAAGCCGCGGTTGAATTTGGTTATCGCTGATTTAAAAATGCCTGATGATACTGCGATCGGGTTAATGAAGAAACTAGGGGAGCTGCATATAGATATACCGGTGATTATAATTACTGCTTATGGTGAGTGGGAAACCTATCTTGAAGCTTTAGATCTGGGAGTTTGCGATTATCTGAATAAACCTATAGAATATTCGGAATTTAAAGAAAAAATAAGTAACGTTTTGTCCAAAAACATAAAAAAGAAAAGACAGAGAACAAAATAAAACCCTTAAATGAAAAATCTCGCTGTTTTCTCATCAGGCTTCGGTTCTAACCTCCAAGCAATAATCAATGCAGTTAAAAAAGGTAAAGTTAAAGCGAATATCGCCTTAGTCCTTAGCGATAAAGTGGATGCTTATGCTTTGGTGCGGGCAAAAAAGGCCGGGATTGATTTTTTATATGTAGATCCTTCCGGGTTTAAGGATAGGTCATCCTATGATAGATTTATCGTACGAAGGTTAAAGGGTGAAAAGATTGATTATGTAGTGCTTGCCGGTTTTATGCGCATTATAAGCAATTACTTTATCAGACAATATAAAAATAAGATTATCAATATCCATCCGGCATTGCTGCCGTCATTTAAAGGTACTCAGGCAATAAAAGATGCAATGGCTTACGGGGTAAAATCAACTGGAGTTACAGTTCATTTTGTGACCGGTATTCTTGATGGAGGGCCGGTAATATCTCAAGCTGCTCTGAATATTAAAGAAAATGAAAGCCTTAAATCGCTTTCAAAAAGGATACATGTTCTTGAGCATAAATTATATCCTAAGGCAATAGATCAATTGGTAAAGGGAAAATTGATTCTTAAAGGAAGAAAGGTAGTTATTAAAAAATAAAATGAGTAAATCGGTAAAAATTCGTTTTGGCACTTCTGGTTGGCGGGCTATTATTGCGGATGCATTTACTTTTGAAAACGTGTGTTTGGTGTCTCAGGCAATCGCGGATCATCTCAAAGGCGCAAGCAAAGTTCCAAAGGTTGTTGTTGCCTATGATACTCGATTTTTGTCTGGGAATTTCGCGAAACTTTGCGCTGAAGTGTTAGCGGCAAATAAGATAAAAGTATTTTTAGCTGATAGAGATACTCCTACTCCGGCTATCGCGTTTCATATTATTGATAAAGGTCTTGATGGTGGGATAAATTTTACGGCAAGCCATAATCCTCCGGAATATAATGGGATTAAATTCTCTCCCAGCTATGGAGGGCCTGCGCCAAAAAATGTAACTGCATCAATTGAAAAGAGGATCTCTTTTCTGCAGAAAAATCCTAATTTAATCAAAAAAGGTATAATGGATGAGGGATTTATTGAGCTGTTTGACCCCAGAAATGGATATATTAAGAGATTAAAGAAAATAATTGATATAGAATGTATTAAGAAAGCAGATCTAAAAGTAGGTATCGATTGCATGTTCGGTACTAGCAGAGACTATATTGATTTTATTTTAAAAGATATTTGTAAAGAGATCAAAGTCTTTAAAGATTATTTAAACCCTCTTTTTGGCGGATTGCCTCCTGAGCCGGACAAGCCTTATATTAAAGAATTGATCGCGCATGTAAAAGACAATAAATTTCATTTAGGCGTTGGCTGTGATGGAGATGCGGATAGGTTTGGTATTGTTGATAAGGGCGGTGTTTTCCTTTCTCCTAATGAAGTGATTACACTATTGTTTTATTATCTGCTTAAAACAAGACCTAAGGCCAAAAAAGTTGCCAGGACTCTTTCTACAACACATATGATTGATGCCATTGCTGTTAAAGAAGGCATAGAAGTTATTGAAACCCCCATAGGTTTTAAATATATTGGCGAGGCTTTAAATATGGGGGATTGTATGATCGGAGGCGAAGAATCAGGCGGATTGTCTATACAGGGGCATATACCTGAAAAAGACGGGATCCTTGCCTGTTTGCTTGCGGTTGAAATGGTTGCCAGGGAAAAAAAGTCATTGCGTGAGATTTTATCATCTTTGCATAAAAAGTACGGCTACTTTGTTTCTGATAGATTAAATTTACATCTTAGCCAAAGCCAAAAAGATATATTGATGTCACGTATAGAAGCTCTTTTGAAAAAAAATAAGTTTGGTGCTTTCAAGATTATTAGTAAAAATCTTAGGGATGGATACAAGTTTATGCTCAATGATGATTGTTGGGTTATGTTTCGTCCTTCAGGTACTGAACCGGTGATAAGATGTTATTTTGAAGCAACTTCTAAAAAGAATATTCTTTATTTGAAAGAGCTTATAAATAAATTTACTACCTGTTAGCCAATTTAGTAGTTGACTTTTTAAAAGTTTAGTTGTATATTTATCATATTATAAAATTTAACAAGAAGGAAAATTTTGTGAAAATTTTCTTAAGGTTAGTAGCTGTAGTTATTTTAATGCTGAGCACTGTTAATGTTCAGGCACAGGAAAAGATAAAGCTTAAGTACGATTTTAAGGCTGGCAGAAAGCTGGTCTATGAAGTATTAATAGATGGGGATGTTGATATACAGGTAAAGCCTTCCGATGGAAGACAGATCCCCAAAAATTCAGCCAAAATGCAGGGTAGGTTTGCATATACACATGAGATAGCTTCAGTTAATGATGGTGGCTTGGCAAACATAAATGTGATTTACGGCCAGTCGCATATGAATACGATTGTAAATAATCAGGTCATACCTAATACGGATGTTCCTCATTTGAATGGAAAAATTGCTCGTGTTACTGTAAACAATGAGGGAAAGATAGAAGATTTTGAGTTACCTGCTGGGTTGCCAGCCTCATTACAAAATGCTGATTTTACGAAAATGTTCCTGATTTTTCCTGAACGTGATTTGCGGATAGGAGAAAGCTGGATGGAAAATACAGAATCAGTTGATGATGATAATGATAATTTTTTAATAACTAATACGCTTAATTCAACACATACCTTGCTTGGTATAGAGAAAAAAGATGGGTATGAATGTGCAAAAGTTAAAGTTTTAACAAGTACAAGTACAGTTACTACATCCAAGGGTACGAATATGAAACTTAACGGTAAAGCACAGGGAAAAGTTGAAGGCATAATATATTTTGAGTTGGATAGTGGGCATATAGTGTATTCTGATTTAGATACGATAATTAACAATGTAGTAGTGACTCAGCCGGTACAAGATGAGAAAAAACAGGAAGAGAAAGCACCGAAAGTTACGACTATATTGGATACTAATTTGAAGACGGTTACAAAGCTTTTGTAAAAAAAAGAGGAGAGCCATTAGTGAAATACAGTATTGAAAATATTAAGGCAAGGGAAATAGTTGATTCCAGAGGAAATCCGACAGTTGAGGTTGATGTCTATCTGGAAGGTGGCATTATGGGCCGTGCAGCGGTACCAAGTGGTGCATCAACTGGTGAGCACGAAGCAATCGAACTTCGTGATGGCGATAAGGCACGATACCTTGGTAAGGGAGTACTCAAAGCAGTATCAAACGTTAATCAAATCATTGCACCAAAAGTTGTTGGTATGAATGCCCAAAAGCAGTCAGAAATTGATGCCGCAATGATTGAACTTGATGGTACAAAGAATAAAGGGAACCTTGGCGCAAACGCGATTCTAGGCGTTTCTCTTGCGGTTGCAAAAGCAGCGGCAAAAGCTAACAAAAAGTCTCTTTTTAAATATCTTGGTGGCGACGCAGCAATAACATTGCCAGTGCCAATGATGAATATCATTAATGGTGGATCACATTCAGATGCACCTATTGCATTTCAAGAATTCATGATTCGCCCAGTTGGAGCGTTATCTTTCAGAGAAGGTCTTCGTATGGGCTCAGAGGTATTTCATAATCTGAAGAAAGTGTTTAAAGATCGTGGTCTTAGCACGGCGGTTGGTGATGAAGGTGGTTTCGCGCCAAAACTTAACGGCACAGAAGATGCGCTTGATAGCATTCTTAAAGCGATAGAAGCAGCTGGCTATAAACCAGGAGTTGACGTAACAATCGCTCTTGATCCTGCTTCATCTGAATTTTATGTAGATGGCAAATATGATTACACAAAGTTCGAAGGCGAGGGTGCAGCAGTTCGTACATCAGTTGAGCAAGCTGATTACCTTGCAGAGCTTGTTAAAAAATACCCAATTGATTCTATCGAAGATGGTATGAGTGAAAACGATTGGGCGGGATGGAAGATCCTGACGGAAAAGCTTGGTAATAAAATTCAGATTGTTGGTGACGATTTATTCGTAACTAACGTTGAATATTTAAAGCGTGGTATTGATGAAAAGGCAGCAAACTCAATCCTGATTAAGGTTAATCAGATTGGGACGTTGACTGAAACATTAAGCGCGATCAAAATGGCACATGAAGCGGGCTTTACTGCAGTGATTTCTCATCGTTCGGGTGAAACAGAAGATACAACAATCGCAGATATCGCAGTTGCCGTCAATGCAGGACAGATCAAAACAGGATCTATGAGTCGTTCAGATCGTATCGCAAAATATAATCAGCTTCTTCGTATTGAAGAAGAACTTGGCAGTGCGGCGATTTATTACGGAAATGAACTGAAAAAGAAGCTTAAATAAGATATTAATTATGAAATTTTCGATTGGAAAAACCCTGGCTTGGCTGGTCTTAATGGCAATAGTGTTTTTCCCTACTTATTCAAAAGTACAGAAACTTAAAGCTAAGGATAAGGCTCTTTTAGAAAAAGTCGAACGACTGAATATAGAGAACGAAAGATTGTCACAGGAAAATCGAATGCTTAAAGATGACCCTGTTTATATTGAAGAGGTTGCCCGAGAAAAACTTAAAGTGGCTCGGGAGAATGAAATAGTGTTTAGAGTTGTAAATGAGAATGAATGAGATTTTATGCAAGAAAGCGGATTAAAAATAAACGATTTAGTAGATGTCCAGGTAGTTAAAATACATAGTTTTGGGGCTATTGTTACTTTACCTGATGGAAAGCGCGGATTGATTCATATATCGCAGGTTTCTGATGATTTTGTTAAGGACATCAATAGCTATTTGAAAGCTGGAGATAAGCTGAAAGCTCGCGTGAAGAAGATCGCAAATGATGGTAAGATAGATCTCACGTTAAGAAATAAGAAAAAGATTGTAGCACCTGAGCCACGGGTAAAAGAGTTTAAATTTTCTCATCTTGAAGAAAAGATGAATGAATTCTTGAGCCGCTCAGAAGATAAAACAGAAGAAAAGACAGTTTAATAATTCGGAAACTTAATGATATATTGCGGGGTGGAGCAGTCTGGTAGCTCGTTGGGCTCATAACCCAAAGGTCGTCAGTTCAAATCTGACCCCCGCTACCAATCTTTTAATCTCATGAAATTCAGCGAAATAATTGGCGACAATCACTGGCAGAATGTACAAGATACTTTATCTTCAATCGTGGGGATGGGTATCCGCACAATTGATGTTCAAGGAGAGAAAGTTGTACGCCCCTCAAATATGCCATCAGTCTGCAGTGAGGCTGTTGCTTCCTCGGATACCGCAAGTGAAAAATGCATTCAGTGGTATCCAAAGCTTGCCGCATTTCTTAAAAAACAAGAGCCTAAAAAATATTATGAAAATATATGTCCTTTGGGGCTTGCGAACTTTTCTGTGCCGATAATTCTTGATAATGCTGAGCCTGTTTTCCTGATTTTGGGACCGGTTGTTTTTAAAGACGGGAAAAAGGATATTAAATTTACACAGCGTATACAGGATTCAGGAGTTGATGAGGAGAAGTTTTTCAACTGTTTTAATGAGCTGCCGGCAGTGAGTGCTGCAAAGCTTGAGAGCGTAGTTGATTTCTCTACAGGTATAACTAAATTCATGAAGACTCTGGGCGCTCTGACAACTTCTGGTGAAAAGGAAAAGGTATTATTTAGCAAAGAGCAGGTTGGTATGTTGCTGAAGACATTTCTTGAGCTGGCGATGAAGCTTTGCGATGCAGAGCGCGGCTCAATGATGTTATTTGAGAAAAGCACTCAGGAACTTTCTATTAAAGACGCAACAGGCCTAAGTGAGGATATTATCAATAATACCAAGATAAAACCCGGAGAAGGTCTTGCCGGCTCAGCCATACAGAAGAAAAAGGGACTTTTTATTAACGAAGAGTTATCAGATCGTGAACTTCGCCTGCGGATGCATAAACCGAAAATTAAATCTGCGTTTGTTATCCCGGTTTTTCATCATCATGAAATACTCGGCGTTATCAGTGTGGGAACGGCAAAGCAGCCGAATAGATTCTCTGAAAAGCTTATGGAGCTACTTAATGAACTAGTAGGTATGGCTTTGGAAAAAGTAGATTTAGCCTAAAACCTGCTTGATTTTTCTAATAAACTGTCTTAGAATAAATGGACAGATTTTTTATTTTAGGATTAAATAATCTCGCTGTTATACATAGGACATGTATGTTTTAGGCGGATATTATAGATGATGTTCTTTGACAAGATCTGTAAAAACTATTTCAACTCATTCTCGATAGACATTCATGTCTATCTGTGAGGTATTTACTTATTTTTTAATATCCTTGAAAAATCAGTAAATAAAATCCGTTAAAATAATTTTCACATCTCTTGTAGTGTTAGTTAAAAATATTGGTTTTTAGCTTACAACTTTTTACTTTTGACTTTTTACTTTTAACTTCTAAAGTGACGGTCCCGTACCAGAGCTCACGAAATTTGCTCGGTATAGGATAAACTTCTATTAGCCAGAAGTGGTTGAGACAGAGAGTTTTTAAAAATAGTTTTAATGCTTTTGACTTTTTACTTTTACCTTTTTACTTTTAACTTCTAAAGTGACGGCGTATCTCAGTCTGGTAGAGAGGACGGCTCATACCCGTTATGTCGTTGGTTCAACTCCAACCGCCGTCACCAAAAATAAAAGGCTCTCAGTTTTCTGAGAGCCTTTTTCCATTAGGGGAAACGAGGTTTCCCCCTATTGGGTTCACCCCCTTCCAAAGGGAAGAATTCTTAGTCAAAGAAGAAGGGGAGTTATATCCCCCTCTTCTTTAAAAATCTGTACCCCCTAAAAAGGTGTCACTTCGTGACCTGAGATATTATAATATATTGGTCGGCTTTAGGTAAAAAATACGGAGGACCTGTCCTCCGAAGCCTTTGGCGAAGGAGGATTCATATCTACTAAGTAGCTTATAGCATGTTTAGCGGCTTGTTGTAAGGTGCTTGCTAAATTTTACGCTCAACACTATTTTCCCTTGCAGGGCCGTTAACTATGCTATGATTTTTGGCGCTGCGGAACTCTCCCGCCTAAATGCAGCGGGATCAGACAGTCCTCGCGCCCTGTGGGTTCCCTCAAAATAATAGCATCCTTAACTAAAATAGTGTAAATTCGCTTGAAAATTCATCAACCACCTTTTCTTGTAACCGAAAACTTCAGCATTGACAGAGCAAGGCTTATATGGTTTATTTAAAGATATACGGTGTGTGAGACCCCACAGATGCTTAAGTATACATTTTGTACGTTAATGCCGTGGTGGGGTTAATCTCAGAGATATCCAGCTATTGGCTGGGCATGCTGATATTTCTACTACTGCCAGGTTTTATCTGGGGTACGATGATAAGCAGTTGAAGAAGGCTGTTGATAGACATCCTTTAAAAATATGATGGTTAGGAGCGGAGAACGAGTAGTTCTAAAGCTTTTTTCTGTAGCGATAAGCTAAACGGCTATTTGCCTGTTAGTTTAAAGTATTTATGATATCAAAAAAGGGGTAGTTTTCAAGCTATCCCTTTTTTGATTGACCTAACCCTTTGGTGAATGTATTATAAACAGTAAGCTTTAGACTTATTTTAATAAATAGTAACTTAATCAGAGTGAGGTGACCATGCTACATAAATTGATCAATTTTATAAAAACCGATATTTGGCGAATCCGTCTTAAGGATATCCCCAAGAAAAAGTATTTAATTATCAAGCCCTTGAGAGTATTTCTGCTTTCATTTCGTGGGTTTAATGAAGATAAATGCCAGCTTAGGGCATCTGCTTTGACATACTATTCCTTATTGTCTATAGTGCCTGTTTTTGCAATGGCATTTGGGATAGCAAAGGGTTTTGGTTTTGAAAAGCTTTTACAGACCCAGATAATGGAAAAATTACCCGGACAAGAGGCAGTGCTTAAGCAGGTGATTGACTTTGCCTATACCCTGCTTGAGAATACAAAAGGCGGGGTAGTGGCCGGAGTTGGTATCGCGGTTTTATTCTGGACAGTAATAAAGGTCTTGGGAAATATTGAAAAATCTTTCAATGATATTTGGGGCATAAAAGAAACTCGCAAGATATCAAGAAAATTAACTGACTATTTGTCAGTATTACTGATTTGTCCGGTGCTTATAATCGTATCCAGCGGCCTTACGGTTTTTATTACAACACAAATAACGTTTATAACAGAGAAAATATCTCTTTTAGGATATGTGAGCCCTCTGATATTTTTCCTGCTTAAGTTTTTGCCTTATTCCATAATCTGGGTGCTGTTTACCTTTATATATGTTTTTATGCCTAATACTAAGGTTAATCTTAAATCCGGTGTTTTGGCCGGGGTTGTGGCTGGTTCAATCTATCAAGTTGTTCAATGGGCGTATATTGCATTTCAGGTTGGAGCGGCAAAGTATAATGCGATTTACGGTAGTTTTGCAGCTTTGCCTTTATTCCTGATTTGGATGCAGATCAGCTGGCTGGTTATGCTTTTCGGCTCAGAAATAGCATTTGCGCATCAAAATGTTGAGATGTATGAATTTGAGCATGATTGCTTGAATACGAGTTATTCTTTTAAGAGATTAATGAGTTTGAGAACAGCTCAACTGATCATTAAAAATTTTTCGCAAGCTATGTCCCCATTAACAGCTATTGAAATTTCTCATATATTGGAAATACCTGTGCGTCTTCTGAGAGATATCTTATATGAGCTTGAGCAAGGTGGTGTGATAAGTGAGGTAAAAGTTCTGGATAGCCGTGAAATTGCTTTTCAACCGGCCAGAGATCCTCATTCACTTACGATAAAAAATGTTATTGATGCCCTAGAAAATAAAGGGGTGGATAATATTCCTATCACAAAAAGTAAAGAACTCCAGGCGATCTCAGAAAAAATTCAGAAATTTGGCGAGAATTTTGAAAAATCGCCCATGAATCAGCTTTTAATGGATATATAAGTATATTCTTAAGAGTTCAAGCAGATGATTGCAGGATATATAGACTAACTAAATCTAATAGATATGAGGCCTAATATTATGAATTTAAATGAGTTAAGTTCTCTCTCTGATCGGGAAATTATTGATTCAATTGCACGTACTGTAGAGACTTCGATTGAGAAGGCCTTGCTGGCAGAGTTGAGCAGAAGGCAAACAGAAACGTTAAAATCGCTTAATGTTAATATTTTTACTTTAAACAGTAATATTGAAAAATTACTTAAAACTTTAAATGAAAATCCCCCAGAATAGGCGGATATTTTTATTAGTGTTTTGCCTGATTGCTCATAAATTTCAATTCTAACTAATTGTAAAATAAAGAGTTACGTTTAATTAATTTTTTTTGATTATTTTTTTTAGGGAACATATCGTGAGAAAAGTTAGATAAATTCTTTAGTTACACGTAAAAGTGAGTGGAATTAAGCTATATTTTATTTGACAATCATTGAAAAAATCATTAAACTTGTAGTAGGGAGAGAAATTGATGGAAAATAGAATTATAAAAAATAATATGGAAAAAGAGATTTGGGAAGAGGATGTGTTTGACTCATATCTGAGTGAAATGCATGAACTTGTAGGCAGATATCCAGATGATCCTAATGAAATAAATCTTAGCGAGAGAAAATTATTTGATTTAATAAAGGAACTCGATAATAATTGGATGGCCTTCAGGCGAAAATGGAAAAATAAATCAAAAGACGTGGAAAAGATTTTTGGCTCAGGAACAGTAAAAAAAGATAAAGATGGTATGCGTCATTTAATAATAAAAAGTGATTTTAATGATTCAAAGATGCTGAAGCTGAGTATCCCTGCTAAGAAAAATAAGATATAGTTCTTCTGATCTTTAGTTTTTCTAAAGAGTAATTCTAACCCAATTATTTTTATTGTATTATGTCCTGCGGTGCAATGCTTCTGGAAATTTCTAAACTTACTCCTTGCTTTTTTTTTCTGTTATAGTAGAATGTTCTTAATTTTCGGAAACACATAAGCAAGTAGTTAATTTTAGTAGAAATGGGAGGATTTGATGAGTGATTTTGTATTAGTAATGTTTACCTTTTTTGGTTCAACTGCGGCGCTTGTTTTTGCCGGGTTCTTGACCGCCTTTATTATGAAGCAGGATGAAGGCAATGAGAAAATGCGTGAAATCGCAAATGCAGTAAAAGAAGGCGCAGCTGCTTATCTTAAAAGACAATATGCGATTGTCGGAGTATTTTTTACCGTTGTATTTTTTGTTCTGTCCTATCTTGTCTGGAAGAAATATCTTGCAATTTTTGTTCCGTTTGCTTTCTTAAGTGGTGGGTTCTTTTCAGGATTGTCAGGATTTATCGGAATGATGATCGCAACAAGAGCAAGTTCGCGTACAGCAAATGCCTGTATAAAAAGTCTCAATAGCGGCCTCAGAGTGGCTTTTTCAAGCGGCGCGGTTATGGGGCTTGTTGTTGTCGGCTTAGGCCTGCTTGATTTAAGTATATGGTATTCAATATTGAACTGGTATTATTCATCTAATGCTCTTCCGCATGGCTTGGATAAGATCGGAGCAATTACTTCCACAATGCTTACTTTTGGTATGGGCGCAAGCTCTATGGCACTATTTGCCAGAGTAGGTGGAGGTATATTTACTAAAGGTGCTGATGTTGGGGCTGATCTTGTAGGTAAGGTAGAAGCAGGCATTCCTGAAGATGATCCGCGTAATCCTGCTGTAATTGCTGATAATGTGGGTGATAATGTAGGTGATGTAGCTGGTATGGGTGCTGATCTTTATGAATCTTATGTTGGATCGATAGTAGCGACAATGGCGCTTGCTGCGGCTGCTGGATTGGGCATAAAAGGGATTACGGTTCCTTTGGTCATGGCAACCTTGGGTGTTATTGCTTCTATTATTGGAACATTTTTTGTTCATAGCACAGAAGAGGCAAGTCAGAGCGTGCTTTTAAAAGCTCTGCGCAGAGGGGTGTTTATGAGTGCTGCTCTTGTTGCTATTTCAGGTTATTTCTTGGTTAAAACAGTTCTTGGAATGGAAAATATAGGAATTTACTGGGCAATTATCTCAGGGCTTGTTGCTGGAATAATTATCGGTCTTTGCACAGAATATTTTACATCAACTGAATATTCTCCTACTCGCGAAATCGCCGCAAGTACCAAAACCGGTCCGGCGACTGTTATTATTGCCGGAATGTCTGTTGGGATGCTATCTACTGCTATCCCGGTAGTAGTTGTTGGAGGATCCATTCTTGCCAGTTTTTACCTGGCAGGAGGGGCTAGAGATTATAGCTTAGGTCTTTATGGTATTGGTATTTCTGCAGTAGGAATGCTTAGTACTTTAGGTATCACATTGGCTACAGATGCCTATGGGCCTGTTGCTGATAATGCGGGTGGAAATGCTGAAATGGCTGGGCTTGGGCCTGAGGTAAGAAAACGTACTGATGCCCTGGATTCTTTAGGAAATACAACAGCAGCTACAGGAAAAGGATTTGCTATAGGATCGGCTGCATTAACAGCATTGGCTTTAATAGTTGCTTATAAACAAGAATTGCAAATGCTGGGAAAAACACTGGATCTTGACCTTACTAATCCTAGAGTTCTTGTTGGGCTTTTTATCGGAGGTATGATGCCGTTTCTTTTCTCTGCTTTAACAATGAAAGCAGTTGGCAATGTTGCTGGGCAAATTGTTCTTGAAGTAAGAAGACAGTTTAAGGAGATCAAAGGTTTAATGGAAGGAAAGGCCAAGGCTGATTATGCCTCTTGTGTGGATATTGCCACTATTGGGGCACAGAAAGAGATGATTCTTCCTTCTATACTTGCAATTGTAACACCAATCGGTGTAGGTCTTTTGATGGGAGTTGAAGCTGTTGTTGGTCTGCTTGTTGGCGGAACTGTATGCGGATTTGTGCTTGCTGTGATGATGGCAAATTCAGGCGGCGCATGGGATAATGCGAAAAAATACATTGAAGCAGGTAACTTTGGCGGAAAAGGTAGCAATGCTCATAAAGCTGCTGTTGTCGGCGATACAGTCGGCGATCCGTTTAAGGATACGTCGGGGCCATCAATCAATATTCTTATTAAACTTATGTCAATGGTTTCAATAGTTTTTGCATCATTTGTCGTTGCGAACAGTCTATTTAAATAATTATTTATTGAGTATAGTTTTTAAAAATCAAAAAAGATATTTTTAAGCTTAGGCCAATTTTGCCTTATGGCATGCAAAAAAATCTGTCTAAAATGCAAAACTCCCCGCCGCGGCGGTTCAAACAGTTGTATTTTAACAATACAGAAGTTTTTGCTAAAATTGACAATGCGCTTTAAAAATATCTTTTTTGATTAATGTTTTTGTTTAAACCTAAACTATTGTGAATTAGTTATAGTTTTTAAACCTGGGGCTTGAGACTTGTGTTTTGAGTCAAAATAGGATGAATGTTCTTATCTTATTGTCGTCGATATAGTAGTTATTTGCTTGCTACTCCTTATTTTTTTATATATTCTATTAATATGATGATTGATAAAATTAAATCTAATATAGATAAGTACGATCTTATCTCCCCTGGGGAGCGCCTTTTGGTATGTGTTTCGGGAGGCCCTGATTCTGTTTTACTGCTGCATTGCCTGAAAAATTTACAGAAAAATTACAAAAGCAGTCTGTTTGTTGCCCATGTTAATCATAATCTGCGGGGTAGTGAATCTGACGCAGAAGAGAAATTTGTTTTTAATCTTTGTGCACGCTTAAAAGTTCCTTTTTTAAAATGCTCTGTGGCTACTGAATTTATTGCGGGAAAAGAAAAATTATCCATTGAGGAAACAGCTCGGAATCTGCGCTATAATTTTTTTAGAAATATCTGCCATATGCATAAGATCAAAAAAATTATTCTTGCTCATACAAAAGATGACCAAGTGGAAACTATTATTATGCGTCTGCTTAGAGGCACGGGGATAAAGGGACTTGGTGGTATGCACTTTGAGACAGCCCAGGGAAAACTCAGGCTTATTCGGCCTATGCTTGATATAGAAAAGCTTGATATCCTGGATTATTTAAAAAAGAGCAAAATTAAATACAAGATAGATTCAAGCAATCTTAAAACGGATTATTTTAGAAATAAGGTGCGCCTTGAAATAATCCCGATGCTTAAAAAGTATAGCCCTAAGATACAAGAGAATATTTTTCGCATTGGAGTTGTGGCAAAGCAGGCGGAAGATATCCTGCAGGCCAAAGTACGCAGAATTTTCTCAAAGATTGTAATTGTCAAAAAAGATAATTTATTCAATGTTAATAAACAATTGTTCTTGAGGCTGCCGCTAGTTTTGCGCAGCGAAGTTATTCGCAAGATCATCAGCGAATTAAAGGGAAATCTAAACGGCATAGACTTTAGGCATGTCCAGATTGTTAATAATTTCATCTGTAATGTTGATAGTCCTGGCAGGTATCTTGATTTGCCTAAGGGGATATTTATTGAAAAGTTCAGAAAGCGCGTGTGTTTTGGTGAAAAAGGCAAAAAGACAATCAGTCCTGTAAAAATGTCTTCTCACTTCTTGCGTCTTGGTGTTGAGTTAAAGATCCTGGGATTAAATATGAGTCTTAAAGCAGTTAAAATAAAAAGGCCGAGTGATCTGAAAAGTTTAAAAAAACATTCTGCGGATCTTGAGTATTTTGATCTTGATAAAATGGCCTTTCCCCTGGAAGTCCGGATAAGGAAAACAGGTGATTTATTCCATCCTTTAGGATCTAAGGGGAAAAAGAAATTGAAGAAATTTTTTATTGATCAAAAGATGGAAGAGGAGCAAAAGGATTCCACAGGGTTAATTGTGACGGACGGTATGATCGCTTGGGTTATAGGTATGCGTTTAGGCGAGGCTTTTAAAATAACAAAAAACACAAAGCGGATTGTTAAGATACAAGCGCGGTTTATGAAAAGTAACGGAGCCGCATCTTAGGAAATATTCTTATGTTTCTAAACTAAGGGGATATAGAAGGGGGCTGATGTCAACAGAGTTTCATAGATTGCTTAAAAGTGAGGATGCTTTATTCGGGTTTACTCTGATGGTAATTGTGAACTTAGGTTAAGAAGTTCTGCTCAGGATATAATTTTGGGTATTGAATATGTCAGCCAAACTGGTGATACTATAAAATTAAAGCAGACAGTAATAAAATACAGTGGTATTGACTGTTTAGTCTTTTCTAACTCCGTAGTAGTTTATTTTAGGTGTTGCGTCGCGGTTTGTTTGCGAAGGCTTTATATCTTCATAATGTGGTTTGTCTTTTCTTGCATAACTAATCATGCAATTCACAAACTTGGTGTTTATTTTTCCTTTCTTTGATTCTGCTACTAAGATATCCAGAGCAGCCCTTACTGTGAAAGGCTCGCTGCGATAAGGCCGCTGGCTTATAAGTGCGTCAAATATATCACAAGGGATTATTGTTTGGACATAGTTATTGATCTTTGCGATGCCAAGCGGATAACCGCTTCCGTCAAGCCGTTCGTGGTGACATAATGCAGCTTGCGCTATAAATGATTTTGTTGTGTTAAGATAGTGCGAAACCAACAAGTGGTCTATCCAGGGATGAGTCTGAATGATCCCGAATTCATTATGCGTAAGAGGACTTTTTTTTTCAATAACCTCAATAGGCAGACGTGATTTTCCGATGTCATGAACAAGTCCGATTTTTGCTATCTGCTGCGGATCAAATTCTGGATTGTCTAGATCGATGCATATTTTAATAGAAAGCGCTGCGACTATTAATATGTGATTATAAGTGTCAGGCATATTAATTTTTAGAGTTTCAAGTTCCCGCACCACCAATTTAGTACAGGAAGTTTGCATGATAATGTCTATAACTTTTTCTGCGGTTTCTTTATTAGCAAACATTTCCTTGTAAATTCCAGAATTAATTCGTTTTTGAATATCATTGATCACTTTGGTTTGGGAAAGTAGAATTTTAGAAGATTGTATCTGGTGTTTTTCTATGACTTCGTCAATAACCTTTTTAGAAATCTCCTGGTCTGCACTAACAAGAAGGTTTCCTTCAATATCATATAAAATTTGAGGCCAGGTAGTACGAGCCATAGTAAACTCCATCTTTTAAAAAGCATTAATTAAAACTCCAAAAAAAAATTCCTCTAAATCTTTGCGAAATTTAAAGATAATATGAAATTTATCTTGTTGATAGAGTATAGCATTAAAATATATAAAAAGCAAACTGCGGCTTAATAGTAAATTATATAACAACCTGATATTAAACATGATACAGTTAAAGGTCTTATAAAGATGGATAGGCATATAGCTTTATTTCCATGACTTGTTTAATCGCCATTTCACTTGACACAATAATCTATTAGTTATATAATCATGGAGTTAATAAAAAAACGAAAAATTACCCAACTCATTGATTCAACATGTGTTAACGGATTAGTGCTGCTGATATCAACAGGCATTTTAATAATCATTTTGGCTTATAACTAATACTGATTTTGAATTTTAATTTGATTTGTAAAGAAAGAGGATTTCCTAATGATTGATGAACTAATGCAGCAGCGAATAAAGAAGCTTGATGATTTAAAAAATGAAGGAGTTTGTCTTTACGGCGGGCATTTTTCAAAAACACATACAGCTGTATGGATAAAAGAGAATTTTGCGGAAAAACTCCAGGTGAGTACGGCTGGCAGAATAGTGGCTCTTAGGGCACACGGTAAAAGTATTTTTGGAGATATTAAAGATAATAGCGGCAAAGTACAGTTCTATATTAAAAAAGATACTATAGGAGAAGATAACTTTGCTGTGCTTAAAAAGCTTGATGTGGGCGATATTGTTGGTTTAAATGGAGAGCTTTTTATGACGCGTACAAATGAGGTGACTATTTTTGCCCAAAAGGTGGAATTGCTTTCAAAAAGTATGCGTTCTTTGCCTGAGAAATGGCATGGGCTCAAAGATGTGGAATTGAGATATCGAAAGCGTTATCTTGATTTAATATCAAATGCAGAGGTTAAAGACGTTTTTGTTGCAAGAAGCCGGATCATTAAGGAAATCCGTAAGTTTCTAGACGATAAGGAATACTTAGAGGTGGAGACTCCTATGATGCATTTCATAGCAGGGGGAGCTGCGGGTAAGCCGTTTAAAACGCATCTTGAGGCCTTGAACATGGATTTGTTTTTGAGGATTGCGCCTGAATTATATCTTAAAAAACTTCTTGTTGGTGACATGGAAAGGGTATATGAGATTAACCGTAGTTTCCGCAATGAAGGCCTATCCACAAAGCATAATCCTGAATTTACAATGCTTGAGGTATACACGGCATATGCAGATTATAAAGATATGATGGAACTTATTAAGGGAATCATTATGCATGTCGCAGAGGTCTTGGGGAAAAAGGAACTTGTCTTTGGAACTCAGACCATAGATTTGACCAATTGGGAGGAGATTTCTTTTGCCCAGCTTATGCGGGATAATTTTGATATTAATCCGGATGATACTGAAGAAGTATGGCTAGAAAAGCTTAAGAAAAAGGGCATAAAAGTGGAGTTAAAAGAGGGGAAGATCAGCCGGACTTTTATCCTTAATCTTGTTAGCGATTTGATTGAAGAAAAACTTGAGACTAATCATCCGGTTTTTATTACGGATATGTATACAGAGCTTTGTCCTTTGGCAAAGAAGAAAAAGGACGATCCATTGCTTAGTGAGCGCTTTGAACTTTTTATGGGAGGTATGGAAGTCGCTAATGCCTATTCTGAGCTTAATGATCCCAGGGAGCAAAGAGAGCGTTTTCTGGCGCAGGCCAGTGATGAATGTTGCTCTATTATAGACGAAAGTTTTGTGGAGGCACTTGAATACGGCATGCCTCCTGCAGGCGGATTAGGGGTCGGTATCGATAGGCTGGTGATGCTTTTTACAAATCAGACTTCGATTAAAGATGTAATACTCTTTCCGCAGTTAAAAGCAGAACTTGTAACATGTACTTTAGCTCAGGATTAGGATGCAGTAAAGAGTGATTTGGTAAAAGAATAATTATTTGATGTGCGTTCTATTTAAAATTTATTAAGTTCCATGTTTTGTTACTGAAAGTGTTAATATGTCTTTTGAATTTAAAATAGCATTTAAATATCTTTTTAGCCGAAGTAAAGAGCGGTTTATTTCTCTTATTAGCCTGATATCTGTGATCGGTATTGCCACAGGTGTTGCTACATTGATCATTGTTATCGGGGTAATGAGCGGCTTTGACTATGAACTGCGGGATCGAATCATTGGTACAAGCAGTCATATACTGGTTGATAAGCTTGGGGGGCTTGATGACGCGGCTCCTGTTATTGAACAAATTAAAGGGATCAAAGGAGTTGTTGCCTGCGCGCCTTTTATTACTACGCAAGGCCTGCTTCTTGTAGATGATCAAATGGTCTCTGTTGTTGTGCGGGGAGTGGATGAGGATGCGGAAGCTCGGGTTACCAAGGTTAACGAATTTATTAAAAAAGGAACGCTTGACCTTAAAAGTGGCAATAATATTATTATTGGTAAAATATTAGCCGAGAAACTTTTGCTTAAAGTAGGCGATCAGATCCACTTGATCTCTGCTGGTAAACTGAAAAAAAACAAGCTTACTAAAGTAAGGGAAAATACATTTTCTGTTTCAGGTATATTTTCAAGTGAAATGTATGATTATGATACTGGAGTAGTTTTCATTTCTATTGAAAAGGCCCGGGTTTTTGCCGATAATCCGATTCTGGTAAGCGGTATCAGTGTTAAAATAAGGGATATTAATTCTGCTGAGAGAGTAAAAAAACATATACAAAATGTATTAGGATTTCCTTACTTTACACGTACTTGGATGGATCTAAACAGAAATCTGTTTAATGCCTTAAAACTTGAAAAAACGGCCATGTTTGTAATTTTGGCATTGATCGTGATGGTAGCATCGCTTAATATTATCAGCACTTTGATTATGCTGGTTATGGACAAGACAAAAGATATAGGAATACTTAAGGCCATCGGAGCCTCAGCGTCAAGTATAAAAATTATTTTTACAATTGTTGGCCTGTCGGTTGGCTTGATCGGCACAATACTTGGAACGATGGCGGGATTGTTTATGGCCTATATCCTGAAGACTTATAAATTTATATCATTGCCGGAAGATGTATATTATATAAATACATTGCCAGTAAAGATACAGACGGTCGAAGTGATATATATCGTAGCTGCTGCGATGTGCATTACGCTGCTGGCTACTTTTTATCCGGCATATCAGGCATCAAGACTTAATACAGTAGAGGCATTACGGTACGAATGATAATACAGGCAAAAGAATTACATAAATATTATAAAACTCAGGACGCGGAGCTTCATGTAATAAAGGGTATAAATCTCTCTGTAGCTCGAGGGGAATTCCTGAGTTTATTCGGGGCCTCAGGGGCAGGGAAATCTACTTTATTGCATTTATTGAGCGGACTGGATATGCCATCTAAGGGAGAGGTATTGCTTAATGAGCGAAATCTCTATACAATAGGAGATAAGGACAGGGCCCTTACCCGCAATCGCGATATTGGTTTTGTTTTCCAGTTTTATCATTTACTGCCTGAATTCAGTGCATTGGAGAATGTGATGCTTCCGGCGCTGATCAAAGGGGAGGGTTTTTCTCAAATAAAGACAAGGGCCCTTGAATTATTAAAAACTGTCGGATTACAGGATAGGACTTCACATCATGCCTCAGCTTTATCCGGTGGAGAGCAGCAAAGGGTAGCTATTGCTAGGTCTTTGATCAATTCGCCTAAGGTGCTTTTTTGTGATGAACCTACTGGCAACCTGGATTCAGTGACCGGGAAAAAGATTTGTCAGCTTTTGAAGGATCTGAACAAGTTTGATGGCTTTACTATAATAATAGCTACTCATTCAAAAGAAATTGCAGATATTTCAACACGTGTGCTTTTTATTAAAGATGGAATAATTAGCGATAAAAAATAGTGTTTAGGAGATGAGACCAGGGGGTAATTACTGATAGACAATCGCTAATAGTAAAAGCGGAAAAACAGCGATTAGAGAAATCCCCGGATACTTAGTATATTTGTTATTTTTTAAACTGAATATTTATATGGAGGGAATATGTCACTGAAGGTGTTTATAGATGGAAAACTTGTAGAAAAAGAAAAAGCTAAAGTATCAGTTTTTGACCATGGGCTTCTTTACGGCGATGGTGTTTTTGAGGGTATTCGTTCTTATAAATCTCTTGTTTTTAAACTCAAGGAACATATAGACAGACTTTATGAAAGCGCGCATACTATAATGATCGACATCCCTATGAGCAAAGCGCAAATGACAAAAGCAATTATCAGTACGCTTAAAGCAAATAAATTAAAAGATGCCTATATTAGAGTTGTGGTAACCCGCGGGATTGGAGATTTAGGGCTTGATCCAAGGAAATGCAAAAAAGCATCGATTATAATTATCACAGATAATATTGTTTTATATCCTAAAGAGTTATATCAAAAAGGGCTTGAGATTATAACTGTTCCGACTGTTCGTAATCTGTCGAATGCTGTTGATCCGCAGGTAAAATCCTTGAATTATTTGAATAATATTATGGCAAAGATCGAAGCGATTAATTCCGGCTATCAGGAAGCAATTATGCTTAATTCAATGGGGCTTGTGGCCGAATGCACAGGCGATAATATCTTTTTGATTAAAAATAGGCAATTATTTACTCCGCCTCAAAGTATGGGGACATTGCGGGGAATTACTCGTGATGCAGTAATTGCTGTTGCCAATAAAACAAAAATTAAGACTTTTGAAAGTGCCTTGACCCGTCATGAGGTTTTTAATGCGGATGAATTGTTTCTAACGGGTACTGCTGCTGAGATAATTCCAGTGGTAAAAGTAGACAGCCGAAATATAGGCAATGGAAGGCCAGGCAAAATAACGCTGCAATTATTAAAAGAATTTAATAAAATAACCCAAAAGGATGGGGTGAAGTACAAAGTATAAAATTATAACTAATGGCTCATAGCTGATGGCCCATGGCCAAAAGCAAATCACTAATGACTAATTACTAATTTCTAGAAACTAAAAGCGAATATCCAAGAAGTAGAAAGTTGTAAAGTTAAAAAGAGCTTATAGCTAAGGAATAAGGGTTTATAGTTTTTACTATTGACCATCGACTATTGGCTAGCGACGAGTATGAAATACAAGCGGTTTGGAAGGAGGTTCTAATATGAAATGTCAATTATGCGGGAAGCCAGCTACTGTGCATTTAACAGAGATTATTAATGATCAGATGACAGAACTGCATCTTTGCGAAGCATGTGCCAAGAAAAAGGGTATCGCCGGGATGGGACAACCCTTTGGCCTACAGGATCTTTTGGCAGGGCTTGTTGATTTTGGGGCACCTGCAGCTAGTGGAAATACTAAAGTGCTTAAATGTGAAAATTGCAAGATGACTTATGATGATTTTCGCAAAATAGGAAGACTGGGCTGCAGCCAGTGCTATGAAACTTTTAAAGAAAGCCTAGTGCCTTTGCTCAAAAAAGTACATGGGTCTTTGCAGCATTTAGGAAAAGGGCCCCAGCGTGATGATGAAGGTTTTCAAGTTAAGAAGAAATTACAGAATCTTCATCTTAAACTTCAGAAAGCGATCCAAAATGAGGCGTTTGAGGAAGCAGCAAAGTTAAGAGATAAAATAAAAAAACTGGAAAAGGAGAGTTAGAAATGACACTTGACGATCTTCTTAAACAAACTAGTGGCTGGCTCAAAGGGACTGGGCCGCATTCTGATATTGTTATTTCTAGCCGCGTACGCCTGGCGCGAAATATCGAAAAGATGATCTTTCCTGATTGGGCGACTGATCCGCAGCTGGAGAGTACTCTTGCTATAATTGAGCCTGTTGTTAGGGAAGTTGATGAGATAAAAAACAAAGGTCTGTTCTTAGCGATAAAAGACGCGACAAATGTTGAAAAACAGCTAATGGTGGAAAGACATTTAATAAGCAGAGAGTTGATTGCTAAAAAAGAAGGCCGTGCTGTTGCGATAAATTCTGATGAATCTGTTTCGATAATGATCAATGAAGAAGATCATATGCGCATTCAGGTATTGCTTCCTGGATTTGCGCTTGAGGAATGCTGGAATAAAATAGAAAATATTGACAATAGATTGGAAAAGAAACTTAATATCGCTTTTTCAGTAAAACTGGGATATCTGACTGCTTGCCCGACAAATACAGGCACAGGAATGCGTGCTTCTGCAATGCTTCACCTTCCGGCGCTTGTAATGACTAAGCAGATAAACCGTGTTGTGCAGGCAATTGTTAAGCTGGGACTTACGGTAAGAGGATTATTCGGAGAGGGTACTGAGGCAACAGGAAACTTTTTTCAGATATCTAATCAGGTATCTCTTGGAAGAAGTGAGCATGAAATTATTGATAATATAACACGGATATTAAATCAGGTTTTTGAATATGAACAAAATGCGCGGCAGGTATTAAAGACTAAAGATAAGAGCAATTTGGAAGACCAGGTTTGGCGTGCTTATGGGATATTAAAAAATGCTCATATTATATCGAGTGTGGAAACTATTAAGCTTCTTTCTAATGTAAGATTAGGATTTGATATGGGTCTTATCAAAGGATTAGCTCGGGAAACAATCAATGAGCTTTTCATTTTAACACAGCCAGCACATTTACAAAAACTGGAAGCTAAAGCGCTTACAGCTCATCAGCGTGATGTTAAACGTGCGCAGTTGATTCGGGAAAAAATAAAATAAATCACGGTTTAGTAAATTTTAATAATGCTAAGCTATTAGATTGTATCAGATAATAATATTTTTTATATAGTGGATTACCTGTGCACCAATCTTATATTGGGCAAAGACAAAGATAAAAGATGGGGCGGGTTTAATTCGCCTGTCAAGGCGGGATCATTAAAAAGGGGGAGTTACATGTTTGACAGATTTACAGAGAGAGCGAGAAAAGTAATCTTATTGGCAAAAGAAGAATCCAAACGATTCAATCACGACTATATAGGTACTGAACATATACTGCTTGGACTTATTAAAGAAGGCGAGGGGGTTGCTTCTGCGGTATTGCAGAACCTGGGACTTAATCTGGATATGATAAGGCTGGAGACAGAAAAACTGGTTCAGCCTGGGCCAAGTACGGTAACCAGCGGAGATATACCGTTTACGCCTAAAGCAAAAAAGGTGATTGAGCTGGCTATGGATGAGGCCAGAAATCTGGGCCATAACTATATAGGGACAGAGCATCTTCTGCTCGGGCTTATTCGTGAAAATGAAGGAGTAGCTTCACAAGTATTGTTAAACCTCGGACTTGATCTTAATAAGGTACGTAAAGAGATAATGGAATTATTGGGAACAACCTCCGCAAATTACGATGCTACACAACAACCGGGTGCAGTTGCCTCAAAGGCTAAAACTCCAGCCTTAGATGCTTTTGGCAGAGATCTTAATAAATTAGCTAAAAACGGAAAACTTGATCCTGTGATTGGCAGGGCTATGGAAATAGAGCGGGTTATCCGTATTCTCAGCCGCAGAACTAAAAACAATCCTGTTTTGCTTGGTGAGGCAGGTGTAGGAAAAACAGCTATTGTAGAGGGACTAGCGCAAAAAATTGTTGCCGGAAATGTTCCTGAGATATTGCGTGATAAAAGAGTGGTTGTGCTTGATCTGGCTTTAATGGTAGCAGGTACAAAATACAGAGGCCAGTTTGAAGAACGCATTAAGGCGGTTATGGATGAAATAAAACGATCTGAGAATGTAATGATATTTATTGATGAGCTGCATACACTAGTCGGAGCAGGCGGAGCAGAGGGAGCGATAGATGCATCTAACATTTTAAAACCTGCATTGGCTCGCGGAGAGATTCAGTGTATTGGAGCAACGACAATTGATGAATACCGAAAATATATTGAAAAAGACGCGGCGCTTGAAAGAAGATTTCAGACTATAATTGTTGATCCGCCGTCTATATCTGAAACGTTTGAGATCTTAAAAGGCCTAAGAGATAAATATGAAGCGCATCATAGGGTTAAGTATTCAGATGCGGCATTGAATGCAGCGGCTAAATTATCCGAGCGTTATATAAGCGGTAGATTTCTGCCTGATAAGGCAGTTGATATTATTGATGAAGCTGGTGCTAAAGCAAGACTTGAAGCTATGACAGCGCCTCCGGATCTAAAAGACATGGAAAATAAAATTGAGGAATTAAGAAAAGAAAAAGAGGCATCTGTAAAGGCTCAGGATTTTGAAAAGGCGGCTTCTTATCGTGATAAAGAGCGAGAATCCCGCAGTGAGCTTGAAAAAATAAGGCGTAGCTGGAAAGAAAGCAATATGGAGACAAGTGTTGAGGTCCAGGAAGAGGATATCGCTGAAATAATTTCCCAATGGACCGGAGTTCCTATAGCTCGTTTGGAGGAGAAAGAAAGCGAAAAGCTTTTAAAGATGGAAGATGAATTGCATAAAACAATTATTGGACAGGACGAGGCGATAAAGGCTATTACGCATGCTGTACGCCGCTCACGCGCAGGATTGAAAGACCCGAAACGGCCTATTGGGTCATTTATATTCCTCGGGCCTACAGGGGTTGGTAAGACGCTTCTTGGTAAGGCACTGGCAAATTTTATGTTCGGAGATCTTGATTCGATAATTCAAATTGATATGTCAGAATATATGGAAAAATTCAATGTCTCACGTTTAGTCGGAGCACCTCCCGGATATGTTGGATATGAAGAGGGGGGGCAATTGACAGAAAAAGTCAGAAGAAAACCTTATTCGGTAATCCTGCTGGATGAGGTTGAAAAAGCACATCCGGATGTATTTAATCTGTTGCTGCAGGTTTTAGAAGAAGGGCGTTTAACAGACAGTCTGGGTAGAAAAATTGACTTTCGAAATACTGTGTTGATCATGACCAGTAATATCGGAGCAGATTTACTGCGTAAGCAGGGAGCGATTGGTTTCACATCTCAGGAAGACGAGATGAATTATAAATCAATGAAAGCTAAATTAATGGAAGAGGTTAAGAAAGCTTTTAAACCTGAATTTCTTAATCGTGTTGATGATGCGATAGTATTTAGGCCTTTGACCAAAGAGGATCTCTATAAGATAATAGAGATTGAAATACATGACCTTGTAGCACGTTTAAGTGACCAGCAAGTAGATATTGAGCTTGACCAAAAAGCAAAAGATCTGCTGATCACTAAAGGATTTGACCAGAATTTCGGTGCAAGGCCCCTGAAGAGAACTATCCAAAGATTTTTAGAAAATCCTTTGGCTGAAGAAATATTGTCTGGGCATATCGAAAAGACAAAGCAGATTAAAATATCTGCAGACCTAAAAAAGGAAGAGCTTACTTTTTCCACTTGATCAAAAATTGAGGTAAAGCTGCTATGAACACATATGCATTTAAAGTAAGAGCAAAGATCACTGAGCTTGTGGAGTATGTTGGCGGAGTGAGTGTTTTGCTTGTACGCACAATAGGCTTGATATTTGTTCCTCCGTTTAAAAAAGGGCAGCTTCTTGAGCAGATGAAAAAAACAGGGGTAGACAGCATTATGATTGTTTTCCTAACTGCTTTTTTTGCTGGTATTGTTTTAGCTTTTCAGACTGCATACACCATGAGACAAATGTCTGCGGAGATTTATATTGCGTCATTGGTAAGCGTGTCTATGACTAGAGAGATGGGGCCTGTTTTTACTGCTCTTGTTGTTGCCGCTAGGGTAGGATCATCAATTACCGCCGAAGTAGGGACAATGAAGGTAACGGAGCAGGTAGATGCACTGGAGACTTTAGCGACTAATCCGATTAAATATCTTGTTGTGCCCAGATTTTTGGCTTTGTGTATAATGCTGCCTCTTTTGACAGTATATGCTGATTTTGTTGGTATCCTTGGCGGATTTATTGTAGGGGTTTCTAAACTGCATATTTCTCCGCATTTATATATTAAAAAGACATTTGATGCGCTTATTTATAAGGATGTATTTACCGGTCTTCTGAAGGCGTTGGTTTTTGGGGCAATTATTTCTATTGTTGCTTGTTATGAGGGCCTTAGGACAAAAGGAGGAGCTGAGGGAGTAGGAAAGGCAACGACACTTTCTGTGGCTACTGCCTGTATTCTGGTTATTGCTTTTGACTGTTTCTTTACAGCATTGTTTTATTTTATATTTTAAATGAGTGCCCGCCACATTTCATGTGGCGAGGTCTCGCCACTGGTATTCAGTGGTGGAAATTTATCCCGCCGCAATTTGGTGGGATCGTCCCCCTTAAGCGTACGGGGAAGGTTAAATTTAGACATTGGAGTTTTATTAATGATAACGATAAAAAACCTACATAAAGAATTTGAGGGCATGAAAGTCCTAAAAGGACTGGATTTGGAAATCAATGAAGGAGAAACGCTGGTTATTATCGGGCGCTCTGGATGCGGTAAAAGTGTTCTTTTGAAACATATTATCGGGATTTTAAGGCCTGATGAAGGAGAGGTTTTTGTTGATTCTCAACTAGTATCTAAATTAAGGGGCAAAGATCTTGTAAACCTGAGAATGAAATTTGGAATGCTTTTTCAAGGAGCTGCACTTTTTGATTCACTTGATGTTTATGAAAATGTTGGGTTTGCTTTGTATGAGCATACTGACAAAACAGAAGAGGAAATAAAGGAAAGGGTAGCAAAGTCTTTAGAAAGCGTTGATCTGGACGATATAATGGATAAAAAGCCTGCTGAACTTAGCGGCGGCATGAAAAAAAGAGTAGGGCTTGCGCGTGCAATATGTAATGAACCTCAAATTATTCTTTATGATGAGCCGACAACTGGGCTTGACCCGATCATGGCGGATATGATAAATGAATTGATCATTCGCTTGAAAGAAAAATTGAAAGTAACTTCTATAGTTGTTACTCATGATATGACTTCTGCTTACAAAGTAGGCACAAGAATAGCAATGCTTTATGACGGAAAAATAATCGCTCAGGGGACTCCGGATGAAATTAGAAATACAGAGGACCCAATTGTTAGGCAGTTTATAACAGGAGCGGCTCATGGCCCGATAACCGATAAGCGTAATGAACAAAAAAGAACTGATTGATAAAAATATAATTAATATTTAATTTGTGCAGTTTGAGAAAAATAACGATTCTGATCTGGGTAAAAACTAAGTTTTCTAATGGAGTTTATAGGTCCTTTTTTATGAATTTTGGCAAATGGGGGAGAAAAGATGAAAGGCGTTAGCATCGAATTTAAAGTGGGACTGTTTGTGTTTATTGCTATTTTGATTTTATCTGTAATAGTTTTTCAGATAGGCGGGATAAATATTTTTAATAGAAATACACAAAAATTAAACGTTATTTTTGATTTTGTAAACGGTGTGTCTAGGGATGCTCCTGTGCACGTTGCCGGAGTTGCTGTGGGTGATGTTAAGAATGTGGAAATTTTTTATCATCATGAGAAGAAAAAGACACAGGTTCAGCTGCATCTTATGCTAAAAAATAGTGTTAAGATCCCAAAGGATTCTGTAGCTTATATTAATACTCTGGGTATTTTAGGTGAGAAATATGTGGAGATTGTACCTGGCGATGACAGAGAAAATTTTTTAAGAGATGGTGATTTTATCATGGGAAACAATCCGGTTCAGCTTGAAAAGCTTACAGAATCGCTTGTTGATATTGTAGGGGATCAGACTGTAAGGGATTCTTTGAGAGAGAGTTTTTATAATATGAGAGTAGCTACTGAAAATCTAAAAGAGACCACGAAAGTTTTAAATGAAACCGTTCTTAGCGTGAAAAATGGTAAGGGAACACTTGGTAAGCTTATTAATGATGATTCGATCTACAATGAGACCGAGGCAATGATCGTAAATCTAAACGGAAAGCTGGACAAGACTATAACTGATTTAAATATTGCGCTTAATGATTTAGTCAAAGATCTAAAACTGCATCCATGGAAAATATTCCAGAAAGCTCCGCGTGTAAAAAAGAGGAGAACAAAAGGAGATTAACAGCAAACAGGAATAACCTGACTGCTGTTTATTTTTATAAAACAATGAAGATAAAAACCGAATTTATATGTCAGAAGTGCGGTTATTCTTCGGCAAAATGGATAGGCCGTTGTCCGGAGTGCAATAGTTGGAATTCACTTGTCGAGGAAGTCAACCAGAAAACAACTGAAAGCACTCACCGATTTGCTATTAATTTGCTCTCAAAACCTGAACGGTTAGGGGATGTTAAGATTGAAAACAATCTTAGAGTTAAAACTGACATGTCGGAACTTGATCATGTTCTAGGTGGTGGGGTTGTAGAAGGATCTGTGGTTTTATTTGGCGGAGCACCAGGCATCGGGAAGTCTACACTGCTTTTGCAGGTTTGCGCGGCATTAAGAAAAAAAAATAAGAAGATTCTTTATATTAGTGCGGAAGAGTCAGCGCAGCAGACTAAATTGCGGGCTGAGCGTTTGAATGCTGTTGAAGATGATCTTTATATTGTCTGTGAAACAAATCTGGATATTATCTTTGAACATATAAAAAAGATTGCGCCTGATGTGATTATTGCTGATTCAATACAAGTTCTTTATACCGATGATATAACAAGTGCATCAGGCAGTGTCTCTCAGGTTAGGGAATGCGCGTCTAGATTGACGATACTTGCAAAAAAAACAGGTATTGCAGTCTTCTTGGTAGGTCATGTTACAAAAGATGGATCGCTTGCCGGGCCCAGGGTTTTAGAGCATTTAGTGGACACTGTTTTATATTTTGAAGGAGAAACACATACAAATTTCAGGATTTTGCGGGCTGTAAAAAATCGCTTTGGTTCGACTAATGAGATCGGTATTTTTGAAATGACATCAGAAGGCCTTAAGCAAGTGGATAATCCATCTGTAATGTTTCTGACACAGCGTCAGGAGAATACTTCAGGATCTGCTGTGGTAGCGACTATGGAAGGCACAAGACCTCTTCTGGTTGAGATCCAATCTTTGGTAAGTCCGACTAATTTTGGTTTACCCAGGCGTCGTACAACAGGCATTGATCTTAACCGGGTGGCTTTACTTACCGCTGTCTTGGAAAAAAGAGCGCAATGTCCGCTGCAGAACCAGGATATATTTGTTAATGTTGCCGGAGGTGTTAAAATTGTTGAACCGGCAGCTGATTTAGCTGTTATTACGGCTATTTTTTCCAGCTTTAGGGAAAAGCCTATTTTAAGCACAGATGTGATATTTGGAGAAGTAGGACTTGGCGGTGAAATCAGAGCTGTAACTAAGGCTGATTTGCGGATCAAAGAGGTGGAAAAAATGGGTTTTAATCGGGTAATAATGCCCGCAAACAATTTAAAAAATTTGGGGGGGAGGTCAAAGAAAAGTAAGTTGGAGATCATCGGTGTTTCTACTGTTAAGGAAGCAATGGATCTTATAATAGAAAAGTAGGAATTTTATGTTTTTTATTTACACTGGTTTAGACTCGGATATTTTATCATGGTGTTGTTGCGAAGGCACGAAGATCGTTGCAGATATAAGGCTTGCGACCGAAGAACCCGCAGGCGTATTCTATGGAATACGTCGAGGATTCTGAGGGAGCAAAACGTGGTAGATGCGAAGAAATATGTGTTTGCAGTAGACAGGATGGTAAATTTTTCGGGTTGAAAGGTTGCACAGAGATTATCTATATTTATGCTCTAATGAAAGACGGATTCGTTTTTAATGAGCTATCAGTGTAATTCCTGAAATCCGATATTCAGGAAAATTGGCTCTGTGTAATTATTATCAATCATAATTTTAGGACATTCTTAGTTAGGGTAGGATAGCCTTTGTAAGGCAATAAGAATGTCTCTTGATTACATCGATGAAAAACAGATTACAGCGATTTTGTCTGTGTTTGATTAGGAAAGAATCTTGTAACCTTTTTAAATCTGTGGAATCAGGTTTTTTCTGTTTTCCTATAATAGAAAGAATTATAATTTCGGGAAGGAAGTGACTTAAGATGACTATATTTTTTGTACGTGCGTTTTTTGCTCTTATAAGTATGTTAGTAGGATATCAGCTGGGAGCTTTACTGGGAACACCTGATTCTAATTCAGCTTTAGTAGGATTAGGGATTGGTTTTTTTGTAAGTGTTATTATCATTGCTGTGGAAAGGGGATTAAGACGGATTTCTGTGCGGGGGCTGTCCAGCGCTGTTTTTGGTCTGATCTTTGGGCTTTTAGCGGCAAAGCTATTGACTGACGCTGTAATGCTTCTGCCGGTTGATGAAGCTACGGCAAGAACTACCCGGGTAATATTCAGTCTTATTTTGTGTTATTTGGGGATGATCGTTGCTATTCGCGGCAGAGATGAATTTAATTTAATCATACCTTATGTGAAGTTCACCCGTCATGATCAGGTCCAGCAGAATATTCTGCTGGATACCAGTGTTATTATCGATGGAAGGATAATTGATCTTTGTCAGACTAAATTTATAGAAGGGCGTCTTATAATTCCACGTTTTGTTTTAAAGGAACTACAGCAGATTGCTGATTCTTCTGATGCTTTAAAAAGAAACCGCGGTCGAAGAGGTCTAGATATTTTGAATAAAATCCAGAAACTAGACAGAGTAATAGTTAAAATACATGATGAAGATTTTCCGGAAATCACTGAAGTAGATGCCAAGCTGGTAAAAATGGCCAAGGTGCTTGACGGGAAAATATTTACAAATGATTATAATTTAAATAAAGTAGCAGAGCTTGAGGGAGTTACAGTTTTAAATATAAACGAACTCTCTAATGCCTTGAAGCCTGTTGTTTTGCCTGGGGAAGTAATGGAAGTAAAGATTGTAAAGGAAGGAAAGGAATTCAATCAAGGCATTGCCTATCTTGATGACGGAACAATGGTCGTGGTTGAGGAATCCAGGCGTCTTATCGGCCAGACTCTTAATATAGCAGTGACCAGTGTATTGCAGACATCAGCCGGCAGAATGATATTTGGTAAATATGAAGGTGCTGGCAATGCTGGTCAAACAGGCAAAAAGAACTGATAGCTTTCAATTGGGGAATTAAATCATAAGATGAAAAAACTGAGTGCTATAGTGCCAGCTGCAGGGATCGGGCTCAGGCTAAAGTCCAAGACAGCAAAACCATATATAAGTTTAAATAATAAACCGCTTTTATGGTATTGTTTAAATGCCTTGGAAAGATCCGAAAAAATAAAAGATATTATTGTAAGCTGTGGAAAAGCTAATATTAGACGCACGGAACGTTTAATAAAAAAATATAAATTTAAAAAAATAAAGGCGGTTGTTGCCGGTGGGCCTACGCGCAGTGCATCTGTGTATAATGGCTTGATGGCGCTTGATACTGATACTGATTATGTTCTTATTCATGATGGCGCCCGGCCTTTTCTGGACGATGAACTTATCGATAAATGTTTCAGATCGGTAATAAAACATAAAGCAGTTATCTGTGCTGTAGAATGTTCTTCAACAATAAAAAAGGCTGATAAGAATCTGAGAGTTATTTCTACCTTAGACCGTAATAGCCTGTGGCAGGTACAGACTCCGCAGGTTTTTGCCTATAGGCTAATGCTCAAAGCCTATGAGAACTTGAAAAATAGAAAAGGCGGATTTTTTGATGATGCCAGTCTTGTAGAGAGACTGGGACAAAAGGTTAAGATAGTCCAGGGGCATAATATGAATATTAAAATTACAACCCCGGAGGATTTAAGAATAGCAAGGGCAATACTAAAGACACAGGGGAAATATGCGAGTAGGTTATGGTTATGATATCCATCAATTGGTTAAAGGGCGGCCGCTTATTATCGGAGGTGTAAAAATTCCGGCAGAAAAAGGATTGCTCGGGCACTCTGACGCGGATGTTCTTCTGCATGCTATTTGTGATGCCTTGCTTGGGGCATCCGGAAGCGGCGATATTGGAGATCATTTCTCGGATACAGATCCTGAATATAAGGACATAGACAGTAAAATTATACTGGCCAAAACAGATAATATAGTAAAGAAGAAGGGTTTTAATATAAAGAATATTGATTGTATTATATTTGCAGAAGTTGTTAAGATCTCTCCATATAAGGCCCAGATAAAAGAGATGGTGAGCAAAATTTTGGGAATTGAGCAGGAGATTGTAAATATAAAAGCAAAGACCAATGAGGGGCTTGATTCTATCGGACAGAACAAGGCGATCGCGGCAGCAGCTATAGTCTTGCTGGCAGCTCCAAGGATTTAATCTAAATGTAGATCAGGTGAATTTTAAACCTAAAAAAAGAAGGTGTGTAATTATGGGTACGGTAATTATGTTCATTTTGACTGTTGTTGTTTTTATTGCTGGTATTGCGTTTATTTTTAAGGATGAAATAGAATCTACCAAGGATCGCGATCCTTCGGCAATAAATACAATTGAGATTCTTTTTACTTATGCAGGTTTGCATGCCCTTATTTTGCACAGAATAGCACACTTCTTATTGAAGTTCAGTATTCCTTTTATTCCCAGGTGGGTTTCTCAATTCAGCCGCTGGTTAACAGGTATTGAAATCCACCCGGCTGCACTTATTGGTGAAGGTTTTTTTATTGATCATGGCATGGGAGTTGTTATAGGAGAGACAACTATTATCGGAGACAATGTTACCCTGTATCAGGGGGTAACGCTTGGCGGGACGGGAAAGGAAAAAGGGAAAAGACATCCCAATATCGGTAATAATGTAGTGATTGGCGCCGGAGCAAAAGTGCTGGGAAATATTGATATTGGTGATAACTCTTATGTCGGGGCAAATGCAGTAGTTTTAAAGGATGTAGCGTCTAATTCCACAGTTGTCGGTGTGCCTGGAAGAATAACCAAGCAGGACGGGAAAAAGATTGAAATAGAGCTTGATCATATCCATGTATTTGATCCTGTAATGCAGCGCATTGAGGAGCTGGAGAAAAAAATTGAGGGGCTTGAAAATAAATAGTCTATGGCCAATAGTTTATAGTCGATGGTCAACAGAAAAAAAGTAAAGTGTAAAAGCAAAAAGGTGAGCGGTTGCGATGTCCGTATTGGTTTAAAAGACAGCGGTAACGGCTAGAAGCGTATAAGTTTTTAAAAATAGTTTTTTAAGAGAACAAAGAGAACGTTTGTCCATCGTCTTAATAAGCGGAGCGAATGATTATCGGGCGGTCTTTGTTTTTAGACGCAATGCTTAATACTAAATACGTAATACAAAATAAAAGAGATAAATTATGACGATAAATATATATAATTCTCAAACATCCAAAAAAGAAGTCTTTGCAGCGCAATATCCTGGCAAGGTGAACATGTATACCTGCGGAGTAACTGTCTATGACTCATGCCATATCGGTCATGCCAGATCACTTTATGTCTTTGAGGTTATACGCAGATACTTAAAGTTTAGCGGATATGATATTAAGCTGGTTAGAAATATCACTGATGTTGACGATAAAATAATAAAGAAGGCAAGAGACTGGGCGAAAAGGGATAATATATCCTTAAAACAGGCCTTTGAGAGCGTGCGCAATTTTTATATCAAGGATTATTATGATGATCTTAAAGGACTTGGTCTGCCTAAAGCTGATGTAGAACCAAAAGCTACTGAAAACATTAAGCAGATCATAGAGTATATAAGTGGACTTATAGAAAAAGGATTTGCTTATGAGCAAAACGGAAATGTTTATTTTTCCCCCAGAAAACTAGATAATTATGGAAGCCTGTCCGGGAATTCCTTGGATCAAGTTCAGGATTCAGTTAGGATTGAAGCTGATATTGATAAGAAAGATCCGGTTGATTTTGCTCTTTGGAAAAAAGTAAAGGAAGAAGAGCCTTCTTGGGAGAGCCCCTGGGGTAATGGCAGGCCTGGTTGGCATATAGAGTGTTCAGTGATGAGCCGGGAATATCTTGGGGTTGATACCTTAGATATACATGGTGGAGGTAGAGACCTTATATTTCCGCATCATGAAAATGAAAAAGCACAGTCAGAGGCGTTTACCGGAAAAAAGTTTGCCAATTACTGGATACATCACGGATTATTGACTATAAACGCACAAAAGATGGCTAAATCAGCAGGTAACTTCGTGACCATAAAAGATGTGCTCAAGAGATATTCGGCGGATATTTTGAAGATATTTTATTTACAAGCGCATTATTCAAGCTCATTAGATTTTTCTTGGGAAAAGATGGAAGAGTCGAAAAAAAATTATGAGAAAATTTCCCTGCTTCTTGATCGGCTGGATAGATATTTGATGGGTAAGCAGGAGCAGCCGGAGCAGGCTTGGGGAACAGGAGTAAAACCGGGCCAATTTTTTAGAGAAGAATTTAAGTCGGCGATGGATGACAATTTCAATATGGCAACAGCACGGGCGGTTTTATTTGACATTGTAACTGCGGCTAATAGTGAACTTGACAGAGATGATTCTTTAAAAAATGATAGTAAATTAGTTTATGCAAGAAATGTGCTTAGAGAAATAATTGATGTTTTAGCTTTGTCTTTTGAGAAAAAACAGCTAGATGGTATTAATGAGAGGAAAATTGTAGAAAAGATTGAACTTCGCTTAAAATATAAAAAGCAAAGAGATTTTAAAGCTGCGGATAAAATTCGTGATGAATTGCAGGAGATAGGTATTGTAATCGAGGATACAAAGGACGGAAAGACAACCTGGCGGATTAGCTAGTATATTATTGCCTTGATATCGTAAGAAAGTCAATTGCTTTTATAAATGGTAAGCAGAAACATTGGAAGGTCTTTAAGTGTAAATTGTACTAGAAAAACTATTTTTGCTCATTCTCGATAGCCCTCCTTGGCTATCTGCGAGGGAAAGAGTGTTTTTGCTCATCCATGGTAAAAGCAATCTTTAAATCCGCAAAAACAGTCTTCCTAGCACAACTGCTTTAAAAAGTAACAGAGTCCTTGACACCATGATTGACTTAACATTCTTGACATGAAAAATTAAAAGTGATATAGTGGTTTTAGATTTAAAAAGCATTAAATAGTAGGCTTTAAAAAGACTTTAATATAATATAGATAAAGTAAGCCTGAAAATTTGCTAATAGAAATAAATTAAAAGGAGAGGTGCAAGATGAAGGGTGCATTGTTTAAAGATCAGATATTATCTGACAGAGAGCGTAAAAATCTTGATATACTTGAAGTTATCCGGCGTTACGGGCCAGTGACGAGAACTGAAATATCTCGAATTACAAAATATAATATTGTTACTGTTTCTAATTATGTAAATAACTATATAAAGAAAGATTTGGTGGTTGAAAAAGGGCTGGATATTTCAAGCGGCGGTAGAAAACCGACATTAGTTGAATTGAATTCCAGAAATTGTTTTGTTATCGGTATTGATATAGGGCCCGGACATATTATTGCAGCTTTGACTGATCTTTCTTTAAATATGATCACAAAAGTTAAAAAACCGCGTCCAAAAGAGTCAATGGAAGATGTTGTCAGCAAATCAATTGAATTGATTTATGAAGTTATTGAAAAATCCCAGATTGAAGCAAAGAAGATAAAGGGATTGGGAATCGGGATTTCTGGTATTATTGATTCAAAGGCAGGAACTGTAAGAGATACTGATCCTAAGCGAGGAAAAACAGCAGCCAGTTATATCTCAATTAAAAATTTAATTGAGAGAGAATTCGGTATCCCGACTTTTGTGGGAAATGACGCTACAGTTGCTGCTTTTGGTGAAAAGAGAATTGGCTTGGATGCTGAAATAGAAAATGTGCTTTATATGTTTTCTGATGTTGGCTGCGGGATTATTATTAAGGGCGAGATCTATGCCGGCGCAGGAGGTAGTGCGGGAGAGGTACAGCTTAATCTTGGCGGTGAAGATGATGATCTTACCAAAGAATTGGGGCTTTTTCGTCCGGGAAGCATAAACCTAGGGATTGTGGATTCAGGGGTAGCAGCATTTAAGTCTGGCAAGAGTCCAAAACTTAAAGAGCTAGCTCAGAATATAGCTGAAAATGTAGATGTAGAGTTAATCATTGAGGCAGCCAGACAGAATGATACAGAGTGTATACAAATACTTGAAAAGGCAGGACTTAATCTTGGTGTCAGGATTGCTTATCTGATTAATCTGTTCAACCCTGAAATTGTTATTCTGGGTGGGGGTATGGAGCGTGCAGGAGACCTTATTCTTGAGCCTATCAAGAGAATGGTCAGAAGGCTTGCTTTTGAGGAGCCGGCCAGCATGGTAAGGATAATTCCTTCACGCCTAGGAGATAACTCAGTATCTCTAGGCGCGGCAAGCCTAGTAATTAGAGAAATATTTATTCACGCATAAAAAATGGTTAATGCCCGCCACAAAACAGGGCGAGGCTTAATTCTCTCTATAAAGATGGATAATTAAGGAGGTAAGTGTTTATGAATAAAGGAGTTAAAATTCTAAGCCTATGTGCGTTGATATTCAAGGTTTTGGCATGGATATCTGCGGTTTTTTTTATTATTGTTTCGCTTATTGTACTCTTTGGTGCTGGAGGCGATACACCCAGAGCTGCAAGTTTAGTATTTTTAATTGGTGGAGGCATATATTTTCTAGTGCTATTTAGCGCTTCTGAGCTGATTAAGCTGGTTATTGCAATTTTCAATAAAGTGGAAAAGATTGATACTTTACTCGAAGGAAAACCCTCTGTATAATATCTTAACCTATCATTAAAATATGACCTTATTCCTGGCCAGGCCCGGCTATTGACAAGCGTAAAAAGGCATGGTATACTTAATTACAGTAACTAAAGAGATTTTAAATTATTTTAATAAGTATAAAAACCGAAATGGCAAACTCAGGAAAACTTGAGGGCGCAAAGCTACGGGTCTAAAGCTAATGCAAAGATCGCCGAGCGTATCGATAACGCGATAAGCAAGCCAAGATAGCCGAGCTGCCGAATCCATTTGACAGGCTCAGGATTCGTCCTGAGTAGAATTAAAGGACGAGGAACGCAGTTTTGCTATCTTTTTTTATTAGATCAACCAAAATTCCACCCCCGGGGTGGAATAAAGAAAGAATGGTTATGGGCAAGAAATTGTGGCTTAAAATAATAGTCGTAATTATTATTCAGGCTTTGTTGCTGACTCAGGCTGACTTTGCTCTGGCAGCTATGTACCAGAGTAAGGACACCTTTAAGGAAGCTGTTCTTAGATTTAATAGAATAGCTACAAAGTCTGTAAGTCTGATTGACGGCATTGGCAGTTTTCAGCTTAGCCTTGTTGGATTGCACTTACCACATCTTAATCTGGATGCCATGTTTAGCTTGCTTGAAGGCAGCGATTATTCCATATCAAAAATCGTATCTGTAAAAGAATTGCGCGTATTTAATAACGAGATTTATAAAGCATTAAGTTGCTCATTTTTTAATATAAATAATGTTAAGCTGGCATATAGCTTAAATAAAGATAAGGCAAGTACTAAAGAGATTATGGCGAGAAGCAGAAATGAAGTTTCAACCGGACCGCCAACTAAAACTGCAAAGTTGAGAGATTTTATAATAAACCGAATTGTTTAAGTTTTAACAGCTCGGTTTTTTTATTGTTAAAAAAACCGTGAAACAGGAGGCATCTTATGTACGATCAAACAGGAAAACTTTGGTTTAAGGTAATTGCTTTTATTGTGCTGGAGGCGTTTCTATTTACAATGTCTGATATTTCCTGGGCAGCAAATTACCGGGAGAATAAAGGCTCAAAAGAAGCGATGATGGAAAACCAGCAGACAAATGATAACAGAGATAAGCTTTCTGTTGATGCTCTGAGTGATAAGCTTGTGCTAACTAATCCGGCAATGCCTTATATGGGCTTTGAGCAGGTGATAACTAAAGGTCAGATAGAGTCCATGCCGATAATCGATACCACGATCAGCGGTCTTTCTATTGCCGGTAATGACCTGACGGCTATATTTACAACTCTTAAAAGTTCAGGATGTTCAATTGCCGAAGCTGGATTTGGAGCTGTGCGGCAGGGATTTAATAAGAAAGAGATATATCATGCGCTGATCAAAGCTGGTTATGATAAGGATGATGTTAAGACACTCTTAGGCGGACTGCTTAAGGCTGAAGAAGAGAAGAAGCTGCAGAAGACAGATGTAGATGAAAGCAAAACAGGACCACCTTTAGATAAGGACAAAAAGGAAGAAAAAGAGGAAGAAGTACTTAAAGCCAAAGAAGGCATATTTGAAATTCCTAAAGTAACTGATATGCCGATCGAAAAAGACCCTACCAAGTTGATCGAAAAAATCACAAAAGAATCTGCAATGCTGCGTCAGAGTGTTGAATTTGTGCGCATAATGATAAATGAAGGCAAACGCGGTGTAGAACTAATTAGGATATTAAAGAAAGCCGGCCTTGCCAATGAGCGTATCATAAACGCTCTTGCCCAGATTGGATTTAATCTAAAAGATATCATAACTATATTTAAAGAAGCAAATCTAAATTGTACGGAAATAGTACAGTCAATCCATAAGGCACAGGTAAGCTATAGCGATAAAGAAATCTATGAGGCGCTGTTAAATGCCGGTTTTACAGATAGAGATATTGTGGCAGCATTTAAATCCGCCGGGATAAGCGCAGTTGACATATTAAAAATAGCAACAGACTTAAGCCGTAATATGACAGCTATTGCCAAGGCAATGGTGGATGCCGGATACAGCTTTGCTGATATTGGCAAGGCCTATATTTTAAAGGCAATAAAGGGTGTTTGGGATGATACGGTAAACATTATCAACTGTGCGGTAAAGGCATTGGATAGTTTTGCCGCAAATATAGGCCGCAAGCTGGCCTCTAAAGAAGACCTGGCCTATGAGCTTATTGTTGATGATATCCTCGCTACAGGAGAAGTAGAGATAACAGAAAAAAATATAATGACATCAATGATGGCAATAAAGAATGTAGCCAAAAAGTACGGGATAAGCTTAGAAGGATTTAAGCTAAGCCTTGATAGCTTAAAGGAACTTGATAAAAATGCAATTATTAACTTAGATAATGACCACTGGGTGACTATTGTAGACATAGATGGAGATGCTGTTTCAATTATTGATAATGGAAAAGCAGAGATTATCTCTATTGAAGAACTTAAGATTCGTTGGGACGGTTATGTCCTGGCTTTAAATAACAAAGCAATAGATAAAGATCGTTTACTTGATCTGCAGATGCGTCAGATCCGCGGCGGACGCAGTGTTTTTGGCGGTGTATTTAAGGCTGTTTATAATCACGTAAAGAAATTTGTTAAAGCTGTTTACGAAGGTTATAAAACTTTTTACAACGGTATGAAGAACTGGATCCAAGGTACTATCCAGATGATGATAGGGATTTTAACCCTAGACTGGGACCGGATAAAAGATGGTTTTTGGCAGAGGACTATGGGTAGTTTCCAAATGATGATAGCGCCTGTAGTAACTTTATACCATATGCTGCCTGAAAATATTGCTAGGATAGTTGGGCAAGTAATTAAAACTATTATCATTGCTGTCTGCACAATTATTGGCGGTATTATTGGCACAATCTTAGGAGGTAATACAAATCTTGGAATGGCAATAGGTGCTTTTGTCGGCACAATTATAGGGTATTTATTTGACTATGATATGGTAATGGCCTGTAAGAATAATGATGTAGAGGCATTTAAGATTATTTTCAAAAGAATGTTACTTGAAGCTGTAATGAATGGAGTGGCTGCTTTTGCCTTTTCCTTTATGGGACCGGCAGAGAGTATTCAAAGTAATATGGGATATCTGGGCACAGATGTCGCAGGAAATGCAGTTTTTTCTGCAGCATCACCTGGATCGGCAATGGCAACAGGTGCAGGGGCAGCTTTACCTTCAACGGTAGCCTCTACTAGTGTTGAAGGCGTGGCTTTGGGAACTGTTGGGACATCTTTTACCGGAGGATTGGGGACAGCAGTGGGCGCGACCGGTTTAGCTATGTTATCAAGTTCAGCGACACCATTTGCTATACAAAATGTGGCTATAAATGTTGTCAAACAAACTGCTGTATCATATGGGCTTGTCTATGGATTAGATGCAGCTGGAGTTACTAATCCTTATGTTCGGTCTTTTGTTATTGGATTTGGAGGTGCTTGGGCCGGAAGTACTGCTTTTAATTATGGACCGACTACTACTACTACTACTTCAAGCTATATATTCAAGGATATGGTTATCGGAGGATTAACAAACCTATCTATGGAAACCGTAAGGCAGGCAGGATATAAACATGGCTGGGATCCTTTGGTTATGGAAGGAATAGCGCTGACAGTAGGAACGATTGTACAGTCCGGAGGCGGGGCTGCCCTGCATAGTGATCAGACCTTTAAAGGGAATATGTACAAATCACTTCCTGGACTTGTTGGGTCAATAGGCAGCAAGGTTGTAGACCGCATTGGTAAGGAACATGGATGGGATCCTGTTCTTACTTCAGGTTTTTCTTCGGCAATAGGCAGTATGACTTCATCTTTAACAGATACGGCTTTTAACGATGTTAATTTTACATGGACTAATATGATGTCAGATGCTTTTTGGGAAGGAGCTTCCTCATCTTTAACCGGTGGATATAAAGAATTTCTTATTCGTAATCTTGATTACACTGATGCTCAGGCTTCTGAGGCAACATATAACTTATCATCAGTTATTAATATCTCATCAACAAATAATAGTGTAGATATGTCTAATATGAGTTCAAAGGAGCAGACGCAGGCTTTCCAGAATGCTCTTGGCCAGCAAATCTCTTCAGCGGTCAATCAGGGATTTAGCAGTGTTGGATTCGATGCTGGAGATAGTCAGGCTACAGCTTATGACAAAATGCTGTCAATGGATAGCTGGAACAGTGAAATGGATACAATGTCATATATGATGTTTGGCATGGACAGCGGTATAGAACAAGGAGCGGACGGAAAATATTATAATGAAGATGGCAGTATCAATACTTATTGGACACTAAATGCTGCAAAAGCAGAGTACTGGTCTGAGCAGAAAGAAAAAAATCCTGAGGTTTTTGGCGAGCAAGCTGGCAGCGATACAGCAGGAGAGTCAAATAACCTGAGTTTTGGACAGGCTTGGGGACAAACAATCAGTACACGCCAGCTCAGCTTTATGAATACCCAGGCTGTGTCAAATGTGACTTCAGGTATTACCAATACGCGTGCTAAAATATCAACGATGGTAAGTCAGCAGAATTTTAAGCAAGGTTATGAAGCAAATGATACGATTACCTTTATGGCTGCCGGCGGAAATATTACAGTTGACCGCTCGACAATAGATCAGATGCTTACTGATATACAGCTTTCGAATCCGATCTATACAAGTGACGACCTGATTAGCAACCTCCAAACTATCAACAATCCTACTGAATTTATTAATAACCATACAGGCTCAAGTACAAGGGGTAATGTTGAGTTTTACAGCAGTAGTGCTAGCTATTTACATAAAGATGTAGCTTTAACAGGAACTACAGGAGAAGACAATGCTTTTGTTTGGCAGTCTAAGAGTTTAGTATCAGTTACCCAGGCATCAGTGTCTGGTTCTGTAGATATGACACTTCAATCTACAAATATAACCAGATTGTTAACGTATAATGATTCAAATTTTTCATCTTTCAATGATATCGCATTAATAGGTGTAATGGCTCCAACCTCATCTTTAGAGGGATGGCAATCGGCATCAGGTGAAAAATTTAATGCTACAGCAACACTAAATTTTGATTTTAATAAAGAAGAATTGGTTGCAACAAACTATGTGATTAAAAGCACGGACGGCGGAACAATTAATCTACAGAAAACCCTGCGCAATGGGGATAGTGTTTATATTGATGTACTCAGTGGCCATGGTTTTGATAACCAGGTTGTTCATAATAATGAAGATCATTCAGTCTACGAAGCGCAATTCGGCAGCATTGCAGATGATGTTGGATTATCCAAACTGAGAAATCTAAAAAACTCAAATTTGAATTCAGTTGAGGTTGGTTTAAAACTAACTGCAAGCGGAGGCTTGAATCTTGCTGTTGACGCTATTGCGGGAATCAAGGCAGCTGTTAATAATAATGCTGAAACAAAAGCGGTGGTTGCTACTTTAATTAGTAATCATTCTTACGATAAGGCCGAGCTGAACAATCTGGATTTTGATTTTGTTAATACTAACAGCGGCATTCAAATCGTTGCTTTAGAAACAAAGAAAAGTGATTTTGCCGTTACGGTAAAAGGAGACCAGGAAAGAATCATATTTGCTACCGATTCGCAGCCGGTTCAGATGGTTCGAAATACTGATGGGCAGATCATCAGCATGAGAGGCAGTGTCTTAGATGAAGCCACCGGTCAATACGGGACGCTGATGATGGACCCTGACGCAAAAAATCAAGTACTGCTTTTTAATGACGGATTAAATATTAAATTTAATCCAACAGAAAAAACCATTACTTCTACCATTGCTTCTTGGTTCGGCTTGGGTTCTGTTTCCGTGTCTGGAGAAATGAGTATAGAAAACGGAACAGCCAGAGCAGTGACTAATTATGATCTTGCACAGGAAGGATTTAAAACTTTAGAAAAAGGTGTGGGATCAGATGGAGCAGTAAACCCAGGGTTAAACGTTATAGTGCTTGGCGATAGTAGTCTGGGCAACCTTGTTATTAAAGCTGGAAGTAAGTTTAATATAAGGAACGACGAAGTTCAGTTTACAGATAACGATGTAATCCATAATGAAAGCAAAAAGGATATTACTATTAATGATAAAGTTATTAAAT
>Ga0307992_1000072_pt1 | contig 63888 bp, 56 predicted proteins | sample EllFjometagen133_FD_203162 | JGI IMG/M metagenome (GOLD analysis project Ga0307992, IMG submission 203162) | Marine microbial communities from Ellis Fjord, Antarctic Ocean - #133 | ecosystem: Environmental > Aquatic > Marine > Unclassified | place: Southern Ocean | collected 2014-10-08
AGAGTTTGCCCCTTAAATCCGACAATTCCCCGTTTACTAGCATCAGTAATATGCTCTTGCATACAGGCAATATCAGCCTCAAGGAAAACTATCACAGAATTTTCTTTTAAAAAATCCATCGCCTCCAGTGAAAAAACCACGCTACCTCCAGGGCAAATAACACAGCTATCTATATTCCCTAATTCTATAACAGCAAGCCTCTCCATCTCCAGAAACTTTTCCTCACCGTATTTATCAATTATCTCCTGTAGTTTTAATTTTGCGTTTTTTTCAATAATAGTGTCTGCATCAATAAAAGTAAACCCCAGTTTTAATGCCAGTTTTCTGCCAATACTGCTCTTACCGGCTCCCGGCATCCCAATCAGAGTTATATTCATATAATCCCTCAGTTGCGGCTAATCCCGAAAGCCAAAAGAGTCTATCAGAATTTCAAAAAGTTCAATGTCTCTATTTTCGATATTGCTGATCTTAAAACCAGTGGCATAGAAATCAGGATTGACATCCTTTTTACACCAAATACTGCGGGAATCAAGAGCAATATCCCGGTTGCCAGCAAACTCAGCAGGCAATGTTATCTTAAAATTAAAATCTACTTCTGTTTTAATCGGAGCTTCACTTACCAACATGAACCCATCAGTAGTTATATCTGCCAGATGTCCTATTAAAACCCCGGTTTTACGATCATATACTTTTAAATAATAAATCAAATGTCTTCTTTTAAATTTACGATTAAACATTTTCATCCCCCCTACAATTAAATCATCTATGAAAGGCACTTTCTGCTAACTTTAATTCCTTTGCCTTATTTTCTACCGCCATAACAAGCAAATGATTTAAATCGCTTTTTTTCCCGTAATCAGCCTGCACAACACCTTGAACCCTGTTATCATTTACAAATTCCCAGGCCTTACCCCATTTACGTTTATCAATGGGATCATAAACCGCAATAGCCATTCCGTTTTGTTTGGCAATAAGCGAAAACAGCGGGATATCTGTATACCCGTCACCAACAACTATCATCTGATTAAAAGGTACATACAATTCATCAACCTTCTTATTTACATCAAACGGACAAAAACGGGAATTAGGACCGAAAATACCTTTTGATATCTGAAATAAAAAACGGGTTTTATCTGTAAAGCTGACAATGCTTTTCGGAAAATCTATTTCCCCTTTTTTGTTATATTCAAAATCGCAAGCCCATATATCTTTGAATTGCTTCGCTATTTTACTATTAATTAAGATTTCCCGTATCCCGCTGCTTATCAAAAAAAAGTCTACTTCTACCTTAGGGTTAACATCTGTTACAACTGATCTAAGTTTTTTAAATATGGTATGCGCCCCGTTAAAAAAAGATATTTTTTTTCCGAAATCTGCAAGTTTTTTTTTGGTTATCCTGTTTTTTTCACCACCGGATTTTGACAACTCAATAATTTTATATAAATAAGCAGGTATAGGATCCCATCCCTTTTTGCTATACATCGGAGTGACCTTATTGCTCCAAAAATATTCGACATCCACACCCATGCTCGCCAAAAAGCTGCTTGTTGAATCTGGAGCCAAAGTCTCATCAAAATCGAATATTACCGCAATTCTATTAACCATAATTAGCCTTGTTTATTCAGGGATTTAATAAAAAAGGCAACCCCTTTATAAAGATTGCCATTGTAATTCATCATATTTGCTCCATACTTTCACATTTTACATCCATGTAAGACCTTTAAAATCCATTCAAAAACACTGCCTTAACTAATATTATATTACCTCTGCTTTTTGCTTTTTGCAAGATAAAATCCAGAAAATAAGCAGCGCTTGAAATTATTTTATGACTAATAACTTTCCGAACGCAGCTTGTCTGTAGTTGATTGCCCTACTGAAAATCTTAACGGTGACTGTCCGGGAAAAGCTTTCAATTTAAAGACAAAAAGGAAAGTTCTGTTCTGGGTTGATCCATCATCGTTCAGCTTTATATTATATGACATTTCCAATAGCCAGCAATGCAAATCACGATATATGGTATACTGTTGTTCCTGAAAAACATCGCTATAAGACAAATACCTTGAATATGTACCTACCTGCCATTTAGTATTGATCTTATAATATAAGCTTGCTGTAGTTTGCTCACTAATATCCCGATCATAACGTTTTCCTAGGCCCACCTGCCATCTATCTTCTCCTTGAGCATAGATATCGGCGTTTAAAGTCTTGATCCGCTTTTGATATTGGTTGAAGATAGCATCAGATTCAAGATGCAACCAACGATAAGGCTTTAAATCAAACTCAGCATTGACATAGCCAAAATGCCTAACTCCTGGCAAGGCATTTTGGCTGTATTGGACCCAGGGGTAGAGATAAAGAATATCTACGTTTTCCAGTTCTGTGGTACCTGTTTGTTTCCATTTAGTCTGAAGATGATTTTCAATCCCAAAAGTAAATAAATTTTTCTTGGTAATCGAATCTATCTCGTCAAAAGTACCCAGCTTACTTCCCTGCACAGTCGGGGTATGGATATAATCATAATTTATCTTCGGACTAATCACATGACGCATCCTGTTCAACTCCATACCCAAAACATTGCCGCTATAATCAAAAACCCGGAAAAATTTCGTATTAAATTCTATCCCATAATAATTTATGCCCCGGAAAAAGTCCTCGCTTGTGCCTGTATTATCTTTTGAATAATATGTCTGGCGCATACCTGCATATGGAGCAGTATTTATCCAATCCAGACTTCCCGACAGCTTAGTCGGATATTTAAGCTCACTATAGGAGTCAACTCTGTTGGCATCTGTATCAATATCACTATTAGCCTGTTTTTTATTTAAATTGGCAATTGCTATATCCTGACGCACATAGAAATTTGAATCAGCAACTTTCCGGCTTACAGTATTTAAAGTCAGTTCAGGAAGACGCTCGACTTCTGAATAAAACCAATTTGTCCTTTTACGCAAATATAAGCTTATATTATAGCTTTCCTCATAGTGGGTAATATATGCCTCAGATGCCGGCTGGATGTCATCCTGATACTCTTCATAAAGATAATCTTTTGTAAAAAAGATATCACTAAATTTATCATACTCAAGCATTGCCAAGGTCGAAGAATCAATTTCCCATCTATGGTTTAGCTGCACACGGTATCTTTCAGTTTCCTGAACATTTCTTGATCTAGGGTCATCTGCACTTCTGTAGTACTTGTCTCTTTCATTCATATGGTAAACCTTGACTATCCCTTTACCAAAATTTTTCGTATCATAATTTAAATCAGCTCCCCCAGCAATTCCTTTAAGATCACGTTGATCAAGATGGACCTTAGCCTCTAAATTATCATTTAAGTAATACTTAATTGAGCTTAAAGCAAACCAACCCCAGTCCTTCTTTCTCCCCACGCTCAAAGATATAATAAAATCATTATCAAGTGACTGCTTCCAATAAGGCAGATACATCACAGGAATATTGCCGATAAAAATAACCACATTTTTTGCCACTATCTTGTCATCCGGATACACATAAAGACGCTTAGCCTGAACCCTGTAATCGGGATTGTCTCTATCACAAGTACTTATGTATGCTCGATTAAAAACATATTTTGTTAGATCGACTTTTTGGGCACTCTCAGCTTTCCCGTACCAGGGCAGCGAAATAAAGGTTATGTCTTTAAAACTGCCGGTTTCTCTTGTGAAATCATATGCCAGATTTTTTCCATAAGCAACTGTTTTACCTCTTTCAATTTTGATATTACCGGGAGCAACCGCGCTTCTATCTTCTAAATTAAAATCAATATGCCTTGTTGTTATCTTTACATCAAGATGGGTTACGACAACTCCGTCTTCATCTTTGTCCTGATCCTGAAGCATCCGGCCCCTTTTGGATTGAAAATTATAATTAAGCCGATCACCTATAATCTCTATTTTATTATAAACTACTTTTACCTGGCCTGTTGCCAGGGCCTCGTTTGTTTTCAGATCAACCTCAATATTGTCTGCCTTAAGAATTACACCGTCGTAGTCTATTTTTACATTTCCACTGCCCTTAATTACCGCTCCTTGGTTTACATACTCCACATTATCTGCATCAACAACGATAGGCCGGCTTTGAGAAATTGCTGCTTTGTCTTTTCCCATAGTAACGCTTTGGCAAAAAACAGCATCAGCATAAACAAAAAAACTAATAGACACAATAAAAAGAGATTTAAGGATAGGACCAAAACGATAAGTATCGCTCTTTAATTTAAAGCAGTTCAACTAATTACCTCTGAAATGATTAACGATTTCCTTAATCATTTCATCTAATTTTAACTTCGAAAATGAACCAATAAGATTCTCTATTTTAGAAGTATCCGGCACCCGATAAAACATATCTTCAAAATTATTCTCATATGCCTGTGAATACGGAACAAAACATATCTGTGAACTGCTATTGCTAAGGGCCTTGATCTTTAAGGCTAAAGCACCAATAGTAATAGATTCACAGCTGCCGATATTAAAAACCTCGCCTTCGGCCTCTTTTTTATCCATAACAGCTTTAATTGCCACTATTGCATCATTTATATATGTGAATGAACGAACCTGTTTACCGTCACCATAAACAGTGATCGGTTCATTCCTGATAGCCTGCTGGACAAAACGAGGGATAACCATGCCGTAATTCGGACTTTGCCTCGGACCGCAGATATTGAACAATCGTCCGATAACAACAGGAAGGCCTTTAGAACGATGATAGGACACAGCCAAAAACTCATCAAATCCCTTTGAGAAAGCATATCCCCAGCGTGATATATTTACTGCCCCTAATATTCTGTCATCGGTTTCTTTAAAACTCTTTGAACCGCCGTTTTTACCATAAACTTCAGAGGAAGAAGCAAGAAAAACCTTTTTTTGAAAAACATGCGCTAGATCAAGAACGATCTCTGTGCCACGAACATTAGTAATTAAAGAATCCAGGTGATTTTCAATAATATATTTAACTCCAACCGCAGCCGCTAAATGATAGATGCAATCACATTCGCTGACATACTTGAACATAAGCTTATAATCAAGTATATCTCCCTGCACGAATCTAAAGTTTTCAAAATTCATCAAATGCGCTATATTATCCTCTGATCCTGTGGAAAGATTATCTACAACAGTTACAATATGTCCATCATTTAACAGACTTTCTACCAGATAAGATCCAATAAATCCAGCTCCACCTGTAAGCAAAACCCTCATGACTTCTCCTTATTCGCCAATACCAGTACAGCAGCTCCAATAATTCCAGCCTTATTGCTGAACTTTGAAGCAACAATCTTTAAATTGCGACATGAAACCTGAAATGCTCTTTCTTTTACTATCCGGCGCATTGGTTCAAGGATTAAATTTCCTGCCTTGGCCACTCCGCCGCCGACAACTATAATCTCAGGATTAAGCAGATTTACGACATTAGCCAATACAGCGCCCATATGTTTTCCTACCTCCTGCCAAATCAGAATAGAGAAAGGATCCTTTTTTCTAGCCGCAGTGCTTAACATCTCAAGCGTAAGATTCGAATATCTTCCATTAAGTTTAGCCCTAATACTGCTTTTTGCCCCTACACGCAAACGCCTGATTGCCTCTTCAAGAATATATCGGTTACCAATATATCTCTCAACACACCCTTTACCTCCGCAAACACAGAGCGGTCCATTCTCATTTATAGTCATGTGACCGATCTCTCCAGCTGCAAAATTAATACCTCTATAAACCTTGTGATTAAGTATAATCCCGCCGCCAATACCTGTGCCCATAGTTACGCACACACAATCTCTGTGTCCTTTGGCAGCCCCGAATTTACTCTCTGCTAAAGCCATAAGATTAGCATCATTATCAACCAATACAGGAACTTTAACTTTATGTTGCAGGGCTTCCTTAAGATTTACATTCTTCCAACCAGGCACATTTGTCAGATCAAAAACCAGCCCTTTATCAAAATCGACTCTGCCGGGCACCCCAATGCCTACTCCGCGAATTCTGTTGCCTTTATAAGTACTTTCCGCTTTAAGTTTTATTATTCTGATTACCAGCTGTTCGATCAATTCATCTTTTTTGTAATTCTTGGTTTCAAATGAAGTAAATCCCTCGATCTTAAAGCCTTTATCCCAAAACCGAACTAGAGCCAGTTTTACAAATGTTCCACCGAAATCAACTCCGATTGTATAGCGACAATTTGAGGCCTTACGCCTATTTTGATTCATTACCTCTCCTCCTATAAAATTAAATCTATATATGCACAAACCTGAATATTTTTTTCAAAACCTTCCATGCAAGCGATATTTTACACATTAATGAAAGTATTATTCACAAAACATTAAATTTGGCAAATCAAATTAAGTTAAAATTCAGTATGTTTTGCTCGGCAGGATTTATTCAATTGTCTATTAGCTGAAATAATCGATTAGATTAGCTAAAGTAACCTTTAACTGTTTTCTGTTTATAATAGAATCAAGATGTCCATGTTCTAATAAAAATTCTGAACTTTGAAACCCCGGCGGCAATTTTTGTCTGATTGTCTGTTCAATAACTCTGGGACCGGTAAAACCAATCAAAGCTTTGGGCTCAGCAATAATCACATCTCCTAAACTGGCAAAGCTAGCCATGATCCCCGCCATTGTCGGATTGGTCAAAACAGAAATAAACAACAGCCCCTTTTTTTTATGCCTTGCCAATGCAGCGGATGTCTTTGCCATCTGCATGAGAGATATAAGCCCCTCATACATACGCGCACCGCCGCCTGAACCAGAAACAATAATCAAAGGCAGCTTATCTGCAGTTGCTTTTTCCGTCGCTCTGGTAATTCTCTCACCCACTACCGAGCCCATTGATCCCATAATGAATCTTGAATCAGTAACTGCAAACACTGTCTTTTTCTTATTAATTTCCCCTTGCCCTGTAATTACCGCATCTATAAGACCGGTAATTTTTTGATCCTGCTTTATTTTTTGCACATATGTCTTTGGCCCCTTAAATCCGATAATATCCTTAGGCGACAATTTTGCATCAAATTCCTCAAAGGTACCTTCATCAAGTAAAAGCGCCACTCTGTCTTTAGCTCCAAGCGTAAAATGATAATCGCATTTAGGACAAATGCTCATATTTTCTTTAAGCTGCTTATTGAATATTATTTGTCCACAGCCCCCGCATTTCGTGCACAGACCTCCAGGCATATCCTTTTTCTTTATTTTTACTATTGTATACTTTGGTTTTCCAAACATAATATTTTCTTCCTAAATTAGCAACCTGCAAATTTTAGAAAATTCTTTACCCCTTTTTGAGTCAGTATTTATATATTTACAAAAGTATATTTCATCATATATTAGCACAAACTCAAACACTTGTCAAAACTACTTCTGCGCATATTTGGCAGCCTTTTCCAGGATATTTATTTTTTCCACAAAACTTTTATTCACTAATAGTTACCGCTTTATCCTAAATTTAAGCAACCCAAATATCCCATATAATATAAAACAAACTGATATTATTAAAATAACCCACATTGGATTTGTGCATTCTGAGAGTTTTGAAGAAACAAACATAAAGATCAAGAATCCTAAGTTCATGATTATCCCTAAGATGCTGAATATCCTCCCTCTCATATTCGATTTTATAACTTCATGGATTATTGTATTGCCAGAAATAAAGATCGGACCAACACTCATACCTATTAATACCGAAAACCCCATAGCAATATGGATCTGAGGGGAAATCCTCAATAAAACAGCAAAACACCCGATAAATATACCGCTTAAAATCATACTTATAAATATAATCTTAACTTTGGAGATCTTATTGAAAAATCTTCCGCAAATCAATGCCCCCAGAAACAAACCAATGCCAATAAATATTGAGAGTAATCCCAGGTCTTTGGTGATTGAACCAAAAACTTCCTGGATAAAAACAATCGCCACAATATAAAGAGCTCCGGCAGCTGACATAAGCATGAATACTGTTAAAAAAACAAAACGCAGATAAGGATTAGCAAATACATATTTAACCCCGTCTTTTATGTCAGAAAGTATAGACTCAGCTTTTATTGCCTTGTCATTGGCATCTTTATCCATTGTTTTTTTTCTACTCTTGATATTTACAAAACAAAGCAAGAGCCCGGAAACAAGATATGTGAATGAATCGATATAAAACCCTGATTTTGCTCCTACTTTTTCGATCAATGTGCCACCTAGTCCTATGCCAAGCACAGCCGCAAGCATCATTGTTGTATTTGTCAATGAATTGGCAATAAGCAGCTTTTCCTTATCAACCAATTCCGGGATTATCGAGAATTTTGAAGGAAGAAAAAAGCAACTTATAGTAAAAACAAGAAAAACACTGATATAAAGAGGGACAAGCGAATTCATTTTCACAAACCATAGAGGAATAAGCATAACTAGAACTGCCCGGATGATATCACTTATTATCATGGTATATTTATGATTCCAACGGTCAACATAAGCCCCGGCAAAAGGACTAATAAAAAAAGAAGGAATAATTGTAAACGACATGATTTTTGCCAAACCAAAGGCTGAACCTCCAGTGCGGTTATAAATCAAAGCAATCAAGGCCATCTGATTAAGCCTATCTCCAAACTGAGAGATTATTTGGGCAGACCAAAAACAAAAGAAATTTCTTTCTTTGAGAATATAACTAAACTTATTCAAAAAAAATCTTCCCCTTATCTATATTTTCGTTGGGCATTATTTAAGCCCACGAGAGGAGTCGAACCTCCGACCTAAGCTTTACGAAAGCCTTGCTCTACCAACTGAGCTACGTGGGCATATATTGTACTAAGTCCTAAGCCGTAAGGATTAAGCATGTAAAACTATGTGACTTTTAATTTAATTTTAGTCTTAAATCTTAATTTTAATCCTTATCACTTATTTCTTATTATATTGCAACTATTACAATTCCATGCTCATCGGCTTGCTCTAAAACATATTCCTGATCAAGAAACAAGGTCTTCCCGGATTCAACGGCCAATAAAGACACGCTTTCTTTTATTAGCGTTTGGATTGTCTGCTTGCCAACAAGCGGTATATCAAAACGCATATCCTGATCTGGCTTGCTCACCTTAACCACAACAGCCCCTCCATTACAATAAAGATTTGCTCTGGCAATAGCCGCATCTGTACCTTCAATTGCCTCAATACTAAGTACAACCTTGTCCTTTACAACAACGGTTTGTCCGATATCAAGCCCGGCAATTGCCTTAGCAATTTTAAGACCAAATTCCACATCCTCAAGCTGTTCTTTGGTTGGTTTTGCTTTTGTAAGCACACCCGGATCAGGCAGGCAATCTTTAATGAAAGTTGTCGAATCAATCAGCTCTATACCAAGCTCTGCAAGCCTCTGGGCAATGCCGCCTAGAATAGTATCTGTCTTTTTATCCTTTAACTTAAAGAGTAATCCCCTTAATTCACTATCAAGGATTATATCACTAAAAAGCAGTTTATGTTTAATTTGTCCTGCCATAACCACTTTTTCTATTTTTTCAATCTTAAGTATTTCAATGAGCTTTTTAAGCTGTCCCACGCTTATCCAGAAAATCTTTTCCACATGGCCTATAAGCTCAGGGTTGGTCTCTTCTTTGATACCTACAGCAATAATTCTCACCCCTGCTTTTTTTGCTGCTTTGGCAAAAACAATCGGATAAGTTCCATTGCCGGCTATCAGCCCTATTGTCTGCATGTCTATGATTCTCCGTAAAAATACTTTTAGTTAAAAAAACAAAGAGCAGAAAGGCAAATTATTAGATCGCTCTCTACTCTACTTTTTATTTTGCCAAAAAATTTCAATTACCTTTACATACGCCTCGTTTAGAACTTTTAATAAATTTAATAAGATATGTAACATATACATCTTTCGGAATTTCCTGTTTAATTCTTTTTAAGGCTGTTGTTGTGGATAATTTCATTTTGAACAGGATTTTTAAGGCGGCTTTTAAGCGCAATATGCTCTTGGAAGGCATTTCAGCTCTTTTAAGCCCAATACTGTTAAGGCCATAAACCTTTGCCGGATGTCCGTCAACCATAGAAAAAGGCGGCACATCCTGAATGATTTTTGAGCAACCACCGATAATCGCCATTTTACCCACACGCGAGAACTGATGAATCGCAGACATACCTCCAATAATAGCTTTACTCTCTATATGAACATGTCCGCCTAAAGTGCCGGCATTGGCAATAACTACATCATCCCCAATAACACAATCGTGAGCAACATGGCTATAAGCCATAAGTAAATTATTATTACCGATTACTGTTTTGCCTTTATCCACAGTTCCCAGATTGATAGTAACATATTCTCTAATGACATTATCGTCTCCGATTATAACCTGGGTCGATTCGCCCTTATATTTTAAGTCCTGAGGAGGGCTGCCGATTACAGCACCAGTGTGGATTTTACAGTGTTTGCCAATTTGAGTAAAGCCTTCAATTACACAAGAGCTCCCTATTACAGTATTAGCGTCAATACTCACATGCTCTTCAATAACAGTATTAGGACCTACACAAACTCCTCGACCAAGCCGAGCCTTAGGATGCACAAATGCATTTGCATGGATTTTGTTTTTTTCTGACATATGTCTATTATTATACCATTAATACTGATAATTAAAACATAAAAAAGACCTTAGATACTAGGGGTGGTTTCAGGAAAAACATATCTTAAATATCCCTTTGAATCTAGGCCCTGATAATACAGTTTTAATCGCCTAAAGAAAACATCAACACTGCTTCAGCCACTACCTTATTTTCGACCATAGCCCGTCCATATGCCTGTCCAACTTTAGATCTAAGCTTAAGTACAGACACTTCAAAACGAAGCTGGTCTCCAGGTAATACCATTCGCCTGAATTTAACTTTATCGATACTCATAAAATAAGCACGCTTGCCTAAATTATCACGTTTACTTAGAAGTAACACACCGACAACCTGTGCCATTGCCTCTACGATCAATACTCCCGGCATTACTGGGCTCCCGGGGAAATGCCCTTGAAAAAATTGCTCATTTATAGTTACATTTTTAATCCCAACTGCATATTTATCCTCTTTGATTTCCAGTATTCTGTCTACCAGTAAAAATGGATAACGATGCGGCAGGATTCTTTTTATCTCATTAATATCAAGCGGTGCAATATTGCTAATCCCCTCTGAGCTGACACTAATACTTGCCTGAGTCTGTCTATCATGTAAATGTTTAATCTTTTTCAATAGCTTGATATTCAAAGGATGACCGCTTTTTATGCCGATAACATGTCCTTTTAACGGATGGCCTAATAGGTACAAATCACCAATAAGATCGCAAATTTTATGCCGCACAAATTCATCTTCAAAGCGAAGTGTATTTTCAACTATACCATCTGCTCCGACAACAACAGTATTTTCATAGTTTGCTCCCTTGCCTAAGCCTTGTCTGGTAAGCTCTTCGGCCTCCTCCTGAAGACAGAAAGTTCGACTTGGCGCCAGATCTTTTTCAAATACTTCCGGAGAGAACTCAAATGAAGCATATTGTGATTTAAGCAAGGAATTAGGATAACTCATTGTGTAAGAAATACGAAAATCATTAGCCGGAAGAATCATCAGAGAGCTATCACCTTCCTCCATATATAGAGGCTCTTTAGGCTGAAAATACTTTCTTGGTGAATTAAGCTCCTTTACCCCTGCCTTTTTTAACAGCTCCAGAAAAGGCAAAGCACTACCATCGAGACCAGGTAATTCCTCTGCATCCATCTCAATAGTAATATTATCTATACCAAATCCCATTAAAGCAGCCAATAAATGCTCAATAGTATGAATTTCTACATTTTGAATCCCAAGAGAGGTTCGGCGGGGTCTTTCAATAAGATTAGACATATGCGCTTTAATACACGGCTTATTCTCAAGATCAGTTCTTACAAATTCAATACCCTGATTCTCTCCAGCAGGTTTATATTTAATATTAACTTTTTTACCTGTATGTAATCCTATGCCGCTAAGCCCTATAGAGTTACTAATTGTGCACTGATACTGGGGTTTAACCATTTTTTTCCTTTAAAGCATTCTCCAAAACAGTAATTTTTTCTTCTAATTTATTTACTAACTTGTATAAATCAGGAAGTTTTTGAACGCAAGCATTGATTCTTTTAGCCTTCTTATGCGGTTTGGCTGGATAACCGGAAACACATGTATTTTCAGGGACCGATTTTGTAACCCCGGCCTGAGCAGCTACCACAGCATTATCACCAATGCTAATATGGCCAATAATCCCGGTTTGTCCTGCCAAGGTAACGTTTTTCCCAATAATTGTGCTGCCGGATATACCTGTTTGAGCCACAATTATTGAATTCTCCCCGATCACAACATTATGCGCTATCTGAACCAGATTATCGATCTTAGTCCCATGTTTTATCAATGTTTTATCAAAACGAGCCCTATCAATAGTTACATTAGAACCGATCTCCACATCATCTTCAATAATCACATTACCAATCTGCGGTATTTTATGATGAAATCCTTTTACTGTTGCAAAACCAAATCCATCGCTTCCGACAACAGTTCCGCTATGAACAATAACCCTGTCACCAATAATAACCTTTTCTCTGATCGTTACAAGCGAATAGATAATAGTATCTTTACCTATTTTAGTATTATTGCCAATAAAACATCCTGATCCTATAACAGTATTCTCGCCTATATCTGAATTATCTTCAATAACTACATATGGTTGAATAGAAATATTCTTGCCAAAATTAACATTCTTTCCGACAACAGCTGTAGGATGTATTCCTACATAGCGAACGGTATCGTTAGGAAAAACTAATGATAGTAATTTTGCAAATGCAAGCGATGGGTTCTCAGCTAAAATAAGCGGCTTAGGTGCCTTTTTAACATCAGGGCTTGTAATAATCGCTGAAGCATTGGTATGATCCATCAAGGAAACATACTTAGGATTAGCAACAAAAGTTATATCTCCCTGCTTTGCCTCTTTTATGCCGCATACCCCGTAAATCTCGACATTCTCATCGCCAACTACTGAACCACCAATAAGTTGAGCTATTTCCTTCAAAGTCTTTTTCATTGCTTTTCCTTTTTACTTCTATTTTTTGTAGCGCTTATTAAGTATTTCAGAAACCTCATCGGTCAAATCCATTTCCTTGGGGCCGTCCAAAATTAGTCTGTCATCAATAATGTAGGTTAATTTTTTCTTCTTCCGCAGTTCCATGGAAACATTTTCAATATCCTTTAATATCTCTCTGAGTATCCGATCCTCATCTTTGCGAACCTCAAATGTACGCTTACGTATTTCTTCCTGCTTTGCAAGCATCTGATTCTTTCTCTCTTCCTGCGCCGCTGGGCTAAGAGTATCAAAACCCTCTTTGAGCTTGTTGATTTCCTCAATAACTTTCTTAATACCTTCTTTTACTTTATCAATCTCTTTATTAGAATCTGCAACTTTATTATAATCCTCAAAGATTTTACCCAGAGTAACATATCCTATCTTAGAAGTTCCCGCAAAAGCAATATTCTGAACTGCTAGAATTGATATCAACAAAACCACCAAAAATGTCAACTTTTTCATATTTCCCTCCTCATGGGTTAATTATTTGTTTTATTGTACCACACAGCAAAAATTTGTCAATCGTATTATCCTAAGCATTAAATCTTGGATTCAAGCTAAAATTGCTGACTCATGGAAAAATGGAATCTACCTGCATTATCCCCTTCTTTGGGGTCCAAGGCATATCCATAATCAAGTTTTATAGGTCCCAGAGGTGTTTTAACACGAATCCCAGTTCCAATACTAGATCTTAGTTTCAAATTACCCCAGACAAAATCTCCATGGGTTGCCCAAACATTTCCATTATCGTAAAAGAATGCCCATTTCAGACCAGGACTAATCTGATAAATGTATTCAGCATTAAATAGCCCCCTTAGCCTGCCGCCGATAGGGTCCCCAAACTCACCTTCAGGGCCAACTCGCCTTTCTTTATATCCCCTGATTGTATTTGCCCCACCTGCATAAAAACGCTCATAAACAGGAACATATACTGAATCATCAAATGCCTCTACCATTCCCAGTCGCAGGCCCAACTCAAGAACTGCCTTTTGCCCTATAGGGAAATAATTATAATTTGAGGTTTCATATTTTATGAAATCCTTGTCTCCTTCAAGCATCCCTCCGGCATATTCGCAAGAAAGTATATTATACAAACCAGTTGTAGGATTAAACCTATTGTCACGAGAATCATGGATAAGAGACGTCTGCAAGCTGCTGATGAAATTCTTTCCCTCTTCTCTTGCTACATCAATACTTGTATCTGTCTGCATATCACCAATACGAACGCCTTCATAGCGATAAGTTAATCGTCCTCTCCAATATTCACCAAATTCACGGCCAACAAAAATATTTCCTCCTGTACGCTTTTCATCATATTTATCCCAATACCTTGAACGGCTATACACACTAAATCCTGTGCTTACAGGATATCCTAAAAACCAGGGCTCCATAAAACTAAGCTCATAATCTTTTCTCTCCGAACCAATTTCCATATTTATCCCAAGAGTCTGACCCGCACCGGAAAATCCGGGGAAGTTAAAAAGATCAAAATTTTTCTGCGTAAGATTGACGAATCCTATAAACTGGTCAATTGAGCTGTATCCTGCTCCAAAACTAAACTCTCCTGTTTTACTTTCCTTCACAAAAACATCAAGATCATATTTATCCGGCAGAGTTGTCGGCTCTTCCTTTGTATCAAAGCTTACTTCTTCAAAAAACCCTAGATTCTGGATTCGCTGTCGGCTTCTTCTTAATTTATCTCCATTATATCTATCCCCAGGAAACAGTCTCATCTCTCTTCGCAGGACAACATCCTTTGTCCGAGTATTTCCGCTGAGGTTAATCTTATCCACATATGCGATCTCGCCTTCGCTAACCCCATAACTAACATCAACATTTCCGGTCTCGGAATTAAGAACTGTATCAGCCTTTACGGAAGCCGCTATATAACCTTCATCGAAATAATCGCTTTGTATTTTAGACGTATCTGCACGTAGTTTGGCCTCACTATAAACCTCTCCACCGGACAATTTAAATCCCTCTTTTAACTTCTCTTTCGCAAAGACGCTATTTCCGTAAATATCTACATTACCCACTTTATATTGCTTACCCTCTTTAATTTCAAAAGTAATAAACATCCATGGCCTCTTATCATCATAGGTTATGTTTGTAGAAACCTGGGCATCGATAAAACCTTCAAATTGATAAAATCCCCTTATCCTATCCTCATCTTCAGACAAAACATCCTCTTTGAAAAACCCGGAATTAAACCATCCTTTTTTCTTTGTTTTAATCAGTTTAAAAAACTTTTTATCTCGATAAGAATCGCTTCCCTTAAAAATGATCTTTCTAATCCTGATACGTGCTCCTTCAAAAATGTCTATTATTATTACTACTTTATTATCTTTTTCCGTAATATCATATTTAATAACCGCTTGAGAATATCCTTTTTTAGCATAAAGCTTTTTTAAATTCTCCACATCCTCTTTTAACTTAAATTTATCAAATATTTCTTCCTTTTCAATCTTCATTTCATTGAAAAGCTTTTTGATTTTAATCCTGCGATTGCCCTTGATTTTTATTTCGGCAATAACTGGTTTTTCCTGCACCTTAAATACAACCTTTACCCCTGTATCTAGATCCACAATATCAGCGCTAACATCGCTGAAAAGCCCGGTAGCATAAAGACGCTTTATATCATCACTTAAAGTAACCGCTGAATATTCCGTCTCTTTTTTGGTTTGAAGTTTAGAAAGAATGGTTTGCTGGGAGACAACTTTATTGTTTACAACTTCAATTTTAACAACTTTGCGCTCAGCCCCCTGTGCATAAAGAGATCCAGAAATCCCCATAATCAATATTGCGGTAAAAATCATTATATTTTTTATTTTCATAAATCACTCTTCTCTTTGTGTACAACTTTCAAATCTGCTAAATTCTTTCAAGAAAGTTAATTTTTTAATACCAACCGGGCCATTTCTCTGTTTAGCTATATTAACATCCGCCAAGCCCCTGTTCTCCTCTGTCGGAGCATAATATTCTTCTCTAAAAAGCAGCATTACCACATCGGCATCCTGTTCAATAGCACCTGAGTCTCTCAGATCAGAAAGCCTTGGCTTATAACCTTCACGTTGTTCTGTAGCACGTGAAAGCTGGCTTATGACCACAACCGGCACCTTTAATTCACGCGCCAATGCCTTCAGCGACCTGGAAATATCTGATATCTCCTGCTGCCTGCTTTCAGTTCTGTAACCCGCAGCCTGCATTAACTGCAAATAATCTATGATCAATAATCCGATATTATGCTGCGTTTTTAAACGACGTGCTTTTGCCCTTATTTCCAAAACATTCATCCCTGGTGTATCATCAATAAAAAGTGGGGCATGAGAAATCTTACCTGCGGCATTTACAAGTTTCCCCCAATGTTCTTGCGATAAAAACCCCGTACGTACCGCCTGCATATCTACTCTGGCATGTGAGCAGAGTATTCTCTGCACCAGCGATTCCTTAGACATTTCAAGGCTAAAAATTGCCGTAGGAATTTTCTCAATAACTGAAGCATGTTCAGCAAATCCACACATAAGGGCGCTTTTTCCCATTGATGGGCGTCCAGCAACAATAATAAGGTCAGCTGGCTGCAACCCTGCTGTCATCTCATCTATGTCCTGAAATCCAGTAGGAATACCCGTTACCTGTGTTTTTCTCTGGTATAATTTTTCAATTGTTTCTATGCTATTCTTTATTAACTCTTTAATCGATATAAAGCCGCTTTTGATTTTAGATCCTGAGATTTCAAAAATTTCCTTTTCCGCTCTATCAAGCAGTGCATCCACATCCTGATCCGGCTCATATCCTTCGCTAACAATCTTGGTTGCCGTAGAAATCAGATCCCGTAATACAGCTTTTTCTTTCACAATTTTGGCGTGATGTAAAACAGCGCCTGAAGTAGGGACAACATTGACAAGTTCTGTTATATAGCTGGCTCCCCCTACCCGCTCTAAATTAGCATTCTTTCGCAGCTGCTCAGTTAATGTAATCAAGTCAACTGGCTTACTTTCATTATAAAGACATAGAATTGCCGCAAATATTTTTCTATGACTATCTTTATAAAAAGAATTTTCATCCACTAAATCAACAATATCAGAAATAGCCTCTTCGTCCAGCAATATCGAACCAAGCACAGCCATCTCTGCTTCAATGTTTTGCGGAGGCACCTTGTCCATTAAAGTTGATTCTAATGGCCGCGATGTTTCCCTATTTCTATTTATTCTTTTACCACCCATACTTTAACCTGCTGTTTAACTTCTGGATGCAATTTAACGAAAACCTGATATACGCCTAAAGCCTTAATCGGTTCTTCTAATAAAATATCCCTTTTATCTATCTGTACACCTTCAAGTTGCAATGCTTTAGCAATATCCGCATTTGTTACCGCTCCATAAAGCTGATCATCTTTCGCCTGCATAACAATGGTGCATGATGCATGCTCAATCTTTTGAGCGATCTCTAATGCCTGTTGTTTTTCCTGGTCCTGTTTTTTTTGTGCAGCACGTTTATAATCTTCGAAAAGCTTAAGATTACGCTTATTTGCTTCCAATGCTTTCCCCTGGGGGATCAGACAATTACGGGCATAACCAGATGCTACCTCAACAACATCACCTGTAACTCCCAGTTTATCTACTTTGACTTTCAATACTACTTTCATTGCATTAACTCCTGTTTTTTCTGTGAATATAAAAGTCAAAAACGCTTAAAAAACTAATAGCCTTCGGCGCCTTTACTTCGTTTAGTATTAAATTTTTATTTATTCAGCAGTATACGGTAATAACGCAAGATAGCGGGCTCTTTTAATCGCCTGAGCAAGTTTTCTTTGATGTTTTGCGCATGTTCCGCTAACTCTGGAAGGAACAATTTTTCCTCTTTCCGTGACAAATTTTATCAATTTATTCACTTCTTTATAATCAACCATATCAACCTTATCTACACAAAAACGGCACACTCTTTTTTTAAAAAATCCTGGTTTCTTAAAATTCTTTTTAGGTTTCCTCGGTCCCTTGCTACTTACTTTAGTTTTCATTTAGCTATCACTCCTCGTTAAATTTGAATAATCATTGTTAAAATGGAACTTGTTCATCCTGTTTATTTTCCAAAGATAAATCATTAAGACCATCGAGTTCTGCAACCATATTATCTGCCGGGGGTTCGGCCGAAAAATCTTTTTTCTGCTGTTCATTAGATTTTCCTTTACCCAAGAACTGTACATTCTGAGCAACAACCTCCATAGTATTGCGTTTAGTTCCGTCCTGTGCCTGCCAGGAACGACTTTGCAATCTACCTTCTACGCATACAGATCTTCCTTTAAAAAGATACTCTCCACAGATTTGAGCCAATTTTGCCCAGCAAACTATACGGACATAACACACATCTTCTTTTTTTTCACCAGTAGTACTGTTAAAAACTCTGCCTATAGCAATACTAAAAGTAGTCACTGCTGTTCCGTTTGGAGCATACCGCAATTCAGGATCCCGGGTTAAATTGCCCATAAGTATAACTTTATTTAGATTAGCCATTTTCCCTCCTTACGATTCTTTCCTGATGATTAATACCCTTAGTATTGAATCATTAAGTTTAAAAATACCCTCTATCTTTTTAACAGTTTCAGCTGCCAATTTAAAAAGCACCAGATAGTATGTCCCCTCGCTCTGCTTGTTTATCAGAAAGGTAAACTTCCGCTTGCCCCAGGTCTGGACATCTTCAACCTCTCCCTTGTGTTTGGTAATAACTTCTTTAATCTCATCAACCAGCTTTTCCTGCGCATCATTTTCCAGGTTAGGCCTAAAAATAAAAACTGCTTCATAATTATTCATGATTAGAAATTTCCCTCCTTCTTTCATTGTGTCTGTTCATAGCAAAATCTATATCTTTAATAAACCAATCTAAAACAGCCTCTGCCGCCAATTCTACTGTTTCATTTTTCATTTTAACCTCTTCTTTTACCTTAAAGGCACTTAACACATACTTGGAAAGCTCTTTATGCTCTTTTTGATTATCTATGCCAAAACGCAGGCGGCTAAAATCTTTTTTCCCAAGCGTTTCGATAATAGAACGCATTCCATTATGGCCTCCGGCACCGCCTTGTGATTTAAGCCTAATATCACCCAATTTTAAGCTGATATCATCATAAACTATTAAAATATCATCGAGTGTTACCTTGAAATAATCAGCGAAGCCTCTAACTGTATTTCCGCTTAGATTCATATAAGTCAAGGGTTTAACAAGAATAAATACTTTATTTTTATACTTGCCTTGAGCCCATCTAGAATTGAATTTGCGTTTATTAAATGTAGCCTTAAAAAACTCGGCTACTTTATCTAAAACCCAGAAACCAGCATTATGCTTGGTATTTTTATAACAGAAATCCGGGTTGCCTAGTCCAACAATTAGTTTCATCTTAATTATCAGCTATTAATTTTCAGTTCCAAAAAATCATAAAATCTCTTAAACTGAAAATATTAAGTTCATTTTTTAGCTGAGTCTTCTCCTTCTTCTGTCTTACCCTTCTTTATGACTAAAGGTTCATCAGATTCCTCTACTTCTTTTATTTCTTCCTCTTTTTCTGCTGCTTCAAATTTAACCAAAATTACTACTTGCTCTGGATCATTGATTATTTTATAATCTCCATCAATTGATAACCCTTTAACATGTATCACATCACCAATTTTCATATTTGACACATCCACGACAATTTCCTTTGGAATATTAGTAGGCAAACTTTCGACTTCGACTTCTCTTAAGACATGCTCAAGATTTCCACCTTCTTTAACCCCAGGGGCATCTGCGTCGCCTTTGGTCTTAACAGAAATATGCACACAGATCTTTTCATCAAGCTTGATCTTCTGGAAATCGATATGAATAACCCTTGATTTTACTGTATCATATTGTATTTCCTTTATGATTACCGGATTATCATTATCAACTCCTTCTGCCTTTAGGCCGACAATGGCCGTTTCCCCATACTTATGCAGAAATTTAATAAACTCTCTAGAATCAACACTTACCTGTTTCGGCGCATCATGCTTAGCATAAATCACTGCAGGAACAATGCCCTTAGCTCTCAATTTCTTGGCTGCAGATGTGCCTATTTCTTGCCTTGCTTTTACATTTAATATTGCTTTTTCCACTTATTTTCCTCCGTCAATGAGTGCATAGTTCATGGAGACATATCCGACATAAATTATATGCGCCGATTGAATCTAGCCCTTTTTTATTTCGAGCTTTTTACATCTTGGTTTAATTAACGCTTACTAATCACTAAAAACTTATTTGAAATATCTAACCCGCCAAAAAGGCGGGATATAATTCATAATTATACAAACAAAGAACTCACTGATTCTTCGTTATGAATACGTTTTATGGCCTCGCCTAAGAGATTGGCCACACTCAACACCTTTATCTTTGGATTTCTCATCCCGTCATTGACCGGGATAGTATCTGTAACAACTATCTCTTTTAAAGCACTCTTCTCAATCCGCTCTAGAGCAGGACCAGAAAAAATTCCATGGGTAACTCCTGCATAAACAGCCTTTGCGCCTCTTTCTTTTAAAATATTTGCCGCCTCAGTTATAGATCCCGCAGTTGCGCACATATCATCTATTAAGATTACTTTTTTGCCTTTTACTTCTCCCAGAACATTCATTACTTCGGCATTAAGTCCATCGATACGTCTTTTATCAACTATACCTAAAGGTGCCTCAAGCCGCTTAGCAAATGCTCTTGCCATTTTCACCCCACCTACATCCGGCGAGAATACTACCAGGTCATCACCGGCAAATTTTTTAAAATGCTCAATTAAAACCGGTGCCGCAAACAAATGATCTACTGGAATATCAAAAAATCCCTGAATCTGCCCAGCATGCAAATCCATTGTTAAAATTCTGCTTGCTCCAGCATTTGCTAATAAATTTGCCACAAGTTTTGCCGTAATCGGCACTCTCGGCTGATCCTTTCTGTCCTGCCTGGCATATCCGTAATAAGGAATAACCGCAGTAATCCGTCCAGCTGAAGACCTGCGCAAGGCATCCATAAGAATAAGTAATTCCATTAAGTTGTCATTTGTCGGAGGACAAGTAGGCTGGATTACAAAAACATCCTTGCCTCTAACATTCTGGTTCACTTTTATCTGAATCTCCCCCTCACTAAAACGTCCTACTGAGGCATCACCCAAAGGAATACCTAAACTTTTGCATATATCCTGAGAAAGATTAGGATTTGCATTTCCACTAAAAATCATTACTTTTTCCTGCATAGTTATCAACCTCTTAATTTTAATGTTTCGCTATTTATCGTTTTATTGCCTAACTTGATTTTATTTTTTTAAAAACCTTAGCTGGAATGCCAACCACTACAGTATTGGCAGGAATATTCTTATTCTTTGTAACTACGGCCCCAGCCCCTGTGACCGCATTTTTGCCCATTTTAACTGGAGCAACTAAAATAGTACCTGAGCCGATAAAAGCCCCATCTTGAATAATTGTTTTATTTTTATTTTTTCCATCGTAATTAGCCACAATAGTTCCCGCACCAACATTTACCGCCTTACCGATCTTAGTATCTCCGATATAGCTTTGATGCTTTATGCGTGAATTCTCCCCTGCCTCAGAACGGTTAAATTCAACAAAGTTGCCCACAATAGCTCCATTGGCAATCTTCGATTCAGAACGAATGCGAGCAAATGGTCCGATAGAACAATTCTCTCCGATTATCACATTTCCCTCAATAACTGTACAGGGATAGATTATTGTATCCCGGCCGATGGTCACTTTTTCATCAATATAAGTAGTTTTAGGATCAAGAACCGTTACGCCTGAAGCAATAATTTTATCAAGTATTCTCATCCTGAATATCTCATAAGCCTCGGCTAAACTAAACCGGGAATTAACTCCAAGTATTTCATTATAATTTTGTGTTTCTATAGCATTAACTGTTTGATTATCCTTATGTAAAACCTGGACAACATCAGTCAGATAATATTCCTTTTTTCTATTATTAGGTCTGATTTTTTCAATTGCTTTTAAAAGCTTATCCACCTTAAAAACATAAACGCCGACATTGATTTCCTCTATAGCACGCTCATATACACTTGCTTCCTGCTCTTCGACAATTTTAACAACCTTGCCTCCGTCACTGCGCACAATCCTGCCATAGCCGGAAGGATCTTTTGTATTTACGCTCAATAATGTCCCGGTTACATCCTCGCTGTAATGCTTCTTAATAAGATCCTTAATAGTTGAGGCCTGAATAAGCGGCGTATCCCCGTAAATGATCAGCAATTTAGAGTTTTTTTCCTTTAAAGCTTTTTCATTTCTTATTTGCCAAACAGCATCTGCTGTACCCAAAAGTTTCTTTTGCTGTACACATTTAGCAGTATTGCCTACATATTTCTCTACCATTTGAGATTTAAAACCGGTAATAATAAAAATATCCTTGATACCCGCAGCCTGAACATTATCAATCACATGCCCAAGCATCGGCTTTGATCCAAGCCGATGCAATATCTTGGGAACATTGGAATTCATGCGGGTTCCTTCACCAGCAGCCAGAATAACAGCACTTATATTTTTCATAATTTCACCATTACAATAATTGAATTATAAAGTTAATAGTATTGACTTAAAATTTATTATCTTCTCTCGAAAAAGGAACAACTGCACTAGTAAGAAAAACCTGCCTTATTTTTTTCGCTATTTTCTTATCTTTATCTAAAGTAAAACCCATGCCTTAAACCGAAATTTGTGGCTGCCCGGCCAGGACTCGAACCTGGAAAACGAGATCCAAAACCTCGGGTGTTGCCGATTACACTACCGGGCAAAACATATTTTTATTCTAAATCAGAAGCAGCGATTGCCCCCTTTCCTTGGAACGAATCCTCTTCTGCTTTTTCATTAACATTGTATTGAGAGACTTTTTCCGCCTCATCTTCATATGCCTCAATAACCTTTTTTTGGATATACTCTCTGCAATCCGGCGTAATGGGATGAGCTATATCCTTGTGTTCAGTCTGGCGAGCTTCCTCAGGTGTAGCTAATGGTTTAGATAGCTGTTCAACCATAGTTCCGCATTGATTGCAAAATTTACTACGCACCACGTTACGATGTCCGCATCCGGAGCATGTAATCTTCATTTTGGATGAAGGCATGGCAACAAATAAACCTTTACTTCCTTCGATAACTTTTATATCTCTAACAACAAAACAATTATCGAAAGTTATAGTTACATATGCTTTTAACTTTTTATTGCTATCTTTATTACGCAAAAATACCCTTACCTCTGAAATTTCCATCTTCGAATCACTACTCCTTTCCAAGATGTTTGCGGTTATAAACTTTTCACAACCATTACTTCGCAAATGCCCTGAAGTCCACTCTTGATGGCTATAGCCTCCTCTCTTTTTCGTAAAATTCCAAAGATCACTGAACCACTTCCAGACATTAAAACCGCCCTAACGCCAAGGGCGGACACTTTCTGCTTAATATCAGCCAATAATTTATGTCTCTTAAAAGCAATTGTCTCAAGTCTATTAAATAATGTCTTTCCAATTAACTCTATTTGTGCATTTTTCAATGCATGAATGAGCAGTTTAACATCAAAGCCCGTCTTTGTCAAGCGTCCAGGTAAAGCCTGAAAAATATCCTTTGTAGAGATAAAAATCCCGGGATTTATAAGTACAATCCAGAACTTTTTATCAACTTTTTGAGGCTGCATCCTATCCCCAATCCCTTTTGCCAGAACTACTGTGTCCGGAATCAGGAATAATGGCACATCCGCTCCCAACTTTCTACCCAAGACGCAAAGTTCCTTTGTGGATAGGCCTAGTTGCCAGATATTATTGAGTGTAAGCAAAGTGATTGCCGCGTCACTTGAGCCGCCGCCTAATCCAGCGCCTATTGGGATGTTTTTTTTTAAATGGATCTCAATGCCCTTGTCTTTAGTAAGTCTTTTATGCAAAAGACTGGCTGCCTGATATACTATATTATTTTCCAGGTCCTTAGAGAGCAGATAATTCCCGCAGGCTAGCTTTATACCCTTGTCTATTTTTTTAAAAGAAATTCTATCATAAAGCCCAACTTTCATAAACAAGGTTATTATATTATAATACCCATCTTTTCTTTTACCATCTACTTCAAGGAATAAATTAATCTTAGCCGGAGCAAGACGCTGTATCATTAATTTTCAACCTCATGATTTGCTGTATATTTTTTTTGCAGCCTCAACAATATCAACAGCTAAAAGCTTATACTCTTTTAATAAATCTTTTGAACTTCCTGATTGTCCAAACCGGTTATTAACGCCAATTCTCGCCACTCTTATACCTAATCCTTTTCGGGCTAGTACTTCTTCAATAGCACCGCCTAAACCACCTATGACAGAATGTTCTTCACAGATAACTATTGATTTTACTTTTCCGGCAATCTCATTAATCCTATCTTCATCAATCGGTTTAATAGTATGAATATTGACTACAGAGCACTCAATCTGGGATTTTGCAAGCTCTTCAGATGCAATCAATGCCTGCTCAGTCATAATCCCACAGGAAAATATAGCAATATCATTTCCCTTTCTCAAAACATTTGCTCGGCCTACTTCAAACTTTCCCAATCCCTCGATTGAAGCAACCTTTGCTCTGCCAAGACGCACATAGACAGGTCCTTTTATTTTTGCCGCGGCAATTATCGCATCCCTTGTCTGCGGGCCATCACAAGGAACAATAACAGTCATATTCGGAATAACCCGCATTAGGGCAATATCCTCTAAAGCCTGATGCGTCGCCCCGTCAGGGCCGACAGTAATTCCCGCATGCGTAGCTACAAGTTTAACATTCAGATTGCTGTAGCAGACTGAATTCCTTAACTGATCCCAGGCTCTACCAGTAGCAAACATTGCAAAGGTTGAAGCAAATACCGTTTTACCGCAGCTGGCAAACCCTGATGAGGTTGATATCATGTTTTGTTCAGCAACACCAAAATTAAAAAATCTTTCAGGAAATTCACGTTTAAAAAAAGAGGTTCTTGTCGAACCGGATAAATCCGCATCTAGCACCACAATATTTTCATCCTCTTTACCCAACTCTACCAAGGTTTTACCATACACATCCCTTTGATACATCATCTCCTTACTCATCTGATAACTCCTTCATCGCAATAACCGCCTCTTCCTTAGTAGGTGCTCTGCCATGAAAATCAACCACATTTTCCATAAAAGAAACATCCTTGCCTTTTATTGTTTTCGCAATTATAATTGTCGGTTTATTCTTAATTCCCTTTGCTTTCTCATAAGCTTTGAGAATTTCACTTATATTATGACCATCAATTTCAATAACCTCCCAACCAAAGGCCTTCCACTTATCTGCTATCGGTTCAAGGCCCATTACATCTTGAGTCCGACCATCGATTTGAAAACCATTATAATCTAATATCGCACAAAGATTATCGCATTTAAAGTGAGCGCAGGCCATCGCTGCCTCCCAAACGTTACCTTCTTGAATTTCTCCGTCACCTAAAAGGCAATAGACCCGATAATCCTTCTTGTCCATTCTCCCTGCCAGTGCCATGCCCATTGCCACAGAAAGCCCCTGCCCCAGTGAACCGCTAGCCACATCAATGCCTGGAATTTTAGGATCAGGATGCCCCTGCAATAAGGCGCCAAAAGAACGCAATGAATCAAGTTCCTTTTTGGGAAAATATCCAAAATCAGCAAGAAGAGCATACCAGATAGGACAACAGTGTCCTTTTGACATATGGAATCGATCCCTCTGTGTCCACTCAGGGTCCTTAGGATTATGACGCAGCACATTGAAAAACAGGCATGTCAAGAGATCTGTTGATGACAATGATCCCCCCGGGTGTCCAGAGCCGGCAATTTCAATCATCCTAATTACATCTCTTCTCATCTGAGAAGCTTTTTTAGCTAATTGTTTTTCATTCACCTTATTCACTCCTTTGATTCTTCTCTATTACATCTCAATTAAAAACAGGCAGTGTCAACAATCCTTCAATATCTACCTTACGATAATCTTGTCTGTCATTTTTTGTAATCAAAACAAAATTCCGCAACAATTCATTTCTTATGATTATCTCTTGCCAATCCTCGAATTTATATTCACTCAGCACCTCATCAGCTATTTTTGCGATTATAGGCAGATATACTTTTTTAAATCGTGTATTATCCGCTGAAATGACTGAGAATAAAAACCGCTGAGTCTCGGGATCAAATTCCGAATTTATTTTTATTTTATGAACTACTGTTGAAGCAAAAAGTTTATTTAGCCTCTGTCCGATCTGTTCCGCTAAAAAATCAGGCAGAGTCATCTCTTGGACATCAAAATCAAACAATGAACTTTTAAGCAGCTTTGGATCAAAATTTATCTGCCAAAGAATTCTCTTGCCATAATCTTCCCTTTTTATCCAGCCATGCATAAATTTATAAACATCATCCATATATCTTACAAGGAAAACCTCTGCTGCGGTAGTCTTGATATCAGCTGCAATTATTATATAAAAATCCACTTCGGCATCTGTGCTGAATATCGCCCGCGAAGTCGTTAAGATCACGTCTTCTATTTTTTCAATCGCCTCAGGCAATATATCAAGTTTAAGGTCAAAAAGCTTGTCTAACGGAATAAATACAATTATGGTTTTACCGACAAGTTTTGCCTGTATTTCAACATCATACTCTTTTTTGCAAACCTCTACAAGTGTCTGGGCAAGCTTTTCTTTAGGATAAGATGGAGCACATCCGCCGCAGATAAAACTTACAAGGATACAAATTAAAAATAAATTACGCACCAAAAGGTGCTGCCGGCTTTTTACCATATTCTTTGAATATTGCTTCAATATCATCATACTCTAATTCTTCTTTTTCAACTAACTCTTTAGCAAATCGATCCAATATTGCCCGTTCCTTCTTTAAAAGATTTTCAACCTCTTTAAGACACTTCTCAAGTATCTGATTTGACTCTTCATTTAAGCTCTGTTTTATTGAATCTGAAAGCTGTTCAGCCGGAATCACCGTATAATCTCCAACATGTCCGGATACCCCCATGCCCAGACTCCAGACCATTACATGTGCCAGCTGCATTGCTTTCTTAAAATCAGAAGAAACACCGCTTGTGGAAGTATTATACTTTATCCGCTCAGCAGCATAACCGGCCAAACTTGTCTTAATATCCGCCAAAAGAGCTTCTATACTCTTACCAATCCATTCATCTCTAGGTTGTGAGTGAACAACACCTAAAGAGCCGCGTCTTGGTATAATTGAGGCTTTAAAAACATCATTGTAAGGATGCAAAAAAAATGTAACAATAAGATGTCCTGCCTCGTGATAAGCGGTCATTTCTCTCTCAAGCGGAAGCATTTTCATGCGATGCTTCAACCCTAGATCAATACGCTCCATTGCTTCACTTAGTTCTTTATGGGAAATATGGTCTTTTTTATATCGAGCTGCTAATAATGCTGATTCTCTTACAATATTTTCAATATCCGCCGGGGTTTTACCTATTGCTTTACGGGCAAGTATCCCTACATCTATATTTGGATCACTCTTAACCTTTTTCAGATAATAGATAAAAATCTGTGCTCTCTGTTCGACATCAGGCAGATTGAAATAAATCTTACGGTCAAAACGCCCTGGACGCATCAATGCCGGATCAAGATTGCCCTCATCAGCATTCGTTGCGCCGATAATAACAACATTAGCACTGCCGGTTACACCGTCAAGCTCAACCAAAAGCTGGTTAAGCGTATTATTCGTCTCCTGTCCTCCGCCCATGCTAAAAGAACGTACACGTCCTACAGCATCGATTTCATCAATGAAAATAATACAGCCGCCATTTGAATAAGCCATCCTTCTGGCATTTTTAAATAGCTTTCTTACCCTGCTAGCTCCGACACCTACAAACATCTCCACAAACTCAGAACCGGATATACTTAAAAAAGGAACACCGGTTTCTGAAGCGATTGCTTTAGCCAAATATGTTTTCCCGCAGCCCGGAGGTCCGACCATAAGAATTCCCTTAATAAACTGAGCTCCGATATTCTTAAGTCGAGATCTATCTAAAAGCAATTGTGTTACTTCCCGCGCTTCTTCTACCGCCTGGTCAATTCCAATAACATCAGAAAACTTAACATCTACTTTAGTAGGATCCACCTTAGACTGCTTCATTTTACCCATATAGCCGAACATTACGGAAACATAGATAAATGCGGTAATACAACCGCTGACAAGCATAACCAGTATCCACAAAGGCATATTGGCCAAGGCAGTTATTCTTGCATAAGATTCCAACTGTGACATGCCGATAGTTGACAGAACAATAAGTAAAATCGCAACAAATACAGCGACAACTATTACCCAATGATCTTCAAAAAAAATTTTGAATTTTCTACCCCATGAAATCATAGATCCTCCTTTTTATGCCTTATTTATTGGTATTGCTTATTGAATCCTTGCCCATATTAAGGGCATCCAATTTTTCCTGAACTGAAATCTGCCCAGAATCGATTTGCAGGGATTTCTTCCAATGTTTGCGTGCCTTATTTTCTAATCCTTTTTTCAAATATGTATCACCCAGATGCTCATGGATAACCGGATCTGTATCCAGAATTGCCACCGCCTTTTTTAAAAAGATCAAAGCTTCTTCAAACTTACCCTGCTTAAAATATACCCAGCCCAAAGAATCCAGATATGCCCCATTATTCGGTTCTACCTGAAGCGCTCTTTTTATTAAATCCGCTGCCTGTTCAAGGTTTACTCCTTCTTCTGCATATATATATCCCAAATAATTGCACGCATCCGCATTCTTCGGATTAATCTCAAGGGTCTTCACGAATTTAGACTTTGCAAGTTCTACTTTTCCTTGTTTTTCATACATAGCTCCCAGATAAAAGTAAACCAAATCATCTTTTGGCGTCAGCTCTATAGTTTTATTATAATACTCCTTTGCTTTTTCAAAATCATCTTTCAATCCATAAGCCAGGCCCATTAATAGAAACAGACGCGATTTATTCTTTAACAGCGGTTCTACTCTGACTAAAATTTCTATAGCGTCTTCATGTTTATTCTGTTTTAAATAGATATGGGCCATCTCAAAATAAGTATCAATAACACGCGGATTTATCACCAAAACCTTTTTATACTGAACAAGTGCCTTATCAAACAAATCCCGAGACACATACATCTGGCCCAAACGAAAGTAAGCTACTGCACTTTTAGGTTTAAGCTCAATTGCTTTTTCATATGCCTGTTGCGATTTTTCAACTTCATTTTTCAATTCATATACTAACCCCAAACCCAAATAAGCCTCTAAATACTTCGGTTCAAGTTCAATTGTTTTACTGAGGTTTTGCATAGCTTTTTCATATTCATTGCCCTGGGTATAAAGCATTCCTAAATTAAAATAGACATAAGGCAAAGGAATATCCTTAGCTGCAAGATCTTCATAAATAACAATAGCTTTATCATTTTTCTGCTCAATTACATACAGATCAGCTATGCTAAGCTTAGCCTGCGCATTCTCAGGTTCGAGTCTGATCACCTCTTTATATAAAACCTCTGCTTCAGAAAAATGACCAAGCGCAGTATAAATAACCCCTAAAAGAAGCCTTACTCTTACATTCTCCGGTTCAATTTCAAAGGCCTTTTTTAGCTGCTCAATTGAGTTATTAAAATCGCCTTTTTTAAAATAAGCTGTCCCCAGTTTAATGTGAATTGTAGGAGAATCCGTATCGTAATTAGCAGCGCGGTTGTATTCATTAATCGCCAAGGCAACCCTATTTTGCTTTTCATATAAAAGCCCACGCAAATAATGTGCGTAGGCTTTTGAAATCAGGTTTCTTGCCAGAATATCCCTTTTCGGTTGTTTGCTATCTATATTTATAATGCTCTTCTTAAAAGCTGCTCTTTTACCAGCGCACCCATTAACAGCAACAGATAATAATATTATTACTACTACCAGCTTAAAGGAATATCCCGCATTATATTTCATTAAAGTTACTGCCTTTTATGAGTTTTTCTTTTTATGTCTGTCTCTGCGTAATCTTTTTTTTCTCTTGTGAGTTGATATTTTTTTTCGTTTTCTCTTTTTACCACACGGCATACAAATTCCTCCTCCAAATCAAAACTGATCAGTTATCTTTAAATGTTTTAAGCTTTTTACTTTTTACTTCTAACTTTTTACTTTTTACTTTTCACTTATTACTTATTACTTATTACTTATTACTTCTCTATCAAGATATTACTTTTGTTAAGTTATATTCAATGATCGCCTCTGCCCCGGCCTTTTTTAATTTCAAGATTAATTCTCTTACGATTTTTTCCTGCGCAATAATTTCCAGAGCATACCAGCCCTTTCTGCTAAGATGAGACACTGTGGGATTCTTCATAGCCGGGACCAATGCCAGAATTTTTTCTATATTCTTTTCCTGCACATTGAACTTTAGTCCAACTGTACCCTCAGCCGCGATCGCCCCTTTAAGCAGCAGCGCGATATTACTAATCTTATCTTTTTTCCACTTATTCAACCAAGCAGATTTATTAGCAATAAGCTGCGTTGTAGACTCACAAATTGTATCGATGATTTTCAAATTATTAGCTCTCAGGCTTGAACCAGTTTCCGTAAGCTCAACAATTGCATCAACAAGCTCCGGGACTTTCGCCTCTGTAGCTCCCCAGCTAAACTCTACATCAGCCTTTACTTTGTTTTTCTTTAAGTATTTTCTTGTTACTTTTACAAGCTCTGTAGCAATACGCTTACCTTTTAAGCCCTTTACCGAACTGATGTTTGAAGCCTTCGGAACAGCAAGCACCCAACGCACAGGTGTAAGACTTTGCTTTGCATACACCATATCAGTAACGGTAATAACCTTAGCATTATTCTCCAATATCCAATCTTTCCCGGTAATCCCGCAATCCAATACTCCATTTTCTACATAACGCGGCAATTCCTGAGCCCTTAAAAGAACTGCTTCGATTTGGGCATCATCTACTGTTGGAAAATACGATCGGCTAGAAACAGCTATGGAAAATCCCGCCTTTTTCAGCATTCTTAATGTAGATTCCTGCAAACTACCTTTGGGTAAACCAATCTTTATCTTTCTTTCCATGATCCTCACCATTTTTAATTCCATTATAAATAAAAAAATATCTTCTTTATTCTATATGCTTATTCACTAAATGTCAATATAAACACAATTTAGTTGTTTATTTATTAATATTAGAATAATTATAAGAAGGGTTTTGCTGGGGCTTATTTACCCGATCTAGACATCCCAGGCTTTATGTATCCAATTTACCCACTGACCTGGATATTTGCGAATATAACTTTCAATAACAGCATTTACCTTTTGCAGATTCTCCCTGATTAATTCGCTGCTATCATTATCCCTTTTTAATTCAATCTCCGGTTCGATCTTAATAATATGTTTAAATTCACTAATTCTCACTATAAACATAGGCACAATAGCCGCTTGCGTACTCATGGCCAATTTAACAGGTACGCTGGTAACCATGGCCAGCTGATTAAAAAATTTAATCTCTACCCCTTCTGTCCCAAAATTTTGATCAAGTTCAATTATCAAAATTTCATCGCTATCCAATGTTTTTATACATCGACGCATACAAGTATGCATCGGACGGCTGAAAATTACTTTTTGACCTACTTTGCGGGAAAGGCTCAAGAATTCACGCTCAACACCCTTATTACGCGCATGCCTGGCCACAAAAGAAGTCTTATACCCCCGGGCAGCCAATCCAAAACCCATTGCCGTGAAACTTCCCAAATGAGCACTAGCCGCAATAACCCCTTTGCCTTTTTTAAGCGCTTTTTGGAGATTTTCAATCCCCTCGAGCTTTATGGTCTTTTTTGTTTTTTCTACAGAAAAATTACTAAAACGCAGAGTATCAAGAATAATATGGCCCATTGTTTGAAAGCTATCTCGTGCAATAATTATCCTTTGTTTTCGCGGTATTTTATTTCCCAATGCCTTTTCAATATTGTTCAAAGCTATCTGTCTGTTCTTATGGGCAAGTTCATAATATAAAAAACTTAAAGCCTTACCCCAAACATACAAAATTCTCCTCGGTAAGATACGGACAATAAGCAATAAGACCTTTAACCCAAAAACAGTGAACCAGGATATAAATTTTCGCCTCATCTTTTTCTTCATGGCAATATAGCTTACTATAAATATATATTAACGTCAACATATACTTAACCAGTAACCAGTTATCAGTTGCCAGTTACTTTTAAGTAGCGAGTAACGAGTAGCAAAAGAAACAAACACAGACATAAATCAGAGACAATAGCAACCTTGGACTATTGGCCATTTTTGCTTTTTCTTCCTTCACCCAAGCGCAGCAATCGTCCTTCGTCCCTCTATGCTCTGTTTTCTATCTAAGCTTGACAATATCTTCTTTGATATGTTAAAGTTAATAACATTATGAAGAAAATAAAAGTAGCTGTTATCGGAACAGGGCATCTGGGTAAAATCCATGCACGAATATATAATGATATGCGTGGTGTGGACTTAATCGGCATTTGCGACACTGATGCTGCAAAAGTAAACGCATATGCAGATGAGTTTAAGAGCACCGCTTATCTTGATTATAGACAGCTTTTTAAAAAGGTTGATGCTGTAAGCATTGCCACCCCGACTATCACACATTTTAAAATTGCCAGAGACTTTTTAAAGAATAATATCCATGTGCTGGTTGAAAAACCCATTACTCCGACTATGATAGAGGCCCAAAAATTAGTAAAAATTGCACGGACAAAAAGAAATATCCTGCAAGTAGGTCATGTTGAACGTTTTAATCCAGCTATTACAACCATACAGGGCTTTTGCAAAAATCCAAAATTCATAGAATGTCACCGATTAAGTCCATATCCTAAAAGGGGCACTGATGTAAGTGTAATTCTCGATCTGATGATCCATGATATAGACATTGTCCTGTCTTTAGTGAAATCCCCTCTGAAAAAGACACATGCCATAGGCGTTAATGTGCTTTCAAAAAATGAGGACATTGCCAGTGTCAGATTGATTTTTAAAAACGGTACAGTATGCAATCTCACAGCCAGTCGGGTTAGTGATGAAGGTATGAGAAAAATACGTATATTTCAAAAAGATTCATATCTTAGCCTTGATTATGCCCAGCAAAAGATAATTTACTTTAAAAAAGAAAATGATATGATTACGAAAAATGAAATCCTTGTGAGAAAAAAGGAGCCCCTGGTAGAGGAACTAAGTTCATTTATTGATTGCATCAAAAAAGGTAAACAGCCTGTTGTACGCGGTAAAGAAGGAAAAGATGCCCTTGAAATCGCACTATCCATAATAAAACAAATCCGTAAAAATGCCTAAATCTATTATAATTATTGCCGGAGAGCCTTCTGCAGACATGCACGGTGCGGCTCTCACAAGGCAGCTAAAAATTTCAAATCCTGACCTTATAATTTCAGGGGTCGGCGGTCCTCAGATGAGAAAAGCCGGAGTGAAAACCTTTGATGATCTGACCCAGTATGCTGTTATAGGTTTCATAGAGGTTTTAAGGCATTACCATATTTTTAAAAAAGCCTTTGACCTCACATTAGCGAAAATTAAAAGGGAACAGCCTATTGCTGTAATATTGATCGACTATCCGGGCTTTAATTTAAGACTTGCTAAAAGAATTAAACAGGATATCCCCCAAACTAAAATTATTTACTACATATCTCCGCAAATCTGGGCCTGGGGCAGAAAACGCATAAATTTAATTAAACAGACAATAGACAAGATGCTTGTTGTATTCAAATTTGAAGAAACCCTTTATAAAGAAAACGGGGTCAATGCTGAATTTGTCGGTCATCCTTTATTAGAAAAATTTACAGAACTAAAGCCGGAAAAAGAAACATTGAAAAACATGAATCTAAGCACTGAAGACAGGATATTAAGCATCCTGCCCGGCTCAAGGGTCAACGAGGTCAAGAAACTAATGCCTGTAATGCTAAAAGCAGCAGAGCTATTACAAAAAAAGATGCCAGAGATTAATTTTTTGCTTATCCGAGCATCAAATATAAGCCTTGATCTCATTAATAAACTAGCAAGGAATTATGCGCATCTAAATTTAAGGATTATTGACAGGCAAACATATAATGCTATAAACATATCTAGCTTTGCCTGGGTTTGTTCTGGAACAGCAACACTGGAAACAGCGATTTTAGGAATCCCAATGCTGGTTTTATACAAAACCAGTTTTCTTACCTGGTTTGCATCTAAATTATTAATTGGACTTCCTTCTATCGGGCTTGTAAATATCGTCGCAGGAAAAAAAATCGTCCCTGAGTTCATTCAATACCAAGTTACTCCTGCCAATATTATTAAAGCCTCATGCGATTTTTTTAATTTATCCCCTGAGAAACAGGCTGGCATTAAACAACAGCTGGCAAAGGTCAAACTCAATTTAGGCATATCTAATGCCAATAAGAATGCAGCTAAAGCTATAGCCGCATTAATCGGCTAATTATGGCCCGTTGCTACCACCCTCTGTCCCATCTAGACCCAAAGTAATCGTCCAATCAGTATATGGTCCGCTTTTTCGTTTTGCTGTACCAGTCTGGGTTAAATCATCAAAATCATACTCCCATGATCTTCGGGCATTCTTGTTTGGATTTTCAAGCCCAACCGAGGTCCACGGCAGATCGCCTACTCCAAGAATCTGAAGAGTACGTCGTTCAGAAGCATAAGTTTGCTCTGCTGCCCGCATCGACTCAAGCGTTGCCCTTGCCTCGCGAGCACGGGCTCTTTCCACAGTATTAATATAGTTCGGTATAGCAATACTTACCAGAATAGCGATAACTATAACTGTAAGCATCAATTCCATCAATGTAAAGGCATTTTTTCTCATATATCCTCCATAAATATTACATTACCGCTGTTGCCAGCTTAAATATCGGCAAAAACATAGCAACTACTAAAAACCCTACTAATCCACCCATAAAAACAAGCATAAAAGGCTCCAGCATAGATGATAATCTCTCAACAACCATGGTAATACGCTCTTCATAGAATACAGCAACATGCTTGAGCATATCAGAAAGTTCACCGGTTTCTTCTCCCACATTTACCATAAGTACAACCATGGGCGGGAAAATACCACAAGCCTCTAAAGGTTCAGCAATGGATTTACCATCTCTAACACTATCCTTTACCCCTTCCAATGCCTCTTCAATAACACTGTTGCCCACAGTTTTAGTTACAATTTCCAGAGCATATAAAATAGGCACACCACTTGAAATCATTGTGCCTAGTCCTCTGGCAAAATTAGATATCGCAATATTGCGAAATAATCCACCAAATATCGGCATACTAAGCAACAAGCGATCAAAGAACAGTCTACCCTTTTTAGTCTTCATAATCCTGTTCAATAAAAAAACAATCACAGGAAATAAAATTAAAAACGGAATTGCAAATTTTCTCAAAAGATTACTTAAATCAACAACAAATTGGGTCACTGCAGGCAAATCCGTGCCAAAGCTAGCAAACATTGAAGCAAAAACAGGAACAATCTTAATAACAAAAACAAGTATTGCCCCAGTACACACAATCATCAATATTATAGGATAGATTAGTGCCGAAACAACCTTTCTCTGCAATTCTCCGGAACTTTCGAAATATTGGGCAATCTGCTCCAGTACAGAAGGCAATTGCCCAGAGGCCTCACCAGTTCCCACCAGGTTAACCCAGAATTTTGAAAAAACCTTTGGATGCTTATCAATGGCATCTCTTAATGTGCTTCCAGACTGAATATCCTCTTTTATTTTGTCAACTGCATTGCGCAAAGGAATAGATGAAATCTGTTTACCCAATACAGTTAAACTCCTAAGCAGCGGAACCCCGGCATTAAGCAGCGTTCCCATCTGCCTGGCAAAAATACACAAATCATCATTCTTTACTCTGGAAGAAAACCTTATCTTAGATAATTTAAATTTTATTTGGGTAGCTTGCTTCTTTGCAATGATTTGCTGCACAGATGTAATCAGCAAATTACGTCGCTGCAGAATTTCAATAACTTCGCTTTCACTTTCCGCAATCATCGTTCCTTGGACAAGATTCCCATCTGAATCTCTAGCTTTATATAAAAAATCTGGCATCTACTATCGGTTCTCCTTAGCTTAACAAAAGCACAATTATTGCTTAGGGAATTTAATACTCAGTGATACTGCTTTTATTAATATAGCATATAAGCATCTATTTGGGAAGGCATTGATTTTAATCTGAAACAGTCACTGCAATTACCTCTTCCAGGGACGTCATTCCTTGTTTTATTCTTTCAACTCCGCTTTGATAAAGACTGCGCATACCAATTGCCTCTGCCCTTTTTCTAATTTCATCGCTAGATTTACGATAATATATCATATTTCTTATTTCTTCATTAATGGGCAGGAGCTCAAATATACCTACTCGCCCTTTAAAACCGGTAAAGCGACATTCCTCGCATCCCTTGGCTTCATAAACAGGTCCAGTTATATCCATATCTTTATAGCGCACATCAGGCTTTACTTTCTCTTTACAGTTTTCACAGAGTCGACGTACAAGTCTCTGGGCAACAACAAGTCTAAGCGCAGAAACAAGCAAAAACGGTTCAATTCCAATATCCATTATCCTCGTAACAGCCGTCGGAGCATCATTAGTATGTAAGGTACTTAAAACTAAATGTCCGGTCAAAGCAGCACGAATACACATTTGAGCGGTCTCGAGATCTCGCACCTCTCCAACCATAATGATATCAGGATCCTGACGAAGGAATGAACGCAATGAGTTCGCAAAATTTAAGCCTATGAGTGGTTTTACTTGAACCTGATTAATTCCATCAAGTTTATATTCTACAGGATCTTCTATAGTAATTATATTTTTTTTCGGAGTTTTAATCTCATTTAAAATTGTATATAATGTGGTTGACTTTCCCGATCCGGTAGGACCTGTTATATAAACCATGCCAAATGGTTTGAATATCTCTTTGCGAATAATTTTCAAATCATACTCATCCAAACCAAGAGAGCTGAATTCCAAAGGAAGTTTAGCCTGATCAAGTAAACGCAATACTATTTTTTCTCCAAATATTGTTGGTATGCTCGAAGCACGCACATCTATAATCTTTGCGGCAAAAGCTATGGAAAATCCGCCATCCTGTGGCAGGCGACGTTCAGCAATATCCATCTTTGCCAAAATTTTCATACGAGAAACAATAGCAAAATACATTTTAGGATCCGGAGGATTCGCATCATAAAGAACACCGTCAATGCGATAACGCAAACTGACTCTTGCTTCAAAATGCTCAAGATGAATATCCGAAGTACCTTGCTCAATTGCATCCCTTAAAATTAAATCTACGAATCTGACTACCGGAGCTGCCTCTGATTCTGAAAAGACATCCCTTATATCTACTTTCGCCTCTTTTGACGAGTCAGAATCCGTTAAAATAAACTGCTCTTGAATACTTTTCTTTTTTTGATCTTTACTTTTATAAAAATCATCCAAAGCCTGATTCATATCCGCAGGAGTAGTCACTACCACATTAACATCACAGCCGCTCATTTTCATAACATCATCTATAGTTATCAAATCCAATGGATCAACCATGGCTACTGTCATAGTATTAAGATGTTTTGATAATGGAAGTACTTTGCGAAAGCTTGCATAATCATGCGGAATAACCTTTTCTAAAGCCTGATGCAGATTAGGACGCAAAAGACCTTTCTCAATGGAAGCGTGCAAAATCCCCAGCTGTTTTGATAAAGTACTGGCAATATCTTCTTCACTGACAAACTCCATACTGACAAGAACTTCCCCAAGTTTACCTCCCTTTTCTTTCTGCTCTAGAAGCGCGCTTTCCAATTGCTCCTGCTTAAGCAGGTCTTGTTTTATTAAAATATCACCTAATCTTAAATTTGATTTTATCATATTTGCCTTAAACTCTTTTTATGAATTATTTTACTAGATCAACAACCCCTAAGCTAGAGTTTTTTAAAGTTAAATCAATGTTTAAATTTCCCGACTCCTCCTGTTCCCTAAAAGGAAGCGCTGCTTTACCATTGTCTGATTTTGCTTGAGAAATATCAGATACAACAGAATCAGCAGGCACCGCTACAGTTGTCCCCTTCGCCTGCGCAAATTCATCAATTCGCTTTTCAGCCGAATCAGTCCGCCACATTTCAATTTTTTCCGTTATACTCACAATTCTCGGCGTAATGAATATCAGCATTTCCTTATCAACTCTATCAACTGATGTATGGCGAAACAAAGCCCCAAGCAACGGAATATCTCCCAGCCAAGGAACCTTTGTTTTTACCTCCTGATCCTCTGTTGTAATAAAACCGCCTACAGCAACAGTTTCTCCGCTTTTTGCCATAACCACAGTTCTCATACTTCTGGTTTGCGGATCAATATAACTGGTTCCATTAGTATCTGTGAATTTCGATTCTATCGCCCTTGAAATTGAAGGCTCAAGCAGAATAGATACATATCCTTCTTCTTCATTAATAAGAGGCACCAGGCGCAGGATTGTGCCCACTTCCATTCTTTCCACATATGTTTTCGTCTCATCGTCAGTAACGATTGTCACAACAGAAACAATCTTATTTTCGGTTATTTTAATCTCCGCCCATTCCCTGTCCTGAACCAATATTCTTGGTTTTGAAAGAAATTTTGTATTTGTATCGGTCTGCAGCATTTCCAGTATCCAGGTCAGCGCTGTTGAGGAAATCAATCCATAGCGGAAAAAAGCATTCTCCGTATCCATAGGACTTTCTGCTACACCCAGATCTTTCCTATTCCAGGGAGTAAAAGGTAAAGGAGTAATTCGTGATCCACCGGTAAATCTCATAAATTCCTTGCTCCATTTTACTCCCAGGTTCCTTAAAAAGTCTGCCGTTGTTTCAATCAGCTCTACTTCTATCATAACTTCAGGAATCGGCTTATCTATTTCGCTGATTACCTGGTCAACTAGCTTAAAGCGATCCGGAACATCAGTAATAATCAATATATTCGAATAATGAATAACAGTGCCGAATCCACTTAATAAAGGCTTAATTATTGAAATCCAATCTCCGTCATTTTCATCCTCACTTTCTTTTTCGCCCATCAAATATTGCCCCGGGCCAACACTACTATGGTGATATTGAATTTTATAAACTCGCGTCACTGTCTCAATCGGCAGAGTTGGTTTTTGTCTTACTATTAAAATATTACTTCCCGGATTTTGCCTCAAACCTAAATTATTAGCATCCAATAATGTTTTCAATGCGTCTTCAACCATCACCTCATTCATATATAAGGTAATCAGCTTATCTTCTATGTTTCTATCCGCAACAAAATTCAATCCTGATTGCTGTGAAAACACCTTAAGAACATCTTTTAGATCCGCATCCTTAAAATCAAGAGAAACCAATCCCTCTTCAGATTCATCCACAACTCCCACATCATCCTCGATCTCATATGACTTTTGCGCAAAAACATTCCCAATATAAATCAATGATATGCTGCCTAAAAAAATCACAAGCATCACAAGCCACGAGGAAATCCTTTTCATTTCTTGCTCCTTATCTTTTCTTTTTTATTTTCTTCTTTTTGTTTTGGTAATTTTGCATTTTCATTAAATAATCTTTACCTTTATAAAATAGGATAATACCGTTTTTGGTAACTTCCTTTATCTGAAATTCCTGGATATAGTCGCCCTGACTCATGACATCCCCATTAATTATAACCTGCGGCCTAAACTTAGACCATATGATGCCCTGGACATCAATTTTAGGAACTTTTACAGATTCAATCCTCTCAAAGCCATCAATTGTTTCAGTCTTCTCAAGCATTTTTGATACTACCTTAGGCGGCGCAAAAGGATTTCTCTTAGCTTCAAAACCAGTGTACTTGATCTCAGTTATGGCTTTTTTTACAACCCCTTCTTTTTTCTCAACGGCTACTTTCTTATTATCGCTATTTTTACCTTTTTTACTTTTAGTCTTTGCCGCTAATACAACATTTGCATTAGCCAGCATGGCTAATGCAATCAACAAACTAATAAATAAATTTTTAAAAGATTTTTTTCTCATTTTTCTAAAAGGGTATCTGTTAAAGTTATAGTGCTAATAATCAATCTTGCCAAAATTGCCGGTGATTCTGCATTTTTAACCGTTACTTTGGAAGCCAGCTCCATTTTATCAATCGCCATAAAAACTTCACTATTCTCAATCCTACTAACAAACAATCCAAGCTCATGATAAGTTGTGTCCAATTCGAGACTTACCGCCAATTTTATATAGTCATTGCGTTTTTCCCTTGGCAATGCAGTGATAGCTGTAAGTCTCATATTCAGCTTTCCGGCAATTTTTGCCACTTCAGCCAAAAAGCGGGAACTCTCCTGGATAACTACCATTTTTTTTCTTATAATCGACAATTTATTAAGCGTTGCTCCAACCTTGTTTTCTAGCAATACACGCTTATGCTGTATTGCTAGCTTTTTTAATTCAACATTACTGTGTTTGTATATAAAACGTCCTCCCCAGATCAGAACCAGAGAAAAGATCGTAAGACCTACTAGTAATACCTTTTGAATTTCTTTTGGAATATTTTTTTTAACCATTTTTTACCTTATGATTTTTATCTTTCCACAGGATTAGAATAGCAATTAAGTTCAAAGCTCATGACCGTAACCTGGTGAAACTTGCCTCTTGTCATTGAACCAGTTTTTATAACCTTAAATCCCTCAAAAAACATTGGATCTGTTTTTAAATTTTCCGCAAAAGAATTAACCATTTCAATCTCAACACCTTTCTGCTCAGAAAAAACTTTTCCGCTAATCCCAAGGGAATAATTACTTACAAAATCCGATTTATCAGACGAGAAAGATGTAATGAAATTGAGTCCAGTCAGCCAGACACCATCCGGCGTTGCCTTAGGCAAAGCACTTAATTTATCCGTAACCACAAATCTTTTCACTACCAATTTCTCATAAATATCACATCTTTGATTCACTTTAATCTCACCAGCTTTAAGAGTAGCATCACTAAAATGAGATAGATCCATAAATTTCGGTCTATTCATCTTCTCAGCCTCTAATAGATTTTTTTCTCTGTTAACAAAAATCGAAAATATTACAAACAAAATCACAAAACTGACAACCAATGCCACTAATCCCCCAACAATCATCTTACTCACTAAAACCTTTGCCTTTAAACTGGTTTTCTTGCGTGCTCTAAATAGATCGATTTCCACAGTCGATTTAGTGAGATTTCTCATACCAGCCCCAATAGTCACTGCAAGCATCGGAAAAGTATACGGCAATGGTTTTGCTTTAGGACTTATAATATTCTTTAGTGGGTCGATAGTATCTACCGGCAGATCAAACTGATTTTGCAAATATACCGCCAAGGGGCAAGAACTGTCAGGCTGGTCTTTGACTGCATCCATAACTACTTTTAGCTCATCAAAATCTTCCAATTCACCGCAAAGAATAATTTTGCTTGCCTGCTCTTTTCCCAATTCCTTCTTATAATATTCCAGCGAGATTCGCAACTCGCTGACCATATTCTCGAGCGTTACCATCCGGCTGTCAGGGCTGCTTATTTTTCCACCCATAAGAAATTCAGCTGTTTCATCGTCAATCCATTCTTCTTTTTTTGCCAGAGATATATCACGCACAAAATAAGGGATCCCGTTTTTCAGTATTATTATATTTATTCTCTGCGCATATATATAAATAACTACATTTGAACTCTGCTTATCGATTGCCTGTGAATATTCCAATAGCCGCAATAAAGCAAAAGATGCTGTCTCTACAGCCACAGGGTTTATTCCCACTTTATGCAAAATAGTTAAATGATGCCTAATGGATTCCTCTTTAGTAACCAGAGACAGAATACCTAATTTACGGCTTTCCTTGTCATCCTTAAGCACATAAAAACCAGTTACTGCTTCTTCGAGTTTAAAAGGTATGTATTTGCGGGCTTCAAAACGGACAGCTTCTTCCATCTCTTCAGCACTAATTCGGGGCATTTGAAAATAACGCAGCAAAACCATGCCCGGCATGAGCACAGTATTTACTCTTCTTAGATCAATCTTAGATTTATTAATAGCCTTGCGGATAGCATTTACGATGAGTCCGTCTTTATCAGAGCCTTCAACTTGAGTTTCTTCAACAATGTCAACATGCACAAAGTTGGTCAACTGAATCTTACCAGCAACAGCTTGCAGCTGAGCAAGTTGGACAGTTTTTGGGCCTATATATAGTCCTACTGTAGTGCGGAAAAAAGCCATATCTTAAAATCCATTTAAGAGGTTAAAATCCTTTTACTGAAAGTTTACAATCCACCAGTTGTAATTTATTTTCACATAAAAATTAATATATGTCAAGATTTTTTTAATACTTAAGTACCCTTACGGTCTAATTATTATTATACCTTTTTAATAAGTTTTGTTATCTCCAAAAGAACATCTTCGGATTTAATCTTTAGCCTCTGGCCTGTTCTGCGTAACTTTATTTCTATCAACCCTTGAGCTAAATTTTTCTCCCCGATTATAATCTGGATGGGAATACCTATCAAATCAGCATCTTTAAATTTCATGCCAGCCCTTATATTCCGATCGTCAAAAAGAACTTCTATTTTTCTCTCTAGCATCTGCTTATAAATATTTTTCGCCTCTTCCATTATTTCCATGCTATCTGTATTAAGCGGCATAATAAGCGCCTGAAAAGGGCTAATCTCTTTAGACCAAATAATACCGAAATCATCATAATTCTGTTCCAGATATGCAGCAATAATTCTAGTAACCCCGATACCGTAACAACCCATAATAATCTGGTTCGCTTTTCCCTGGTCGTCAAGATATGTAGCACCCAGGCTTTGCGTATATTTGGTTCCCAGCTTAAACACATGGCCAACCTCAATAGCCTGCTGAATATTTACACTAGCGGCTTTACAGTGCGGACATAAATCGTCCTGTGCAATACTTCTTATATCTGCCCATTGCGCTCCGGGCACATCTCTGGCAATATTAATACCTATTGTATGCATATCTGCTTTATTTGCTCCGCAAATCAAGCCTCTCGCTCCTTTAAGTGAATAATCCGCTATTATTTCTATTCCCTTTAACCCAATAGGTCCGCTAAAGCCAACAGGAGCATTAGTTATTTTTTCTACAATCCCTGCACTGGCCATTTCAATATTATTACTTTTTAGTACCTTGGACAATTTAGCAACATTAACCTCATGGTCACCCTGAACAAGCACAGCCACGACACTTTCACCCTTTACATATATAATCGTTTTCAATAACTTATCTGCTGAAACTTTTAAAAAAGAAGCTACTTCTTCCACCGAACTTACCCCTGGGGTATGCACATCTTTTAAATCCTCATTTATTTGACTATGTTCTGTGGCCAATAGCCTATGATGATCTTCTTCTATACACTGCGCTTTATCCAGGCTAGCTGCATATTCACACTTTTTGCAGCTGGCAATCTTATCTTCTCCGCTTTGGGCAAGAACCATAAATTCATGCGAAGCATCCCCGCCCATAATACCGGAATCTGCTTCAACCGGAATAAATTTCAAGCCGCAACGTTTAAAGATACGGCAATAAGCATCGTACATCTTATCATAACTAATATCTAGGCCTTGCGTATCACAATCAAAGCTGTACGCATCTTTCATAATAAATTCACGCGACCTCATCACCCCAAATCTAGGTCTGGCTTCATCGCGGAATTTGGTTTGAACCTGATAAAGAATAAGCGGCATCTGGCGATATGAATTGATCTCATTTTTTACTAGTGTAGTAATAACTTCTTCGTGGGTAGGCCCCAATACATTAAGTTTTTTATGCCGATCTGTAAACTTAATCATGTCCTCTCCCATAGTCTCAAGGCGTCCGCTTTTCTGCCACAGCTCACAAGGCTGAATTGCTGGCAGCAAAAGTTCCTGGGCCCCTTTATCGTTCATTTCTTCTCTAATGATTTTTTCTATTTTTTTCAGCACTTTTAAACCAAAAGGCAAATAGGAATAAACCCCTGAGGTAAGTTTACGGATCAATCCAGCTCTTACCATTAATATATGACTTATAGCCTCCGCATCTGCCGGAATATCTTTTAATGTCGGTAATAGTAATTTAGACCACCTCATTTTTCACCTCCGCGACCAGTGTTTTCAGCAATTCCCTCTTTTTTATATTTTTTATCTTCTTTCCTTTTTTAAACAATACTCCGCTTTTACCGCCCCAGGCAATACCGATATCAGCATCTTTTGCTTCACCCGGACCGTTTACAATGCAGCCCATAATCGCCACCTTGAGTTTTCTATTAGACAGTTTATTGCTAAAAGGTTTTAATGCTTTTTCTGCTTTAGTTACTATATCAACAAGATCAATTGTACAACGGCCGCAGGTAGGACATGAAATTATTTCAATCCCTTCATTTAATATACCCACCGCTGATAATATCCTTTTGCCTGCTTCAATCTCCTTTACAGGATCTGCAGTCAAAGACACACGCAAGGTATCTCCTATTCCTTCAAGCAATAGACTTCCCAGCGCAATGCTTGACTTAACAATACCATCAGCTTCAAGACCAGTAGCCGTAAGCCCAAGATGCAAAGGAGCATCACTTAAAGCTGTAAATCTGCGATATGCTTCAATAGTACTTAAAACCTCATGTGTTTTAAAAGAAAATATCATATCGGTAAATTTAAACCGTTTAAACAACCGCTCATATGAAAGCGCTGCTTTGATCATATCACTGACAACACCTCCAGACTTGCTTTTTTTTACAGAGCCGGAATTAAGTCCGATCCTTATCGGCACCCGCCATTTCAAAGCCAGCTTTAAAACCGCCTCTATATGTGCTTTTTTCTGGATATTGCCCGGATTCAGTCTTATTTTATCTGCACCGCTTTCAATTGCCGCTAGCGCCAGCCGATAATCAAAATGGATATCAGCAACAATTGGAATATTTATTTTCCTTTTTATACTACTGATCGCCTTTGCCGACTTCATGTCCAAAACAGCAACTCTTATGATCTGGCAACCATGTTTTTCTAACTTTTTTATCTGGGCAACAGTTGCCCCTATATCCTTAGTATCCGTAGTTGTCATGGACTGAATGCTAACCGGAGAGTTGCCTCCAATATAAACATTGCCTACCTTTATTTTCTTAGACTTTCTGTGAATTATACGCATATTTACTTTCCGGTTAAAAAACTAAACGCCTTCTCAAAAGCCCCGATCCTAACTAGATCATTATAAAAAACAAATATCATCAAGGCAATAAGCATTGATAAGCCAACACGTGTTGATATTTCCTGTACTTTCATACTCACCGGCTTTCCCTTTATTTTTTCACAAAGTAAAAACAAAAGATGTCCTCCGTCAAGAACCGGTATCGGAAACAAATTTATTATTGCCAGACTGACACTTAAAGCAGCCATTATCTGCAACAAATATATAAATCCCAACTTTGCTGCTTCACCTGTAATCTTAAAAATGACAACCGGCCCTGCCAATGAATCCCGCACAGACATCTTTCCTATGGCCATTCTATATAATGAAAAATATGTCATTTTTGTCAGGATTATAATACGCTTGGCCCCTTTTTTCACTGAGGCAATAAGCCCAAAACGTAGGATCTTTGTCTCATCTGAAGGCATAATGCCGATCAGCCCTATTTTAATATCATCGCCAAAAATATTTTTAGTAGTTTCTACTTTAGGTACAAGCCGTAAATCTAAAACCTTATCCTGACGCTCTATCTTAATGCTGATTTCCTTACCTTCAGTTTTTTCGTAAATAATAGCAGAAAGCTCTTCCCAAAACTCAACTTTCTTGCCATCAACAGAAAGAACTCGGTCTTCAACGTGTATGCCAGCAACTTGTGCCGGATAATCATCTTTAAGCTTCCCAATCTTTGCAGTTAGATTAGGTACCCCGAGAAAAAAAACAAGAGTAAACAGCAAAAAAGCTATTAAATAATTAAAAACCGGACCTGCAGCTACAATTGCCGCGCGCTCCCCCGGGCTCTTTGACAGAAATTCCCAGGATTGCCCATCTCTCTTTTCTTCAGGGTTATCACCGGAAAGCTTTATATAGCCTCCTAAAGGAATAAGAGAAATACGATACTCTGTCTCTCCCTTTTTTATACTAAATAACTTTTTACCAAAACCTATAGAGAATATCTCCACACGTACACGCATTAATTTAGCTACGATAAAATGACCAAACTCGTGTGCAAGAACCAATACTCCCAGAACAAAAATAAACGCTAATGTTGATAACAAATTAATCCTGCCTCCCTTCTCGCCCATTTATCAAGGCTGAAAATTTCATCCAGATTCGGATGTTTTATGAATTTATGTTTTCCTAAAACGCTTGAAATCACATCAGGGATTTCAAGAAAACTAATTTCCCCCTTCAAGAATGCCTCCACAGCTATCTCATTAGCCGCATTCATCACACAACCAGCGCTGCCGCCTAAAATAGCAACTTTTTTTGCTATCTGCAGACACCGAAATTTATTTTGATCCGGTTTAAAAAATGTTAGGGACTTTAAAGCAAAAAAATCAGGCGATTTAAGCTTATTGCCCCTTCTCTTCGGATAATCCAAAGCATATTGTATCGGCAATCTCATGTCAGTTATACCCAATTGAGCCAAAGTCGAATGATCACAAAACTCAACCATAGAATGGATCAAAGCCTCTGGGTGAATAACAATCTCTACCATCTGAGGAGAAACATCAAAAAGCCATCTGGCTTCAATAAGCTCAAGACCTTTGTTCATCAAAGTTGCTGAATCTATAGTAATTTTCTTGCCCATCTTCCATTTAGGATGGTTAAGTGCCATTTTACAAGTAACTTTTTTCAAATCTTTTACCGTATAATTGCGAAAGGGACCGCCTGTCCCAGTAAGATAAATACGCTTTAGTGATTCTTTGTTTTCATTTTGAAGACATTGAAAAATTGCGCTGTGTTCAGAATCAACCGGGATAATTTTTCCCTTATTTTTTTTAACGATCTGCATGAGGATCGCACCGGCCATAACCAGAGGCTCCTTATTTGCCAAGGCAATAGTTTTTCCTTGTTCAATTGCCCGAATCGTAGGGACAAGACTGACGATACCGGCTGTAGCAACTACAAGGGTTTGTACCTGTTTATGCTTTGCAATAAGCTCAAGGCCTTTATCCTGAGTATATACTTTGATTCCAGAAAGATTCACCAATGATCTTAGTTTTTTAATACATTGTTCATCCCTGACGCTAATCAGCTTAGGCTCAAACAATTTTATCTGCTTTGCAAGTAACTGCATATTGTTATATGCACTCAAGCCAATCACCCGGAAATCTCCCGGCCTTGAGTGAATCACACGCAAGGTATTAGTGCCTATAGAACCAGTTGATCCCAAAATTGCAATATTTTTCATAATCTTTATTGTATTAATTTAAAATATATTAAATAGTAATAAAATATTGGAGCCGCAAAAATAATACTGTCTATAATATCCAGTATTCCGCCCAGACCCGGCAAATGACCTCCGCTGTCTTTTACCTGACAGTCTCTTTTTATCAGTGATTCGCATAAATCACCTAATTGGGCAAGAAACCCAAGTAAAAATCCCATCGCCAACAAATGAAGGACAGGAATAAAAGGAAGATATAATTTACCAATGATCGCAGCACCCAAGCTAAAACCAAGGCCGCCCATAGAACCTTCCAGAGTCTTTTTAGGACTGATCCTTGGAATCAGCGTATTTTTCCCCATACTCTTACCCACTAAATAAGCCCCGACATCCCCCATCTTTGTAACTAATAAAAGAAAGGCGATCAGCAAAGTACCATAGGGTAAAAACCTGATTTTTATTAAAAAAGAAAAAAACCAACTAACATAGAATATACCAAAGAGTGTTGTAGATATCCCCACTATAGCTTGAGAGCTGTCCTTGCGGATAAATTGCAAAACAAAAAAAATTAAAGTAGCTGTAACTATAAACAGCAGCTCCCAGCCTTTAGTAGGCTCAAATCTAGAATAAATACTTAAGGGGATAAAGATTCCAATTAAAATGCCAAAATGTTTATAAATGAAAATTCCTTTTTTTTCAATTAGACCGTAGAATTCATTTAAGCCCTCGGCAATCAATAAAATAACAACCATAGCAAAAACCCATAGCGGCAGAAAAAACAAACCTATCCCGACAAGCAAAATAATGGAAATTGCGGTAATAACTCTTTTTTGTAAAGCACTCATCTTAACAATCTATCCTTTTTTTTACTTACAATCCCGCCAAAACGCCTTTTTCGCTGATTAAAGCTGTCAATCGCTTTATTCAATTCACAAGCATCAAAGTCAGGCCACAGCTTTTCTGTTATATACAATTCACTGTAAGATAACTGCCAAAGTAAAAAATTACTAAGCCTCATCTCTCCGCTGGTACGGATCAGCAGCTCTGGATCAGGCATACCTGCAGTATGCAAATAACCTGAAAAAACATCCTCGTTCAGTCCATTCTCATCTAATCGATTCTCTTTGATATCACGACAAATTGATTTAACGGCCTGAATAATCTCAAAACGCGCACCGTAATTCAAAGCCAGAACAAGATTAAGTCCAGTATTGTCTTTTGTCTGTTCCTTTGCCTTGGCAATAACCTCTTGAACTTTGGATGGTAATTTTTCAATGTTGCCTATGGTCAAAAGCCTGGCATTATTTTTTTTTAAATTGCTGATCTCTTTATCCAAAAACCAGCTTAACAGACCCATTAAAAAATTTATTTCCTTTTCCGGCCTTTTCCAGTTTTCAGTAGAGAAAGTATATAAGGTTAAATACTTAACCCCTAAATCATCGCAGCACCGGACAATAGACTTTACAACTTCAGCCCCTTTTCTGTGGCCGGCAATCCTAGGCAGCCCTTTAGCTTTAGCCCAGCGGCCGTTTCCATCCATAATAATCGCAATATGCTTGGGAATATTTTTATCAGCCACTAAACTATATCCTCTGTGTTCTTGCGCTTTAAGCCGTTTAGTAAAAAAATCTAGAAAACCAAATTACTGTCTTGTCCTGAAATAGTTGACACTTTTTTATACCCCGCATCGTAAAGCTTTGAAGGGATTAAAATGATTTTTAAACGCCTTCCATGATTTTAGATAAATTGGGCCTGAATTTACGGGCCACCCGTAAGGGTGCGATGAATGTCTGATCCCGCCGCCTTTGGGCGGGAGAGTTTTCAGAGCACCATAAATTTAGGGCTGATTTATCGTTTTCGATATTTTTCTATCGGAAAAAATCATGTAAAGCGTAAAATCATTTGGAGCCCTACTCCCCAGTTACTTTATACTCAATAGCTGTTTATCATTTACAATCTTTATTTTCTGTCAACCTTTTTCAGGATAGCACATACTAATAGCTAACCGCTAAACGCTATTCGTTTTTAAGAATGAAAGCGATAATCAATATCCGGGAAAATATTATTCTTTTCCTCAACACTTCTCATCCAGTCTTCATCAATATTATGTTCTTTAATCTGACAATACAGTTTTGTAAAATTCAGCAAATGAGCTTTTGTTCTCTCTATAGCATAGGTTGTATGTGTGCCGGTTGTCATAATAAAGGCCCAATCAGAACTCTGCGCCAGCAATAACTCTCTCAGGCTCTGGTTCAAGGCCCTTAAAGTGATTGCCTTTGCATTGGGGTAAAGTTTTACCAATTCACTCATGCGCTCAGATGCTTTATGCAAATGACGATAAACCCAGTCATTTGATCCCTCAAGCCAGAACTCTGAATATCCTTTATAACCCCAGCTTGAAAATGAAGGCGTAATCACCTGGTTCTTAGGATATTTATCCAGATATTCAGAGGGCGTTATTGTTTTTATTGTTTTTTGATCATAGGCAATCTTACGTAACAGATAATTCAGCCAATCCGGACCCTCATACCACCAGTGGCCAAACAATTCTGCATCATAAGGTGAAACAATGACCGGTTTTCTTTTTATTATATCGGCCACATATTCAACCTGCTTTTCGCGGTTAAACATAAAATTACCCGCATGTGAGGCCGCCATTTCCTGGGCTTTATCAATATTATATACTTGTTTATTATCGGTTTCACCGGTTATTTTATAATATTTAATGCCTGTATTAGTCCGGATACCATCCGCATGGATATAGGGTTTTATATAGTCAAAATCCAGGTCAAATCCTATATCTCTATAGAATTCCCGATAATTCGCATCCCCTGGATAGCCCTGTTTTGCACTCCAAACCTGTTTAGAGGATTCAAGATCTCGGCCAAAACAGGCCACTCCTGATTTACAGTAAACAGGAGCAAAAACACCGTATTTGGGACGTGGAGTGCCATGAAGAACTCCATGAGTATCAGTAAAAAAGTAACGCAATCCATTCTCACGCAGAATCTCATCATCGCCTGGATTATATCCGCATTCAGGCAGCCATATTCCCCTTGGCTGTCTGTTAAAGACTCTTTTATACTGATCAACTGCCGTACGTACCTGTGCCCGAACAGAGGCCTTGCATACATCCATAAGAGGGAAAAAGCCATGTGTTGCACCGCATGTCATAATCTCCAGTTTACCTGCATCCTGGGCTATTTTGAATCCCTCAACTATATTACGATTATATTTATCAACAAAATAATACTTAGCCTGGTTGAATTTACTTAGATACATTAAAGCCAGACGGTTGAATTCAGGCTGCCATCTGGTTCTTTCAACTTCCCTGCTGGCAAGTTCTATTAATTTTTCGATATGACGCACATATCTATGCTGCAAAAGCGGGTCAATAAGCATTGAGATTAATGAAGGAGAAAGCCCCATAGTAACCCGAAAATCAACCTTATCTTTCATTAGCTGTTCAAAAACATTCAATAACGGAATATATGTTTCCGTAATCGCCTCATATAACCATTTTTCCTCTAAAAAATCCTCATGTTCTGGATGCCTGACAAACGGCAAATGGCCATGAAGAACAATACAAAGATACCCTTTTTCCATAGCTTCTATTCCCCTCTTTTAACTAGCTACGATCAAGCAAAAGACTATTAAATTAATGACATTTTGACATGAAAATAATGTAATTATATTAACATAATCAATTTTATAATTCAAGCGACAAAAAAAAGGTTCTTTCTTCTTTAAATTGACTGAAAGAACCTGATCATGGGGCATTCTTAATATATTCTAATAACTTGCAGTTAATTAAATTATCGAAAACTATTAACCTTAATGAAAATGACCCAAAAAAAACGCTGGAATATATCTTTTCCCACTCCAGCGCCTATCTACAGTTTTTGACTAATATCTCTATAGTAAAGAACTTTTCACTCGGTTTTTTTACTTACTATAGGAGTTATAACACGTTCTTCCAGGCCATCCTCCGAGACCCCTTTTACAGGAATCACCTGCTTGCCATCAGGCAATGCAAAACGCAGGCTAAATGTTCCGTCCTTGTTCAAATCTATTGATTTACCTTGAACACTCACCTTTGCTCCAGGCTCAGTCGCTCCATAAACAATTAACTCCGTATGGACCTTGAGCCAGAATTTTCTAGCCACCTTTATTCTTTGGACTCCAGGTGAAGATAATACGCCAGAAGAAAGGTTAACCAGTCTTTGTGATATCTGCTTTCTCAATTCCATAGAACTCAGGCCAATCCCCAGTCCCACAGACATCCCGTAAAGCCGGTTAAAATCCTCTTCAACTATCATCCACTCCTCATCAGTAATTGTACTCGGCCCATCACTTGGCATACTAACGCAATTAGATCTTGCCAGCATGACAAATCTTCCATCCGCTAAAAGAAATCCAATCTCTACACAAAAACTCCTACCAGCCTCTTGAGGATTTATATACCAGCTATTTGCATAGTCGTTTATATCTATATCAAAATATTTATTCGCATTGCTGCCGTTAAAAATCACATTCGTAATATCATATACCCGCAAGATGCGCCTGGCATCATTAATCGCAGAGCCTAAATCCCGGCAAACTAAATTTATCTTATCCTGACTTATTTCCCAATATGAATGCATCCAGTAAGGATCTCTAACCTGAACAACAATACGAGTATCTCCATAACTGACAGGCAATTCATAATTCTGTCGGTCTTTTATCTCTTCAGAAACTACAGCCGGGCCTGTAAAAAACTTACTTTCTTCTATTATAGGTTCAGGCTTGGCGTTAATAACCACACTTGCGCTCTCTATTTTTTTCTTCTTTTTTAATAAAGCTGATAATTCACTAATAGATCCTAACTGCGTTTTTTTCTTATCCCCGGCCTTGCTCTTTAACGCCAGTTTACTCTCATTAACTTTTCGGGGTGCCTTTGAACTGCTTTCAGTTGCTTTCCCGGATTTCTTTTCTATGGGCATCCGTATCACCTCTGTCTTTTTTTTAGAAGGTTTCCTGATTATTCTTTTAGTTTCTATTGGCTTTGTTTTTTTATTAACTGTAGTTTTCCTGGCTAAAGCTTTCTTTGTTGTTTTGACCGAAGTAGGCTCAACTGCCTTCTTTTTTAAAGTCGTAGATTTTATTTTGGCTTTTGATTCCACTGTTTTTTTTCTAGAAGCAGTTTTTAGTTTTTTTGCTTTTAACAAAGCTGGTTTTTTCTCTGCAGGAACCGGTGTTTTCTTTATTTTACCCACAACAGCTTTTTTTGTCTTACTGTTCGTTGCTTTTTTGGCAGGTTTTACAGACACCTCATCATTAATTGAGAAAAAAAGATGCGATATATCTTTAAGACCTTTACCTAGCCTCTTTGATACCACATGAGGTTTTTTGGCCACGATCTTTTTTATCTTAAGCTTAGCTTTTTTAGCAGTTGCATTTGTCTTTTGGGCAGAAGATATTTTTTTAGCTGCTGTTTTTTTTGCATTTTTCACTTTAGAGCTTTTAATATTCATATAATCCTATTCCTAAGCATTTACACTTAAATGTTTTTTCTCTTCTAATCTAAAAAAGTACTACAAATAGAGCTAAATGTCAAGAATATATTTACTCTTAGCCTCGCGTGGCAATTAAAAATTCGCAGGCTTTAATCCAAGCAGAATGATTCTCGTGTAACCTTCTGTGCTTCTTGAGCTTCCACAACCTAAAGGCTGTTGAATAATGCCTAGATTACTGACGTTTTCTAACAAATCTACAGCGCATGAATACCGCAGGCTATAAACACTAATATTCTTATCAAGCCTAATTTTTTTTGTGATATGAGCATAGAACACATAAAAGAATGGTCATACAACAGGCATCTCTATTCTCTTTCTTGTCTTTTCTTGCTATCTCCCCTTATCCTTTTTTATTCATTTGACTGTGTTTCCCCGATCTTCTCAGCTTCATGTGCATAACCCAATTCAATCAACCTATTTGAGTATTTCTGCGCTAAATCATCCTTGCCTTGTTGTTTATATAGGATTGCAAGATTATAATTTACCCGCACATTATTTGGATAAACTTTTAACAAACTTTGGTAAATTTCTATTGCTTTCTGATATAGTTGTTTTGAGCTATAAATCTCACCCAATCTATAATAAGCGCCCGCATAATCCGCATCTGCTTTAATTATTTTGTGAAACATTTTCTCTGCAACTTCTACTCTTCCTGTTTTAGCAAACAGGGAAGCAAGGTTATAATATGCCCCGATAAAATTCGGTTCTATTGCCAAGGCTTGTTTATAGGTCTTTATTGCTTTTAAATAATCCTTATTTTTGTCGTAAATAGTCCCTAAATTATTATATGCTTGAACATAATAAGGTTCTAAATCAATGATTTTTTCTAATATTTCTATCGCCTCTTCTGGTCTTTCGTCATCCTGATAAGCCACGCTAAGATTTAAAAGCAAATCCACATTATTGGGTTCATATTTTACTGAATTTTCAAAAAATACAACCGGATTTTCCCACTTGCTTATTTGCTTAATTGTTAATAGCGAATAAACTATTATTAAAAGAACTCCCAGCGCGCTTACAATTTGTTTTGAAAATTTAAAATTATACTTTCTGGATAATAAGTTAGCTGTGATCATAAAAAAACCTATACTTGGAATATATATATAGTTTTCGGACATATAAAAAGCAATTGGATATATATTCGAAAAAGGTAGCAAAGTTAAAAAAAACCACATTATGGAAAAGAAAAACAATCTGTTCCTTTGTCTATTTTTAACAGCATATACCAGTACCCCCACGCTTAAGATAAAACCTAAAATTGCTAAAGGATTCATGAAACTAAATAACTTTTGACCATACCCCATATGCAAATGAAAAGGAAACAAGAAGATCCTTATATAGCTTAAAACTGCTACGAAAAATCCCGGGATTCTATCAATTACAGAGCCCAACAATGAGGTATCAGGCATATTTGTTTCCAATAACATTGATCTGAAAATAAAATACACGACTGTAATAACAAAAGGGGTAACCAGCATTTTAATTTTTATTTTTTTATCAACCATATAATCAGACAAGGCAAATAGAAACAACACAACTATTGTATTTTCCTTAGTCAGCAACGCAAAAGCAAACGTTAACAAAGCAAGCAAATACAACCATTTACTTCTTAAGCGGCCGCTATAAATATATATTATTAAACATAAAAGGAGAAAAAACGCCCCTAATACATTTCCACGGGAAGATATATAAACAACCGACTCGACCTGAACAGGATGCACAGTAAATAAAAGACTCGTCCACAATGCAAAAACATTATTGCCAAACAAAAGCACCAAAAGCCAGTACAGTAGAACTGCATTAAAAACATGCAGGATAACATTCGTCCGATGATATCCTTGGGGGTTATCCCCATACAATGAATAATCCAGCATAAAGCTCAAGATGTAAAAAGGGCGGTAAAAAACAGATGTTTTTCTTGCACCAAAACCTATGTTTTTTGTAAAAATATTGTCTAGATTTGACCAGCTCCTGATATTTACATTATCTCTTACTAAGCTGTAGTCATCCCAAATAAAATCGCCACCAAGGCTATTTTTATAGAGAAATAACCCCACAGTAATGATTAAAAGTATAAAAATTATCCCAGCTATTTTCTTATGCATATTATTCAATTAAAATAATTAATTAACACTATTAATACTATTAACATTATTTTTATTCATGCCGATTACAGATAAAGCTGCTTTTATTTTTTTAAATAACTCTTCTCTAGAGTTTATTCTCATTAGACGAGAGAGAATATAAGAAGGCCTTAGATAAAAATGCTTATAACACTTTACAATCCTCTCATAAAGCTGGTCTTTATCGAAATTCTCTTCCCAAAAAGGCAGCTGAAATCCTTCCATTGGGTTTCGTGAAAAATCCCGCCAAACATCACTTTTTATAATCCCCTGTTCAAGCCCCAAGGCATATAATTGGGTGCCCGGATAAGGCGAAAATATCGTAAAATGAACATATGATGGATTTAGGGTTTTTATCAAATCCATCATATCAACTATATCCGAGTCTGTTTGGGAAGGTAATCCAATCATAAAATAAGCAAGAGTTTCTAATCCGGCACTCCTTGTGATCTTAAATGTATTTTTTACGTCCTTTATGGTAAATCCCTTATTTAAAACTTGCAACAGACGATCATTGCCCGCTTCAACACCATAATGGACATTAACGCAACCAGCCATTTTAAGTACTTTTAGAACTTTATCATTTACAACATCTATCCTCGTCCTAATATCCCATCTGATTCTTAATTTGCGTTTTATTATCTGCTGGCATATTTCAATCGTTCGTTCTTTATTTACAGTGAAAGTATCATCATAAAATAAGAAATCTTTTATTCCTAAATCCACACATTGAGAAATTTCTTCAACAACATTTTCCGCACTTCGAAACCGCAGGAAAGAGGTTATAGGAGAAAGCGGCCGGTCACAAAAAGCACATTTAAAAGAACACCCGCGGCTTGTGATAATTGTTGTTGCGCAATTGCCTTTACTCAAAAGAGAATTATATGCAGAGATACCGAGAAGGCCACGTTGCGGAAATGGAATTTCGTCTAGATTATCTACAGGATAAAAATCGTTCTTTATCACTTTACCTTCATCATTCTTATAGACAAGACCAGAAATTTTATCATAAAACTCGGGGGTATTAAAATATTTAAGAAAATCAATAAAAGAAAATTCACTCTCTCCCATTAAAAGAAAGTCTACGCCATCTAGGTTTATAGTTTCATCCGGGAAAAGATGCACATGCGGCCCGCCTAAGACTACCTTTGCACGCAAATTGCATTTTTTTATCGCACAAACTGTCTTAAAGACATCAATAAGCGTAAATGTCATTGTTGAAATTCCAATAACATCATAATCTTTATTTTTTAAATACTCCTCTAATTTGGAGTATTTCCATTTCAAAGGCTGTGTGTCTAAAATATCCAACTGGCAATCTAAATTTTTCTTTATTGATGCGCCAAGATATAACAACCCCAATGGAGGATTAAAACCCCTGTTATTTTCGATAATCGCCGGATTTTTACCTACTAATTCATTCCAACGGGGGGGATTTATCAGAAGAATTTTCATCTTTCAAAACGCTTATTAATTAAATCGGCAACCAGGCCGATAACGAACATATTAACGCTTGTCGTAAACAGTAAAATCGTAGTTATATCCATAACCCGACCAAGAAGATAGCTCCCAACAAGCACCAGTATAGACAGCATTAAGAATATGACACTCATTTTAAGCATCATAGAAAAAGGGTTGAAATAAAAAATAATTCTAATAATTAGTTGCAGCAAATTCAAAGTATCATTTATAGGATGAAATTTTGATCTACCTTTTCGTTTTTCGTATTCAATAGGAACGTACTCAACCTTAAAATTATTCGAAAGCATAAGAAGAGTAATTGTGGAGGTAAATGAAAAACCATTTGGATAAGATTTTAAAAACCTTAGAGCAATGCTTCTCTTAAAAACCCTTAATCCAGAATTCAAATCAGGGATATTCTCCCCGGAAACAGACTCGGCTATTCTTCTAATTATATCTCTGACTATATTTTTTAAAAAAGAATTATCTTTTAGATATTTTCTCCAGCCAACAACCATATCCAAGTCATCCGCAACAATTTTGTTAAACAATTCAAGAATTTTCTTTTGAGGATAAGTACCGTCAGCATCAGTGATCGCAATATATTCGCCTGTTGCTTTTTTTATACCTTTCTTTAATGACGCTCCATAACCCTTGTTTTTTTCGCAAGATATAACTTTCATTGTCTCTTGCTGATTATTACTTTGAAAAAATTCCTTTGTTCCGTCGACAGAACCATCATCAACAAAAATTACTTCTATATTTTGATTCTCCTTAACAAGGCCAGAAAAAAACTCAAAAGTGCTTCCTATTTGCCTGCGCTCATTATAAACAGGGATAATTATAGTTAGTTCTTTTTTTTCATTCATTTCATATGCCTCTCAATATTACCTTGGATAATAGTTAAAGCTTGATTAAATATATCATGCATCATAGTAAAAGTAAAGCCAAAACCAGCGACGGGGTGGGGATCAGTAAGTCAATGTAGGCATATCATATCTTTTTGCGTTAGGGATGAAGATACTCTGTCTTGCCGCCTTGGCCGCGGCTATTTTAAAGCCACACAGCTAAGCATCCTCTTTTTTTGATCTTGCCCTCGATAAGAGAACAACTCCGCATTATTGCACTTTGTGCATAATCCGCTGTCAATAATGTTTTCTTGCACAATCCCGGCCTCAAGAAGCTGAGCAGAAGCAGCCTTTACCATATCAAAACAAAGCCTGTCTTTTGATCCGCAAACAAAACCCGGGAAATGCTCTTTAAATCCTCTGCTAACTTCATAACAGCAAGAGCGAATTCCCGGACCGATAAAAACCTTTATTTTCTCCGGCCCACAATTATAAGTTTCTTGCATTCTGATAACGGTTTTAAAGCCAATTCTTTCTTTTAATCCTCTCCAGCCTGCATGCGCAATACCGATAATCTTCACTTGGGGATGCCAAAAAACTAATGGGAGGCAATCAGCACTAAGTATACATAAAGACGTCTTGGTTAAAGCAGTAATTACCGCATCAGCTCCGGGTATACTGTTTTTGTAATCATAGGCACCTTTTCCCTGTTCGGTTTCAGTTACTTCTTTGATCAGAGATTCATGTACCTGTTCAATAAAAACTGACTTATCAAGATTAAGGTTTAGGCTTTCTAAAAAATTTTCACGATTACGCAATATCTCCTGATATGCAACCCCAGAAGAATCAGCCCGAAAATCATAATTAAACTCTCTTGTTGAAAATCCGCAGATTATATTATTTGCACTTGGTATTTTTAAAACATATCCAAAGTTTGTCCTGGATAATATATCCTTAACTGTTATCATTCATCTCTTCCAGTTTGATTGGGGAAATTCAAAAATGTTTAAGGCAGGTATATACTTAAGCAAGTGTCTTTTTTTCTTTAAGCGTCTTCTCAAACTCCATAAATTCAGCAATTTCTTCCTGGCTAAGAGACACATCTTCCAATATTAATTGGGGTGTTTTTACCGGCTGAGTATCTAGCTTTTCCGGGCCTTTCTCAGGCATTTTATCATTAAGTAAATTTTTCCCTTCAACATCTATTTTCTCCTGCTCGACAACAGGCGCAGCAACCGCCTGGATAGGCTGCTTGCTGGTAAAAACCTCCTCAAACAATATCGCCTCATTGCCCTGAGCAGTGATATATTTAAATTCCACTAATTTTATATCTTGTAGCTTTATTTGCTTAACGGCTGAGATTAATTTTCCAGAAAATCCGCTAGAGACCAGCAGCATCTGAGGATCCGTCAAAAAATCAATATTTTCACTAAAAAATAATCTTTTGATCAAAGAGCTGTTTTTCTTAAGCCAATGCAGTTGGCTCAACGCAGAAATAAACATTTCATCATTAGCTCCCGCCTCAAAATCAACAAGCACCAATCTTCCAGATCCATCAACACCAAGAAAATCAATAATTCCGCACTCATCTGTATCCAGCTGCACATCAATAAAAACCATACCTTCGATCAAAGACCCCGGATTTTTTCTGATAATATCGTTTAGCTTTTCTCTTGAGATATTTATCTTGTGAAAAACTGTAGTCATGTTCACCTCAAATTCATAAAGTTAGTAAGCATTCTTTTAGACTGAGTCTTGTGTTTTTCGTCTATTTTTTCAAGATTAAGGCGTAGTATAATAATCTGCGCAATATTCGATATGCAGGCCCTTAAATCCGCATCATAGAATGATGCAATATTGGCCTTTGAACCAATATCTTGCTTTAATTTAAACAGAAAACCATATTTATACAATTCTTTATCAAGATATTTTTTAACCACATCCGACATCTTATCATAAACCCCATCGATTTCATACATATGGTCAATTTCAGTAATTATCGCGCCAATCTTAGCCAGAGGATTATGTAAAAATATCAGTTTGATGATTTTATAGGCATTGAGCATTGCCTGCTTTTCAGGAGAAACTAAAACCAATACCTCTCCTATTTGTTTGTTTATTAAAGGCATTGCAGTCTCAATATCCTTAGGCATTATGCTCAGCAGTATCAGGTCTACGTTTTCCTCTAACTCATCAAGTTCAACAGACAGCTTTGTCTTTTTCCCCGATTGAGATAATTGCTCTGTTATGGCAGGGTTCAACCCTATTAATTTAATTCCCAAAGGGCCTTCTTTAACTAACGTTGAGCAATTACCTAATTGGTTTTCCTGAGGTTTTGTACCTAAAAAGAAATTCAGACAGGAAAGATTTTCATCAATATCGACAACCGCAATACGCAGGCCTAAACGGGCTAAAGCAAGCGATAAATTTACAATCAAAAAAGCATCCCGATAATCGCAATGATTTCCTATCAAACAAATGCTTTTCGTAGAAATCTGTGGCACAATTTGCTCTTCTTTTTCTTCTTTAATGGCGGACGCCTCAATAGTATTGTTTTCTTCATCTGCTGAAAGAAACAAATAGGAAATATCTTCAAGGCCTTTACCTAATTTTTTTAGCTTATTCATTGATATTCTCTGTTAATAAATTTATTTTATTTCAAGCAATGAATTCACATTACCGGAAAGATCACGTTCAATTTTTGGATTTTTAGGATCAACTAGCCATTTGCCATCGACAACGAATTTATACTGGTATTTCCCCGGCTCAAGATGCAATACTTTTGCCCAAACACCTTTCTCAATATTTTCCATCTTTTCTTGAACAGAATTCACCCAATTATTAAAATCTCCGGCAATCCAAACTTCCCTAGCATCATCAGCATGAAAAGTAAGCACAGCGCCCTTTTTAACAGCAGACATCTCAGTTGGGGCTGGTTGAAGAACCGTATCTTCTTCTTTTTGTTTTTGCGGTTCATTAGACTGGACATCAATATTGACTACCTTCTTAACTTTTGCCTGAGCAATTACTTCTTTAGCCAACATTGTATAATCTTCTGCTCCTCTGCATCGCTTATTATAGGCAATGACCGGTACCCCATAGCTGCTAGCCTCTTTTAGCTTTACATTATTATTAATAAGAGCTTTATAAACACACCCTGAAAAATGCTTAGCTATTTCCTCTTTAACCTCATGCGAAAATTTTGTTCTGCGATCAAACATTGTAACTAAAGCCTTCACATCGATCTTATAATTAAGCTGTTTTCCTATCAAATTTACGGTTTCAAGTAAGCGGCTTATTCCATGCAAAGAATAGAACCCTGTCTCCACCGGAGCTATAAGTTCATGGGAGGCACGCAATCCATTGAACGTTAACAATCCCAGACTAGGGGAGCAATCAATAATAATATAGTCATATGTTTTACTCGTGACCATCAGCGAAATTGCCTGCATTAATTTGGCTTCTCTTTCCGGCTTGCCGGAGAGTTCCTGTTCAATTGCGGATAACATAATATTTGCCGGAGCCAGATCAAGTTTATCAGTAATAGATATAATAATTTCATCCAACCGAACTTTGTTTTGATCACTAGGGGTTAAGACATTATACATGGTTTTGCTTAATTCCTGAGGTTTGACATTAAGGCCTAATGTAGCATGCCCCTGAGGATCCAGGTCAATCAGCAAAACATTTTTTTTCAACTCTGCCAAACAAGCTGAAAGATTAACTGCAGTTGTAGTTTTACCGCATCCGCCCTTTTGATTCGCAATAGCAATTATCCTCATCGTCAAGCCTCCTTAATTACTTGTCCTGTCATACAATATTTTACTAACCATTATGCTTCTTTTTCTATCAGCCATGAGCCCCATATTTTGTATTGAAAACTATCGTATCTGCTTTTCACTTATAATTTATAATTATTAATTTATACCTGTTATATAATTGTACTACCACGTATATCTTATGATACCCCAGTAATTTAAACCTTTCCATAAGTTTTTAAAAAAAACCCACCAGCCCTTCTATAAGTAATTATACTTAAGAATAAGCTAGTGGGCCAATATTTCAATTATACTCCCTCAACTATTACGCACCCCATTCTAGAACAGCATCTACGTTAATAATCTGCCCATCTTGATCCATAGTAAGCGTTGCACCAGAATTAGGACCAGCCTCTCTTGCAGAGTCAATTACCAATTCAGATGCAGTAAAAGTAGTGATCGTATAAGTCCAATCGCCATCTGAAGCATTATCCCAGAGATCTTTAGGCAAATCATATGCTTCCAAATCAGCTAAATCATCAGAATATGTATCATTAAATGCACGATACTGCAGCTCTCCTTTTCTGATTGCATCCATAGCAGCTTTAGCCTTACCAGCTTTTGCTCTTTCAATAGAACGATAATAGTTCGGCACAGCTAAAGTTACCAAAATACCAATGATGATAACTACCATCAAAAGTTCGACCAATGTAAAACCTTTTTTCTTCATTATATGCCTCCCCTTATTTTATATATTTATCAAGACTATGTTTACATTTCCAGCGAATTATCCCCCGATATATCGCTCACTTCCTCATTCATTATGCATTCATCCAAGTTGTCGAATTAATACTCCATTTTCCCCAGGATCATTAACCCGATATTACTATGCTCTACTTGTCGTATCCCACCTCCTTCCAATCCTTCATTTTCACTTCAACCATTTTCGAAACATTTACACACAATAAAACCGACCCATCTTTAACAGACAGCTCGGTAGTTTAGATTCCCCTTTTAAACGGCAGCCCGGCTATCTAATCATCCATTTTTAGACCCGCAGCTTTGCCTCAAGAAAAAATACATATTTATAATAACGCTTTACCTTTTTTCTTGAGATCCCGATGTCGAGATTCCTTAACTCCGACCCTTGGGACGCCCTTCACTTACATGAAGTTTGCCTTTATCTGCAAAAAGAATTGCTCCTAGATGTATTCTGCTTTTCTTGCATATACTTTAACTAATATTAGTATACCCTAATTTTGCAAATTATGCCACTTTTTTCCAAAACTTACCGGATTTTCCTTGAATTTTACATGTTATTTTAAAAATAACCCACAAAACCCTAGAAAATGGTCAATAGTCCATGGTCTATGGTCAATAGCTAACTATAAATGATTTTATTAAGTTTTTCCTTGATAATGGTTTTTAAATTACAGGCTAACGGCCATGTCTTGTCCTAAAATAGTTGCCTGTCCCGCCTCTTTGTGGTGGAGACACTTTTAAGCAAAAAATTCAATCAATCAATTTTAAAAAACTAATTAACCGCCCGCTTAAGGAGATAAATAAGCTCGATAAACGCTGATTAACACAGATAATACTTCATTCTTACTAAAGCACGCTAACCGTATATGCTAAGCGTGTTTTCAAAGAAAACTCGCGTTTTGTTCAAGCTGAACTCAACAAGAAAAATTTATTTTTCTTTTGATTCCACTTGAATAAAATTTGCAGCCGTGCAGCGGCTTTAGCATATACTGCTTCTATATATCCTCTCTTTTAAATCTACTGGCTATTTTTGCTGCTGTTTTCAGTGTCCATCTGTGTTCATCTGCGGTTAATTTATTTTCTGTCAACCTTTTTCAGGATAGCACTCTTTTGCTATCAGCCATTAGCTTATTCTCTTTTTACTTTTTACTTTTTACTTTTTACTTTTTACTTTTTACTTAAAATCGCGTCCTTCGTCCTAGCCTCGCCGTTTTCTGGCGGGCGATCATCCCCCTGTCCTCCATAGCTTTATACGAAGGAGGATCATCCTTCGGTTTTATTCTTTACTCGTCCTTCTTCCTAGCGTAGAGATCGTCCTTCATCCCTCGGCTTTATGCTTTTCTCGTCCTTCGTCCTAGCCTCGCCGTTTTCTGGCGGGCGATCATCCCCCTGTCCTCCATAGCTTTATGCGAAGGAGGATCATCCTTCGCAGCTTTACTATTAGCCGTTACCTTTGCCTTTTTAGACGATACGCGTGTCCGCCAATTTTTAGTGGAGGAGGCATCGCAACCGCTTACCTTTTTACTCGCTACTTTTTATAGCTATTAGCCATTAGCTATTAGCTATTAGCTATTAGCTATTGACTATTTTCTGTCATATACATCTTCAAACCTAACAATATCATCCTCGCTGATATTATGACCGGTTTGCACTTCAATGATCGATACTTCCTCAGCAAATGGGTTAGTTATGCGATGTTTTCGCCCCTTGGCAATAAAAACACTTTCATTCGATTTAAGCAATATGGAGTTTTCCCCGCAAATAATACGCGCCTTACCAGAAACAACAACCCAGTGTTCAGAGCGATGTAAATGCTTCTGCAAAGAAAGCTGCTGTTTGGGCCGTACAACCACTCTTTTGATCTTATACCCTGGCCC
>Ga0307992_1000073_pt1 | contig 63118 bp, 38 predicted proteins | sample EllFjometagen133_FD_203162 | JGI IMG/M metagenome (GOLD analysis project Ga0307992, IMG submission 203162) | Marine microbial communities from Ellis Fjord, Antarctic Ocean - #133 | ecosystem: Environmental > Aquatic > Marine > Unclassified | place: Southern Ocean | collected 2014-10-08
CTGGAGAGGAAGCAGATTAACATGAAATCGCAGCGCCATGAGGTGTTTGCTTAATATGTTGGATGCCTGGAAAGTGTCTCTTATTTTTTAAGCGATCTTGTCCGAATTACTTTGACGACATACAGTGGTGATCAGGAGTGGGATCAACTGTCTGACTCCAATCAGCGGATTGTTTCAGGTGTTTATATTGCCTATATCACAGATTGTGAGAACCTGGATGGAACCACACTGGATGATCTCTTTGAGAAATTTGTGATCGTGCGGTAGTCCTCCCCAAAACAGAATGCGATGCATATAAAGCAAGAGCCCACTGAAAAGTGGGCTCTTGCTTTATCTAGAATTTAGGTGTTGAAGAGTTACTCGCCCCAGCTACGCATACCAATTTCTTTTCCCAGTACCGCTCCCTCAATCTCACCCTGTTTATAATGAGCCTCAATTCTGAAGGGTGGATCGATAGCACCCCATGGATTGATGCATACTCCACCTGTCCCTCTTATTTTTAATTCAATTTCAAGCTCTTCACCAGGTTTCAACACGCCTGTAAAAGGATCCATGCTGTATTTTTCTAGTGATTCATCAGAAAGACGCAACTCAAATTCAACAGGTTGCGTAATAGGTCCAGCGTTCAAACCAAATTTCTTGTAAGCTGGTCTTGAAGGAAGAGGTGGTGATTCAATTGACCAGGATATGGGACCAGCAAAGACGCCCATAATATCCAACTCATCACGCAAACCAGCTGATTCCAGATATGTGTCCCCCATACTGCCATCATCATTTTTGCCAATGAGGAGGGAATCAATCAAGGTTCCATTAATTTCGTATGTCCTGAGGATAAAATTCTCGGCATCCAATTGCACATCAGCGTAATGGTTGACGGATTGGGAGTATGCCAAGACAGGATTTTGGACCGCTTCATATAGACTGGCACCTGATCCGCCCGTAGTTATATAAGTGATGGGCCAATCTTCATTGCCTGCAGTATACACGGGGTGGAAACGTTCATAGATATGTGAATGACCACTAAAGACAACATCAATTTTGTGCTTTTGAAAAAGATCTGGCCAATGTGGGTTTCCCCAGAACGAGCGGTGGCCACCCAGGTTGTAAGTGGGGCGGTGCATGAAAACAATATTCCACTTGGCGTCTGAAGTAGCCATATCCTCTTCAAACCAGGACATCATTTTCTCAGAATCAGGGTGACGATAATCCAGTGATACAAAATGAACCATGCCATAGTCAAATGAATACCACAGCTCTTCATGTTCTAATTCAGGGAATAAAAAATGCTCAACCAGCTCACCTTCATCGCCACTTCCTTCATGATCACCCAGCGTGGAGATAAAGGGTCGATTCGAGATCAAATCCTTGGCAGGTCCAAAATAGAATTTATCCCACTGCTCATAATTGCCACCATTTTCCACAAGATCACCCATACTGATAATGAAATCAGGATTAGAATGGGCAATACCTTCAATGATCTTGGTAAATATTTGTGGCTGAGATCTACTATCACCTGAAATAGCAAAGTTACAGGGTGCATCTGAATCTGGTGGAACAACAAACTTAAAACGATCTCCCTTTTTTCGGCCGATTTTCACCTGATATCCATACTGAGTACCAGGAACAAGATCATTCAGTTCAGCCTCATACAGAAAATGGTCTGCCTCTTCACCTAGGAGTGTGGCTTTGACTGAGGATTTTAGTTTGGTTTTCTGTCCATAATAGACGCGACCTGAAGCAGCCTTATCTACTTCCCAGCGAATCTTAATATGACCCGGTTCTGGGTCAGCTAGATATGGACCCTTAGTCATCGTTTGTGCGCTCAATGATATGGCAAGGACAAGGAAAAGAGCCCCGCCTGTAAATCGACGAATAATCATATTAACTCCTATCTATGAAGGCTTATTTCTTCTGAATGGCTACGAGTCTGGTACTGTTTTCAGGAACCATAATAGTAAGATTCATAACTTTCCGTTTCACTTTCACCGAACTCAGTGTTTCATCTGCAATAAGTTCTTTAACCTCAAGGGTTTTAGAAAGACCTAGACCTCTATAATCAATCTCAAGTGTGGTGGAAATATCCTGATCTGCTGTATTCATCAGTGTCAGATAGATCATATTATCCCCTATGGCACCAAACCGTTCTACGGCAACTCCTGAATTTTTACTGTGGGCATAAGTGATGGGTTCCCAGCCGGCTGAGGCAATCTGTTGAATCAAAGGGATGTACTTTTTAAAATAGGGTCTACCCTGATTATAGTTTTTCGGGTCTGCCCAGTAGGGATCACTTGATGCATCTGCACTAAAAAATGAAGGAAAGAATCCATAGAAAAGCATCCGCTCGAAATAGACGCGGTATCCATCAAAAGGTGCTTCCGTAAAGGCTTTGTCTGAGAAACCTTCATTAAGCAGAACAACAATAGGCTTCTGATAAGAGATGGAACGGCGGAACTGCAATATTCTACTATCATAATCAGCAGCATGATACCAGCTGAATTCTGCGCCAAATAAATCCAATATTCCTGCGGCAAAGGGTGTCCACCCAAAGCCATTCCCCATAGTGAGTTTGCCAGCAGAATGCGTTTCCCTGGCAATTTGGTACATCATTTCATATTCACTGGAGTAATTCCATATGGCAGGTCTGGGGGTATCCAGGGATGTTGAGAAAGTTAACGGATAATCAGCATACTGAAAATGGTCCTGATTGTAATTGAGATCATGATGCCAGTTCCACTCCATGGAGTCAAAGTATATTCCGTCTGCATCCATTTTTATGGCTGGTTCAATTTCGTCTTTCATGACATGCTCAAAGCGGTTTGGAGATGGCAGCTCAGGATCTACGTTTGTGGTGATGCTCACCGCCCAGCCGCTGTCAAACCAGGGGGTTTCCAGTCGTCTCGCCTGATAAAGACCGTTCTTATCCAGGGTTTTGCTCCCTGGCAAATAATTTAAATGACTTTCAGGAATGGTTTCAGCGCCTACAACGGACTCATAAGGGGCATCCAGGGCTTTGATGGGTATCTGAATATCCCAGGGCTCGGTATACTGAAAACTATAGACTTCTCTGGCTTGTTTGTCAGCCTCAATGGTAGGAAGAACAGGTTCTGATCCCCTATCTGAGGTAAAATGATGGGTTTCATGAAAGCCAAACCCAAAATCTTCCCAGCCCTCGATGGTCATGAGAGGGGTGAACGGTAGCCAGATACCTTCATGCTCAACACGCTTTTTAAAATAGTCTTCTTGAATAGCATAATATGTGGCCAGAGCAGAACGAAAACCCCAGGCGGGATCATGTTCGAACAAATACAGCTTAAAATGTGAACGATTAGGGAATTTTTTCGTATTTGGGCTCATCCCTAAATCAAATTCAGCCACCATTCCGCGCTCTGTCTGCAGGTTAAGACGAAACACCAGAGGTAAACCCATATCTACTCCCCAGGTGAAACCCCGATCATCTGACGATATTGATGCAAGTGGATAAAAAGACATCTGCCCCTTTCCAATCACATCACCATAGCCTCCATTTTCGCCCTCACTGGCGTTGAATGAGCCATCAGGAGGGAGTTGCGTAAATACATCAACATACTCAGAATAGAGCTTCTCAGACCCCTGAATAACCTGACTATCATCAATATTATTGTCCCACTTGAATGAACTAATTTGCTCAACTGGGATCGCCAATTCAATAGTGACACAATGTTCATTCCCATCTGACGAAAGAATGGTTCCATTGCATTCGAGATAGTCACCCTGATCTATCAAAGCGAGCTCAAGCTCATATCCACCCACTTCATACGTGAGAAGCGAAGTACGATGAAATGCACTACTCTCTTTTAAAATGGGTATCATTGATTTCTCAACACCACCGGCAAGATATTCTATCAGACGGGGTTGAACACGGTTGGCCATAGATTTTAGAGTGACTGCCCCCTGGGCACTTACAAACATGAGCATTCCGCTCATTAAAAGTTGAATGAATCTTAACATGGAGTGACTCCTTATAAAATTAGCTTACCAGTTGAGCTCTCCGTAATGTTCATTCAGATACTGTCTGACCCTGGCAATATCAGATTTATCTGTCAAATCTGGAACATGTTCATTCAAGGGGATGCCCAATACAGATTTCTGATGCTTTTTAGCCATGGAAAGAATGGCTCCTGGGAGTTCCTTTTCATTACGATGACTGAGGGGGCAATCCCGAATGAAAGGAGTTACGAGTGCTCCGGTTAGTTTGAAAATATTCATACTTACTCGCACCACACCAGAACTATCAACATAGTCGGGTATATCAGCTTCTTCGGGTTTCTCAACAACTCCCTGGAGATACCCCATCGAATCGACGAGAGTCAGTGCAAAACCTCTGATTTTTTCTTCAGAAAAATCCAAACCATTGCGATCGTAATTAATCCATGCATTTGGAGCGTCTGTCCGCCGTAATCGCCGAAGTGCTTTAACTGAATAGAGATTGTCACTATTGCAGCAAGTGAAGGCATTCTCTGTCAATTCTGGATAATGCGTCATTGCCTGGTAAATAGCATCTGCAGTACCTAAAGGTTTCACCCGATCTGGTGGTACAGATTGTATGACATACGAAATAGAAAGCCCGTGGAAAGGATTGTCCTTTTCAAGATTGCCGTATTGCTCACGCATTTCGAGGCTTTGTATACCTGTAATAATAATGACACGCTTATAGCCTGCTTCCTTTGCGTTAAAGAGCAAGTAGTCCATGAGGGGTCGGCCCGAAGAGCCGACCCCTATCATGCCTTTATCAACCTTATCTGCCTGTGCGGCATCCTGTGCCAGTACAGAAGAATCTTCTGCAGCACGCTTCATTCTGGAGGACATTCCCCCGGCCATAATGACTAAAAGATTATGCACAGTATTACTCTGCATAAACTCGTAGGAGTCCACCTACGAAATAAATCACCATGCCGCTTACAGCAATCCAACTGGCTATGGCAAATCCGCCACTTCCCATGAACACACCGACCAGAAACAGGACAAATCCACTGCCATATACTGCCATGGCCATGCGACCCTTACGGGTTTTAGGAATAATGTGATACACATCGCCTGAGGCTTCTTCTTCATCACTAATGGTTCGTGCGCGCCATACGACAGCCAGTTTATCTTCAGATTCTGGCTTGGTTATCATGCTTACCAGAGGTGTGACGATTAAGGCAACCGCAGCTCCTAGGAAGGTGGTTGAGTTGAAGTCAAAACCGAGGAAGAATTTTCCGATAATTCCTGCAGCAGCACCAGACAAATAGCCCACTAGAGCTGCAGTACTTGTGGCTCGTTTCCATAACAGACCATAAACAATTGCGACAATAAATAGCGGCATATCCATAATTCCAATGACTGTGAGGTAGGCCTCAACCGCACCTCCCAACTTCGGTACAAGGAAGGCAAACCCAATCATGAAAATTCCAACAACACCTGTCATCATACGAGCAATGAACAAGACCTCTTTGCCTGTTGCTTTACGTTTTCTCAGACTTTCATAAATATCATTGGTAAACAGAGTTGCTACCCCGTTCAGGTTACCAGAAATGGTGGAAAGCTGAGAAGAAATCAATCCGCATAACACCAATCCCAGGACCACATTGGGCAGCATGTCCGCCAACAAAGTCGGGATGGCTTGATCTGCATTTTCTAGTCCAGGATAAAGGACACTTGCTGCCAGACCAGGAAGATTCCAGAGCAGTGCAAAAGGTGTGGTTATAATACCTGCCAGGACAAGTCCCTTGGCAACAGTTCGTGTGCTTTCAGCTCCAAAAGCCCTTTGTAATAGTCCTTGATCCACACTGGCCCACTGGATACCAAGGAGAAAGATTGCCAAAATAAATTTCCAGTTGTAGGTCCCCTCTTCCCTCACAAGTGTCAGGGCATGTTCAGGCAGTTTTTCAATAAGTCCAGGCATCCAGCCTACGGCAGCCATTGCCATAGGAAGGACTATCAAAGCACCAACAAGCATAAAGACAAATTGAATCACATCGGTAAAAGCAATAGCCCACATGCCGCCAAGTACGGTATAAACAATGGCAACAAAGGCAAAAACAAATATCCAGAAAGCGAAAGATTCAACACCGGTAATAGCCTGTGCGGCAACGACAGCAGTATAAAGCACCACACCTAGCCAGAAGGCGAGTCGAAATATCCATAGAACACCAACCAGGGTACGCACCTTTTTGTCATAGCGTTGTTCTAAAAATTCAGGTATGGTTTTAACTCTTAATCGGCGCATGATGGGAATAATAAATAAACCCGAGAACACAATGGCCATATTCCCTGTCCAGGTCTGCCATAAAATGGCGATACCGTGTTTGTAAGCCACACCCGCCTGACCGATAAAACTATATAGGTTGACATTCGTTGCCGCTATGACAGCGGCAAGGATAAAGGGTGTTAATTTTCGTCCAGCGACCATAAAATCATCTGGGTCGCCGACCCATTTGTAAAAAAATGCTCCTACAAAAAAGGTCATTCCAAGAAATACTAGTACGATTACAATGTCTATGACTGCCACAGCAAAGTCCCTTACATTATTTAAATATTATTTGATAAAAGTGTGTCAAACTCAGGCTTCATCTTCACGATCTTTTTTGAGTTTGATAAATTCCTTAAGGGGAATCACAATCCACATGACCAGAATGATAAAACCCAAGGACCAGATGCTCCATGTGACCCAGTCTATATACATATGTTGTTACTCCTAATTTTGGCAGTATGCCAGTTCTTATGATGAAACAATTACTTCTATCCCAAGCGATTCAAGACTCTGCTTGAATTCAGGATCTATACCTATATCTGTTATAAGTTTTGTTATGGAATCAACGCCACAAATCTTTGACAAGCTGCTACGCCCAAATTTACTGGAATCTGCTACGACAATGACTTCCCGGGAAATACTCACCATAATTCGATTCAGGCTGGCCTCTTCTGGATTTGGTGTAGAAATTCCGTACTCCAGGTCAAGACCATCAACTCCAATAAATAGCTTATCCACATAATACTTGGACAGCAATTCTTCAGCATCCGGTCCAACCAGTGAAAAAGATTTCTTTCGGAGGAATCCACCTGTGAGAAGCGTCTGAATATTAGGCAGGGAAATGGCAGCATAAGCAATATTCACTGCATTGGTTAGTATGGTTATATCCGTCTTATCACCAAGATGATTTAGCATTTCGAAGGTTGTCGTGCCTGAATCAAGAATAATGGAATCACCATTTTCCACTAATTCAGCAGCGGTTTGAGCGATTTTTCGCTTTTCTGTCATTTTGAACTGTTGTTTTTCAACTAAGGGATGATCAAAGCCAACATTTTGTTTGAGTAATGCTCCGCCATGTGAGCGATGAATCAGACCCCGTTCCTCCATGTATTTGAGGTCATTTCGAATGGTAACCTCTGATACAGCATAAGCTTTAGCCATATCTTCAACCCGTATACTCCCCTGCTCCTGAATCTTTTCCAGAATGGACTGACGGCGTTCAGTTGTCTTATTCTTCATAGTCTACACTTAATTAGAATGTGTGATAAATAACTTTCATTATCTTTCGTATTAACATAAATTACTTTCACTATCTTTTCAAGCTTTAATAAAGCGGTACTATCAGATATGCAAATAATTGACCGTTTATTTCACTCACTTCTAGATGAAAGGAAGACAATAATGACTCCCACTATTCCTCAAAGTAATGCTGAAAACTCAAGACTTCTCTCGCTTGATATCTTTCGGGGCATCACCATGCTCCTCCTCATTGGTGAAACTACCCACTTCTATGCGCATTGGCTTGAATTCACCAGCGATGGCTGTTTTCTGAATATGCTGGCCCTCCAATTTCATCATCATCCCTGGAACGGACTACGCTTCTGGGATCATGTCCAGCCCTTCTTTATGTTCATTGTTGGTGTCGCCATGCCATTTTCCTTTGGCTCCCGCTGGGCTAAGGGGCATACCTGGAATCAAACTCTGAAACATGCCCTCACCCGTTCAGGCGTTCTGCTCTTCCTCGGTTGGGCACTCTACTGTATTGGACCGGGCAGGATCACCTTCGAGTTATGGAATGTTCTGGCACAACTTTCAGTAACCTATCTCATCGCTTTTCTCATTATGCGGAAAGACGTGAAGTTGCAATTTGCAATATCCATTGGTCTATTGCTTCTTACAGAGATGCTTTTTCGACTATGGCCCATGGCTGGCTTTGATCAGGCTTTCACACCTGATAAGAATTTCGGCAGCTGGGTGGACCTCCTACTCATGGGCAAAATTTCAGGTGGACATTGGTTAGCTTTTAATGCTATTCCTAGTTCGGCTCATACCATCTGGGGCGTCCTGGCAGGAATCCTGCTCAAGTCAGACCGAGAATGGATGGTCAAACTTAAGTACCTTCTCATAGCAGGAGTTGTGATGGTTCTGGTGGGTTACGGATTGAATCCCATTACACCTATCATAAAACGAATTTGCACATCCTCATTCATCATAGTGACAGGCGGTTGGGCACTACTGTCATTGGCCTTTCTGTACTGGTTGATTGATGTTAAGAAAAAAGGGAAATGGATGTTCTTCTTCGCCATCGTTGGCATGAATCCCCTCTTCATTTATCTATTCACTCTAACTGGTGGTTCTGGATGGTTCCAACATATCGTTCACCCCTTTGTGCATGGCATTCTGGCTTTTACACCTGAGCCATTCATTCTCATGGTAGAATCATTCACCGTGTGGGGCATGCTGTGGGGACTCACATATTGGCTGTACAAACGTAAAATATTTTTTCGAATATAATCAAGGACGGATGAAGTATGGATCGTCGTTTATTTCTCAAAGCGACAACGGGTTTAGTTGCGCTTGCAGGTACTGGACTCCAGACAGCAAAAGGATTTTTACCAGCTCATAATTGGGACGGATATCACTTCGGGTCTGGACCGATTGTCAATGACAGATTGAATCAAGGACCCTTCCCTATCTATCCTCCAGAAGAAGTAGTTCCTGATAGTTTTGTAGTCATGGCAACCACGCCCTCAAAAAAAGTTCTCAATAATTTTGGTATGGGATTAACCACCTATCTATGTGATGAAGCAGGACCGGCACAGCGGGATGGTGAGGATCTAAAAACCTCCCTGGAAAAGCTCATCAAAATGGATTTAAGCCATAAGCTCTACATCCGTCTAGACTGGCGCGATATTCAATCCAAAAAAGGTAAGCTGGATTTATGTGATCACTGGAAGATCGCGTTTGACCTGGCTCAGAAATATGACAAACGAATTGGAATTCGGGTCCAGCTCATGAGTCCAGTGATTAAACCCCATTCAGTGCCCGATTTTGTTGCAGATAAAATCCCCTTTGTAAAATTGGGAAAAACCAAAGAAATCGGCATTAAAGGCAAAACCCATTATGCCCCTCGTTATGATCACCCTGAGTTTATGAAAGCTTTTAGGGAGATGGATGATCTACTGGCAGATAAGTATAATGGTCATGCCAATATCGAATTCGTAGACACCTGTATGTACGGGTTCTGGGGTGAAGGTCATTCCTGGCCCTTTGAATCCAACTCTTTCCCAGACTACCAGACTGCTGAGAAAACAAATCTCGAGATGTTAAATCATCAACTCCAAAATTGGACTAAAACACCTCTGGTGACCAATACACAGCCTGATTGGAGTCGTGTCGGGAATGCAGAAGTTCTGGATCGTACCATCAGAACCCACAATTGGCTAAGAACGGACACCATTTTTATTGAGAACATGCAAATCGAATCTCTCAGCAATCGTCCAGATTGGATCGGAACTATCCTAGAAAATGGGATGTCAGATGGTTCAGCGAAAAGCCTAAGAATGAATGAAGGTATCCCTATCTCGGATAGCGTCTTTTATCACTTTAAGGATGTAGGTGCCCACTATGGGTCACTCTGGAACTGGCATCGTATCCAGGCAGAGCGTATCATGAACTACTATGATCAATTTCCAGCTGCCATCGATGACCTCGCCAGCAGTATTGGATATCGAGTGAGACCTTCCTGGGTATGGAGCTACGAGAAGGATGGACAACCCGGGATTATTCTGGGTATGGTGAATGATGGTGTCGCCGGGGTCCCTGGAGTACTACGCTTGACGGTCACTAATGAAGCTGGCAAAATTTTAAGCAGCGGTTGTCTGGATCCTGGCTATCCAAAGCCCACTGGAGTCCGCCAAGCGCAATTGATCCTACCAAAAGGTACTGATTGGAAAAGTTTAAGAGTCCGTGCTGATATTGAAGTGAAGGGACAGACCTACCCCGTTGAGTGGGCTTGTCATCAAAAATTGAACTCAGATGGATCGCTCATGCTCAAACCTAACCTGGGTTGATCCGTTCTATAGAGTAAGTGAATACTTACTGACACTCCAGAATGTTTTTCCGGAGTGTCAGAAATAGAGGGAAAATTGATGTTGTACTATAAATCTGCAACAAAGCACTCTGATTGAATCCACTATTTCAATATATCCAAAGAGGTGATTATTGTGAATTATTCTGTTAAATCCACGCTCAACTTAATCTTCATTTCATTTCTTCTCAGCTGTAGTATGGCTTCAGCAGTTGAAAGTCCACGTATGGGCATCGTGATAAGCAAAACAAGTTACCACCTCAACGAGGAGCTTCAGCATATCGCTCTGGGTTGGGGAGCTGTTGCTCATTTAGCTGGTATTCCCTACGATTGTCTTTTCCTTGCCGATTTGACTGCAAAGGAGATGTCAAAATATGATGTGATCGTATTGACCCAATGTTCAAATGTTGAGAAATCACTTTACAAGAAAGTGCTGAAGAAAATCAAAACTTATCTAGCCCAAGATGGAAAAAACATCATCATCGATGGCCCCTTCGCAGTATTCGATGAGCATGGCAAAGAACGAAACCCTAAAAAGGTAGAAGCTCTACTGGGGACCCAGTACAAGGGTTTAAAGGGTGATTCAACTTTTCGTCTTGAAGTGAGCTCGAATTCCCATTTCATAAGTTCCCCCTTTGAATTGAAGCAGAACATCACCCAACCTCTAGCCGCAGCAATTCATATCCAACAATTCAAGCAAGACTCCGAAGTCTTGCTAAAGTCTACTAACAGGGTAACTGAGTATCCATTTCTTTCGGTGCGACAAACAAACAAGAATCGGCTTGTGCTCATTAGTGATTTTAGCTCAAAGGCCGGCGTTTCAACGTTTTTCCGAAACGACCAGCCCCAAGGATTTTATGCTAATCAGTTATACGAAGTGTTTGTCCGATCGCTTCAGTGGGCGCTTTATGGTGATATCCAAACCCCTTTCCCTACTCCCCAGCTATCAAACGCAAATCTCACCGCGATCATTCGACTCGACGCGGATGGCAGTCAGAAACTTTCCGTCCAAAAAGAAGCGACAAGTTACCTCGTATCGATTGCACAAGAATCGGGAGTACAAACAGTCTATGGTTACGTTTCTGATTGGGCTGAAAAATCTGGTTGGGAAAACTTGGCGCCCCTGGCGAGCAAGATGGAAGCATTCGGTAATGAGATCGGAACTCACAGTAAAACGCATGGCGTGACACGAAATCATCAATGGGAAATTGAATTTGGTGGTGCACAGCGTGACATTCAGAACAATTTGATGAAATACGGAAGTGATATTGGCACAGTTGATTTCCTGATAAATCCCGGTAACACCATTCCAATGGAATATTACGAGGAAATCGCCCAGAGATTTTCGCTATATATGACCCATGGTGGTGGAGAACAGTTCGTCCCACTTGGGTATGGAAACCTGACCTGGTTTACTGGGACCCACAAGGACCTGGCTGTCCTTGGCGACTCACCCTCTCCAGACTACCAGTGGTTCTACGACAGTCGATGGAATTATTCCACAGCCCAGGCTACGTCAAATGAGGAAGCCATCTTTGACCATATGTTCCATTCGGTAGGCCGAGGAGTTGTGTTTAACCAGATGTGGCATGATTACGGAATCACTGCGGACCTGGATGTTGAACCGCCTCGAACCCAGGCTATGCGGGAAAATGGGACACGCATTATAAACAAAAGTAACATCGCTATGTATGATGGAATCAGGGCAAAATTTGCTACTAAAGATATCTATTGCCCAGCTCCAATGGACCTGGCCAATAAATTGCGGCTCATGGCAAACTGGGATTTTCAATGGACTTATGATGACAATACCATCACCCTCGAACTCTTACTAACTGATACAGATCTGGTGGATTATACCGGCGGTATGGGGATTAACATCGAAAACACTTCTAAGTATATCCAGGAAGTCATCATTAATGAAGAACCACACTACGCCTACCAGGATCGGCTGGTCATTTTACCAAATCTCAAGGCGGGAAAAAATGTAATTCAGGTCTTTCTGGGCGGCAATCAGTCTACTGAACCGCATTTGACCTACATTTCCAAAAGGCTGGCTTCAATCGAAATAGTCGATAACCTACTTAAATTCAACACCATCACAAAAAGCAAATCACGGTTTTCTCTTTTCGTTGACGAGCTGGGCATTCTTTTGAATGCTGACTTTCAGGAATGGAACAGACAGGGCGATAAGATTGTCAACGCTTATGTCAACTCGGACAGAACAATCGTCCTTAAAACCTACCCTGGATCAGACTTTCAGTTAAAATATTGCAATGCTACTGTTACCGATTTCAATCAGGATGATATGAATGTATCCATGACGTTAACCAGTAGCACTGGGGATGCTCATACCGTGTATTTTGCAAGTAGCAAATCACCTAAGAAAGTGCGATTCGACGATGTCTCACTCCCAATAGAAACACAGGGGGCAAATTACAGAGTGGATTTACCTAGGTTTGACAGACCAGCTACCCTGAATATCATATACGATTAAGAGATAAACGGATAGACCGATTTCTTTGAGATACCTTGTCACCATGCTCTTATCTCACATGGGTTCATGACAATCAAACCACACTTGAGATAAATTTATGTGAAAGGATCAACTATCTTCAGCACTTCATATCGCCTCGCTTTCGTTGCTGCATTAAGCTTAATGTTTTCAACGATCTCCATTGCGCAAACACTCATTATCAATGAAGTCGTCTCATCAAACACAAATTCATTGATTGATGAATACAATGAATCTCCTGATTGGCTAGAATTATACAATACGGGTGACGAAGCCATCAATTTGACTGGCTTCGGGTTATCGGATAACCCTGACGAGATTGGAAAGTGGATATTCCCTCCCATGCTCATAGAGAGCGATGACTATCTTGTGATTTTTGCTTCCGGCACAGATAGCGATTCCATACATACAAATTTCAGATTCAGTGCTGAAGGTGAAGACCTTATCATAAGTGATCCTTCAGGTACCCTCATTGACCAGCTTTACATTCCTGCTCTACCTACCGATGTATCCTATGGGCGATTACCCGAGGAAGAATCTGAATGGGCATACTTTTTAGTCCCCACTCCTGGAGCAGTGAATAGTACCCAGGCCTTTGATACTCCAACGCCTCTAGTAGTTTATTTTTCTCAACCAGGAGGACTCTATTGGGGCCAAGTGAACCTGACTCTCCAATCATATTTTCCCGAAGACACCATCTATTATTCACTTGATGGATCTTTGCCCAGTGCGTCTTCTTCAATCGCTTCAGCAACTCTGGACATTGATGAAACCACAGTGGTTCGAGCTCGCCTTAAGTCTGGAGGAGTACTCGGTGAAGAGACATTCACCCAAACTTATGTCATTGATAAAGATACAGATCTGCCCGTCCTCGCAATTGCGGCAAAGCCCTCAGATCTATGGGATGGAAGTACAGGGATTTATGTTAATTATGAAAGCAATCGTGAAATTCCAGTACACATAGAATTTTTTGAACGAGGTGGCCAGCGAGGATTTGCTCAAGATGCTGGAATGAAAATGTTCGGAGGCTGGAGCAGGCATTTCCCCCAAAAATCCTTTGTTCTTTTCGCTCGCTCCACATACGGCCCTTCAGACTTTAGCTATCGCATCTTTCCTGATCTACCCTTTGAGCAGTATGAAGCATTTGTTCTACGCAACTCAGGGGGTGATTTCGATGTTACCCATATCCGAGATGCTATGATGCAAACCTTGGTTAAGGATATTGACGTAGATGGACAAGCATATCGCCCTACGGTCATTTATCTGAATGGAGAATATTGGGGCATCCTAAATATCCGCGAAAAATTGAATGAGCATTACATCGAAGCTCATTTTGGAGTACTAGAAAACAATCTTGATATGCTTGAGAATAACTGGAATACCATCCACGGAGACCGGGATCACTTCGATGACTTACTGAACTATATCGATACCCATGATATGACATCTTCCGAGTCCTATGCTCATGTGAAAGACCAAATTGATCTTGATGAATACCTGAATTATATGACGAGTGAGATTTTCTATGCAAATGTCGATTGGCCTGGATGGAACCTCAAATACTGGCGACCCCGAACGCCAGATGGCAAATGGCGTTGGATACTTTTTGACCTTGATGATGGATTTGGGCTTGGCAGTCCTGACAACTATGGCTCTCCGAATATGATCGATTTCGCTACGACCACCACTGGCGATGTGTGGCCAAACCCTCCCTGGTCTACCTTTGTTTTTCGAAAGTTGCTTGAAAACCAGCAGTTTGTGACTGATTTCACCAACAGGTATGCCGATCACATGAATAGTATCTGGCAATCAGATATAGTAATCAATACCATTGACAATCTTCAAAATGAGATTGCCCAGGAAATGGTATTACACCTAGAACGTTGGGACCTCTCTCACAACGATTGGCTCTGGAAAATGGACAGATTACGAAATTTTGCTATTGAGAGACCCGTGGAGGCACGTAGCGTTATTTCTAGCGTACTTGATGCAGGAGAACTCGTGGAGCTCGACTTGACTATTGAACCAGCAGGCAGTGGGAAAATTCAATTAAATGACAATCTTGATGTCTGGTCACCCCAGTGGTCCGGACAATATTTTTTGAATGTTCCTGTTGGAGTAATTGCGTCCCCAAATCCAGGGTACCGCTTTGTTGGCTGGGTATTGGAAAACGACAGCCTTTCCACATCATCCCTTGAGGTATCCTTTCAGGGGGATACTTCCCTGACAGCCATATTTGAGTTGACCGGGGTTCCAACAAGCTCAGTAATTATCAATGAAATAAACTATCATTCCGCACCCGAATTTGATGGAGGTGACTGGATCGAGTTGTTCAACCGTAGTGAAGAAGATATCAATATGTCGGGATGGATTTTTACGGACGACAATGAGGAGCATCAATTTGTCTTGCCGGAGGGCACACAAATTCCGGCAAACGGATATGTTGTCATTTGCCAGGACAGAGACCTTTTCCTCCTCCGGTTCCCAGATGCAGATCCTATTGAGGAATCATTTTCCTTTGGTTTGAGCAATAGCGGTGAGAAACTTCATATTTTTGACGTGGATGGACACACAATTGATTCACTGAGCTATCAGGACACACGTCCGTGGCCCACAAGTCCAGATGGACAGGGGGCGACACTGGTTCTGAACGATCCTTTCAGTGACAATGCTCAAGCTGAAAATTGGGGTGCTTCCTGGGATCATGGCTCACCTGGTTTAGCAAATCATATTATAACTGCAATTGGGGACCAAGATTTTGCCCCACCACCACCCTCATTCCTGTTGTCACAGAATTATCCCAATCCATTTAACCCCTCCACAACTTTCCAGTATCATTTGCCACAAGCCGTTTCTGTCAAGCTGGTAGTTTACGATGTGTTGGGACAGGAAATAAAGACCCTGGTTAACAAGCAACAAAATGCCGGTACATATACCACGATATGGGATGGCACTGATAATCAGGCTCAAAAGGTGAACTCAGGAATGTACTTCTATAGAATTTCTACCAATAGATTTTCTCAAACCCGTAAGATGTTGTTCTTGAAATAATCCTGGATAAAAGATAAATGGGAGTTTTAGTTTTGATCCAAATCTTTGTTAAATACTGCCTCGCGTTTTTGGTTACGAAACGCGACTGAAGATCATGTAGATGACAAGAATTCATGTACATCAAATGCTTCAAAGCTTTCTATCACAGGATGATGACTCCAAGAGTAGTCTTGCCCGGCAGAATCAATAATGATGATTCGACCAGCTCCAGCGTTTTCAGCTGCCTTTACACCTGAGATGGAATCTTCAAAAATGAGGGTGTCCTCGGGAGATAGACCCAGCGCATCCATGGCAATTAGAAACAGTGCGGGATTTGGTTTGCCTGGGATCACGCCATCGTCAAAGATTATCGCCTTTTTCGGGAAATATTGATCTAGAGAAAATTTCTCGATAAAGTAATCAACATTACTTTTTCCTGATGCGGTCGCCAAACCTATTGGTACTTTCAGTTTCACTAATGATTCAAGTAATTCACATGCACCTCGCGCTAGACTTACCTCCTGCTTTTCACATTCCACCCGGTATATAGCTTCTTTTTCCTCTGTCATCTCCGCTACTTCTTCAATCGAAAGGCTCCTGCCGGTGATGTATTCAAAAATATCCTGGCTTGTCCTACCATGCATATGTTCACTTTTTTCAAGGTCAGTTATGCGCATCCCTTTTCTGCTTAAATACTTATCCCAGGCACGATTATGAAGCTGAGTATCCCAGAACAGCGTTCCATTGAAGTCAAAAATTATTCCTTTTATAGTCATTGTATCCTTTCTTCAAATACCAATTGCATAAATGTGGAGCATTTGACTCTAAACCCGCATGCATTTGAACACAATACTTATTGATGTCATCAAATGATTGAAATGGAGGGAGAAAAAAAATCAATCAGCAACCTCCAGGATATACTTCTACAAATAGTCTACTGAGAACTTCTCAAGGACACATAGAATGTTACTACTGAAATAATCGATACTTGAATCGTTGACCAGGGGACTACAATTCAATCACTGCCGGCCTATAAACGTTGATCATGAGTACTCTAAAATGAATCACCTGCCCCTCCCGATCAAATTCAATTGACTGTATACCTGCCGGATTGCTAACCCTTATATGCCGGTTTCCAATATTCTATAGTTCCATTACGCATAGCCTTGATGGCCATATCCACGGCAATAGCCACATCACGACCATTTTCAATATTAGATTGAGGCATCTTATTATTTTTCACACAATCCACAAAATCTAGAAACATGGCTCTGGTTGTTTCAAAGTCATCGATGGTATTATTCTCAACCTCAATGGGGATTCCTTCGCCCCGTGCCCAGGCCTTCCGCGTGGCACTGGTAATTCCATCAATATTTTTTAACTCACCTTCTGATAATGAGTTATGGAGTTTTTTCTCCTCAGGAAAGTAGTGAGCGACTTGCCCTGCTTCATTTTTAATGACAATGCTACCCTCAGTTCCCATAATGATGAAAGAAACGTCTTCGTAGGCGTTGGTAATTGTCGCTTGAAAACTTGCTTTAACTCCTCCAGGATACTCAAAAATCGTATTCACATTGTCAAAGGTTTCACGACCGTCCTTCCAATAGTCAATTCCTCCAAAACCGGTAACCTTATGAGGTACATCATTTAACATCCAATTAGCAATGTTGATATGATGGGAGCACAATTCAGCCATGAGTCCACCTGAATATTCCCGATACATTCTCCAGTTTAATTGTCTCTCCATTGCTGGATCATCAGTCTCAATTCGCCAATCCATATTTTTATTATAATTAGAACGAATATGTGTGATCTGCCCACATTTTCCATCACTTACCATTTTGTGTATCTTATTGAATAGCGGGCTGCTTTGCCATTGATAAGCAACTTGGAAAACCCTGTCTGTCTTCTTTACTGTATGTGAGAGCGCGAGAGCATCAGATGTTGTGAGGGTCATCGTTTTTTGACAAATAATATGCTTCTTTGCAGCAATCGCATCTATCGCCATCTGGTAATGAAGATGTTGTGGGGTGCAAATCAGGACGGCGTCCATATTTTTGTGTCTAAGAAGTTTCTTATAGTCTGTGTAGCCTTTAACACCCTTTCCAGCTTCCTGTAAACCATTTTTTAAATTTTGAGGAATAATATCACAACAGGCAACCACTTTAATTCCCGGGGTTTCTTTCAAGATAAATGCCTCATAAGCACCCCGATCACCCGTTCCTATGACCCCGATCGTTATTGGCTTTTTCGCATTATTTTTGAGCCATGGTGTTGCTCTCAGACCTAGTGGAATTCCGGCTGAAACAATGGCACCCATCTTAATAAAATCCCTGCGCTTCATATTTTCCACACTATTCCTCACAATATTCTATTCATTGATTATTTCAAATACTCCACATCCACCTCGAGCGGATTTCGAAGACGGTCAGCCCAGTATTTGATTGATTTAAGGGGATCGTCCCGATCAATTTTAAAAACAAGGTAGGCATTGTCTTCACGATATCGGTTCCCTGGCGGAACAAAAGTTAATTGATCATGGATCAATCGACGGTTCCAATACTTTACCCCTTTTAACCATTCACCAATCTGTGTATGCGGATGGTATAGAACGGACTGGTCGCCCATCAAACTGGTGTTGTCATAAACGATACGAATACTGCCAAAGGCAAATCCTTCCTTCTGGTTATAAAAGCAGAGCCAGGGACTCGCATTTTCGATGGGCTCCTCATCAATGATTGGATGCATTTCAGAAAATGGGATATCTATTACTTCCCCATTTAAACGCTGGAAAGCAAGGTGAGTAAACATGCTATCCATGGCCATCTCGTCATTTCTCAGAAGTGTTAACCACACCCCCTCCTTCATTTCTATTTCGGAATAGAATCTGAAATAGGGCAAGCCTTCATAAAAGCGATAGGTAGCTGTCAATAATATTTCTGGGTGCTCTGGGGCTATATCTTGTCGCACCGTCCGGATCTGGTAGGGACCTTTTTCAAGATGATAGGTAGCAGGTTTATCCCAATGAGCGATGGTTGTATACCATTCAATTTCAGGCCGATCAAAATTGGGTGCCCAATGAACCCGATCTTCAACATTTGTTATGAGCTGATTAAAACCCAGTTTAATGAAGAGCTCTCGGATTTGTCCTGAATCGTAGCTTTGCGGTTCAACACTTGAATTTTTCGTTAAATCCGCTCTATAGAATTCGTTCTCAATGACAAGACCTAAATCTTTCCCATGAAGATTGAGTTTCCCTGATGGAATCTTTACCCTGCCAACCCTTTTTATAATGAACTCCTGGAGGGAATGAGCTTCTATAGAAACTGGGAAAATAACTCTGACTAGGGTTAATTCAGGTGAATGATCGGGTGAACTCGTAGTGACCTGGCAAGGGATCCGTTCTTTGTTCTCACTGGATTCTGCAACAAGCATTAATTCTCGTTTACCAAGTGCACTTCGATTCATTTGAAAGGAAAACTCCACATATTCAAGTGATCTTTCGAATCCTTGATTTTCAGCTACAGTAACCCTGAGTAGTTCAGAGTCCCGAGCTTGGAGCATTGTAAAAGAAAACAGAAATATCCATATTTTTAAAAATCCTCTCATCACTTTATTCGCTAAAATCCTTTCCTATTTACACCTCAATTTATTTCCTGTTGGAAACACGTTTGATTCCTAATTAAAGAGGAACATAGAATGCTATTACGAGTCCTTACTTGAAGGGTGCATAAAAGGACTACAAATCAATCACCACCAGGCCGTATACATTGAGCATGGGTAGACTTAAATGTATCACCTGCCCTTCCACCTCAAAATCAATTGACTGCATATCTCCCAATTGGCCGCTATAGGAAACATGTTTTGCTACTGCACCTTCCGGCAAGACGACATTCACTTTCACATTTTCAGCTGGGGTGATTGTTCCATCCAGAACCACATCATAGTTTACCAGATGAACCAGTAATTTGTTCTGCTTTTCATTAAACATGGTCGTCATTTCCAGATACTCAGGAGCATCAACAATTCGCGACATTTTTTGTACTAACACGTTTTCAATGTCAAGAACCATGTTATCTAGAACTTTTTTCAGTTCTAGATCCATTCTTCCTCGGGAATACCCCTCAGGGATATCTGCAAATACATCACTCATAGACGGACCGAAGGTGGTGGCATCCACCCCCTGCTTACTTGGGATCAAGAATTTTGAATCTGGAATGGTTAGAGGTACGAATGAAACTTTTCCCCCACCTAACTGAAACGTCATTTTTACAGTTGGATATGCTCCGGTCTCAAATATACCAGCTAAAACGGGAGACTTTTGAGCCACATTGAATTGATCCTTGTAACCACTTTCGCCTAATATTAAAAGTGCTCCACCGGCTTCAGCATAGACTTTCAAAGCCTGTTGTTTTTCCATGCTGAGCAATGGGATATAGGGTACCACAATCATGTTATAACTGCTCAAATCTCCACCAACCAGATCATTTTCAACTATCATCACATGGTTAATGCCATGATCTGTCATCACTCTCGATGTGCTAAAGGCAAAACTCTGTTCATCGGCCAAATATTGATTAAGCGAAGTCAAAATGGCAATATTGCTCGTCATATGAGCACCAATGAGATTTTGGCGATTTTTTGCTAAAAAGTCGTACATAGCTGTCGCTCCGGGAGGCGTTTCTCGTTTCTCCCTGAAAATGGCATGGTTGGCAACGGCTTCTGCAATGTTGATCTGCGCCATGGCACTCAAACATTTTTCAGTAGGATCAGGGAAAATGGGTGGAGTTATTTCAGTTGCATATATGATGACAGGTTTTCCATGGGAAGCAGCAGCCAGATATTTTATAGCCGGACTGTTGGTAATTTTGATACCATCTTTGTTCTTGCGGGGAGCCAGATCCAGGTATTCCTGCATTTCGGAGTAAATGAAATCATCATAACCCTCAGCACCCAGCATATCCATATTTCCGGCACCATCATAGGCAATAGGACCATAGCCAAATCCGCCATATACGTTTCCAGAAATCATGAAATGAGGATTGTATTCCCTGGCAACAGTCCGTAAACGTTTATGAAATTCAGCTACACTGCGTCCCCTGAATGTGATCCATTCCATCCAAAAGTCATCTCCGCGAGCCTCTGGTAGCGTGATGCTCTCATACTGTTCCACACCGTACTTTATTTTACCAATGTCCGCTGGCAAATTATCATTTAGATATTTAATGAATGCTTGTCGGCTATACTTATCATAACTGGTATGGCTGGCAATATGTGTCCAGTCAACATACGAGCCATCGATTCCTGTTTCAGCCTGTGCTCTAATTTTTCCTTCCATCATTCTCAGGTAGTCAGGATTACTGGGCACTCCCCAGGCTTCAAAGCCTTCATCGGTCTCACGCCCATAGGGTGCATAACGATAATATGGAAATGTGCCATCAGGCTTTACCATCATCCAGGTTGTAGGGTCCTCAACAGGTTTTGGTCCGATATAATCCTCAAAATCCTGCCAGTCGTTGTTGTAGAAGTCCAAGAGATGGATCTGCTCCTTCTTCGGTGTATCCTTATTCGATTCAGAGTCACCATTTAGCGAAGTTGAGAGGTACCTCAGGACGATATATCCTTGATCATGATAGCTTTGATTAAAGGCTTTGGCCTCAACCATGAGGCTATCGAACTCCCGTCGAGTGACATATCCAAAATTTGGTGCTCCACTACCAAATGTGACAGTCATATTGTTCTTTTCCAGAAATTCCGGATTGTTTTTATGCCCCAGAATCCAATGGCCCCAGTCCGTTTCAGGCTTCCAGGTAGGCTTGGAATCACTGACAGTCTCGTCTCTTGATTCCTGGGAACAGGCAATCATGAGAACAAGGCTCATAACTGTGAGAAAAGTGCGGATAATGGTTGAGTTTTTAAAAATCATAATTTCTCCCATGTTTTTAAGATGTAGTGGAACTTATTTATTAAACTTCTCTTGAATGACATCGAGCAGGGATGTCGTTCCCTCTTCAGTATAATCTCCCATAAGGGGCCAAATCAGCAAACCACCGGCTTTGTTCTGTAGTATATAGTCAGCCTTCAGTCCCACCGATTTTTCATCGTCAAGACTAAGCAGAAGCTGCTGTTCTGTGTTTATCCAATAGGGTGCCTGAGCACGCTCATCCCAATGTTTGTCAAATTGCTCTGATTTTGCTGACATTTTCGAATAGAGGAGGTCACCAGCAGTGAAGTAAGACTTATCAGCACCTGAGTGAGATGAGTACAGACTGTCACACTCAGAATAGGAATGCCCATAAAATGCGGCCCCTAAATTGATCTTCTCAGCTGGTACTCCGTGGTCAATATGATAGAGTTTAAAGGCTCCGTCAAAACACCTCGTAGAATCTCCAGCCCTGGGTCCAAAGAGAGCCGCATTGTGATTGCTGACTTCCCCCCAGGAACCAAAGAGATCCCAGGTCATGATATTGAAATAATCCAAAAGAGGCGTGATGCTGACTATATCCAGATCTGGAAGATGTCCAGAAGCTGCTGGAAGAGATGCAGTCAACAAATATCGTGTACCATTTTTTTCTTCTATGTAATCAAGACTATCTCGAACTGCCTGGAGTAATAGAGTGAAGTTATCTCTATCGGCTGGTGATCCCCCATGGTTCTTGTACCCAGGGAATTCCCAATCAATATCGATTCCATTAAACTCATATTTCCGCATAAGGTTTGCACAATCGTGGGCGAAGATTGCTCGCTTTTCTGGACTAGCAGACACCGTGGGGAAATGCTGGGAGTGATCCCACCCTCCTATAGATAGAATGACCTTTGTTTGATGGCGACGTGCGTAGTGAAATATAGATTTTGGAGAGTTGAACCACGGAAACCGCGATTTGGTTTTACCATCCAGGAAATAGGCATCAGCCATGGGATCCATCCCAACAAGATGTCCGCTCTCCAGGGAGTAAAAGAATGAGTAGTTGATAACAGTCAATTTTTCAAAAGGAATGTGCTCGAGATGTAGACGGTCCTGTTCGTCAATCCATTTCCAGGATTGGAGATAACCAATAATTTGAGTTTCTTGGGCATAAGACAGTTGGAGACAAATAATCGCCATTAGAACTACATGAAATAAGTGTCGGTACTTGTGGATCAAAACTTCACCTCATTTAGGATTTGGAGTCGGCTCAACCTTCAATTTGGATCGGGAATAAAATTTATTCTGAAGCAATCTAAGAACAAGTAAGAAGATTTCATAAAGTGTAATTAAAATAGAGTGTTACCCCTTTCATTGTATTGTGAGTCATAAGTTCTAATTGAAAATTATTTACGTTTAGATTGAGTTTACAAGCAACTGAAGAACGGCAATTGAGCCGACTAAATAAGTATTTGAGACAAGCACGCTTATTGGAGCCCTCAAATAGGAATGATAATTAGGTGTATGGTTTGGGCCCCTTCACCTATCTACATTCCGCTACAAAATGTGAAGGACATAGACATGCCATAGCATTTTTGGCATGATTCATTACCCAAGATTTAAGCTGTTAATGTTTTATTTTGTTAAGTATAGCTTGCTAATCGTAGCCCCCGGATGGGGGCGAAGATTAGTACGCCCGGCAGGAGTCGAACCTGCGACCTTCGGTACCGGAATAAAAGGGATGGTCCATTTTTATGATACTATACAAGGGTTTGAAGGGTGTTGGCAACAAGCGTTCCCCGCAATATCCCCATTTTGTGCACAGTTGCAAATACAATTGTTAGGGAGCACCCCCGAGCCCTGCTTGTAAGAAAGCATGTGGTAAATTATATCTAACTAATAATATTGATTTTAGGGTATGGTGGAAAAAGTGTGGCCTGCCCGATTGGGGCCTGCCGATCTGCTTGGTTTTAAAAATGTGTGTTATGTGCCTTTTACGGGAAGTTAAGTTTGTGCAGCTGGGTGATTAAGGAGGCACTTATTTCATTATGGGTTTTGCTTTACAAATCACTAGTTTTTCCTCTACTTATTCCTCTATTTAAGAAAAACCAGCTTCACCACACTCGAGTTCTTACCGGCCTGGATCTTGACTAGGTACATCCCTGCATCTGCTTTATTTCCCTGATTATCCAATCCGTTCCAGCTATCCTGATAGGCTCCGGGAAAATGGTCCCGCTCGAAAAGTTTTCTGACCTGCCTACCCTCAATATCATAAATAGTTAAGGAGACATCAGACTCCTGGTAAATTTCATACTTAATGGTTGCAGTAGGGTTAAATGGGTTTGGATAGGATTTAATATCCACGCTACTTTTCCCAGGTAATCCTGACATATTTGCGCCATCTAGGCTGGTAAGTGCAGGGTCTGTATTGCTCATGCTCACAGAGTCAATTTCTATGGTACCAGATATCGCCTCAAATGTATTGAACAGAGTCCATATTCCTGCTGGGGCGATAGCGTGGGCTGTATAAGTTTTCCACTCTTCCGTAAGTTCAAAGTTTGTGGTTTGGGGATTACCTCTGGTCCAGATCTGTTGTCCCTGAAACTCAGTAATAAGCTGAGCCTCTCCCTCACTTGCGACTCCTCGAATTTTTGCAGTGATGTAGTACGCCTCCCCTCCTTGAGTCGATCCGGGAAGCAGGTCGCCCGTCGCATCTGTAGGCTGATGGACTTTCTCGCCAACGTTGAGACGAATGTAGTAATCCCCGTCTGGGGCATTACCTGGGGCATACACCCTTTCAACCCCATCAGTCAAGTATCGCCAGCCAAAGCCACCAAATGGGGCGGAATACTCGAAACTTCCATTGGCAAAGTCCCAATTCCGGCCAAAACCTTCTATGATATCACCTGGGTTCACCTGTTCCCATTCTGGATTAAGTCCCGATATATGATCCAGCAAGACATACGCTTCACCACTGTGATCCCATTGAGATCCATGCCACTGTTCCCACATCCAGGGAAAGAGGCATATTGATAAATTGGGGTCTCCTGACTCATCGACGACTTCCTGTGTGTAATTCGCAGGTTCATTAATATCCCAACCATAAGAATTAAACAGGATTATCTGAGGGTCAGGTCCATAGACAAATCGTAAATCAGATACGACATTGTGGTAACGATTCTTTACAATTGTTTTACTGCTTCCGATGTCATTGGCACCAGCGTTGACAACAATAATATGGGGATCAAAACCACTGCGATAATTTGGATCCTGGTTATAGTAATCTTCAGAGAAAATAAAAGAGCCAACACTGTTATCTCCATTGTTATAGAGTTGAGCACCGCCTACTGATTGATTGTTCATCTCTGCACCAAGCATCCTGCTTACCATTGCCGGGAAAGCATAGTAGGTGCCCATATCGCCCTGGTTCTTTTCGCTATAATTGGAAGAGCCATCCATATTGGAATCCCCAAAATACTCGATACGTAATGATGGGCGCTCAGGAGGTGGTAAAACTCCAGAACCAATCAGATCAAGACCATAGAAATAAGATATTCCATAAAAAGTCTCTTTCATCAGTTCCAGGGTGTGAGTTGTGTCAGGCAGACCCTCAGCCAGTGTGTATGTGCCCCTTGTGGCATTAAAATACCTACGATCGCTCTCAGGTACACCGTCTCTAATGACTCGATATTGATCGGTATGCGTCCCCGAAATATCTACACTGATCCCAGTCCCTTGAAATTTTACAATAATCGAAGCGCCTTGCCATGCTACCCAGGGCATCGATGGCTCATCAAAGTTCCATCGTCCCGTATATTGTAAATTAGGATCGGTTGGTGATATTCTTACGTCAGCAAGTCCTGTCGAGCCCAGGAGTATATGCCATATGCAGAGTAAGATTGCTTGAACTTTCATCTTCGGCAACATTCCTAGTTAGCGTCTAAGAAACTAATTTTACACAATTAGACAGAGTACGATCTCGCATGTGAATGGTTAGAATTCTAATTGAGTACCAATTTCTTCCCGTAGTCTAGTTTATTATCGGTAGTCAATTGTGGGAAAGGAGGCACAACAATAGGAAATGCGACACCCTCCTGTGCTACGAACATATCTATATTCGTTAACTTCAGTGAATCCAATATTCCAAAGTTTATCTGGATTTGATCTGAAAAGGATATTTGGAGACCATCAATTAAGGGATTCATATGCTTTTCAATAAATCTAAGAGATGAATATCCCTGAGAGGAGTCTGCCATCATTGAAGCACGTATCCCATCTTTGTATATCGTAGCCAGATAGCTGTCGCTCCACATCTGTACCTGTGAACGAACCTCTTTCCAATCATCAAAACCAAGCGCATATGCTTCCTGCGTGATTGTGAGGTCGCGCAGGATGTCAGCTATTGCCACTCTGACTTGATTCGCAAATTCCGACATTGGGAGCCGAGCATCTCTAAATATTAGGGGATGCCTGGCTAATAACTTATAGAAATCACCGACGGTCCAGATTTCTTGGTCAAATGTAAATAGTATATTGTCAATGTAGTCAATATCTTGCTCTAATTCTGTATAGGTAACATGGGTCTGGTCAATTTCCCGGACAATCTGATTTAGAAAAGCTTCCTTTTGTGAGTTTTTATTGCGGTGAATGGTAGCGAGATCTTCAACCAATTTTTGAAATGTTTCTTTTTCAAAGTTGAATGACTTCCCCTTCATCAAATTCGCAACATGATTATCGTACAACTTATTGCCTAATCGGGTCTCAATCTTTGCCACTACATCATCAAATAATAAGCGATTCGCTTGTTTAGAAAGTGAATACCTATCCTCCCAATCCAGAATCTTTACAACCAGAACTTCTCCATTCCCCAGTCTAATTGGTGGTAGGATAGCCCCTTTTTGGGGAGAATCTGAAAAGATCGCATCCCGAATCACTCTGTGATCATCGTCAAACCACGATATTCTACGTTCTGTAGGTTTAGCCCCACTGGACATAGCAACAAAGATCGAATCGATTGAAAAACCGATCCTTATGAGTGAATCTATATGCGTGACCTGACTTGTATCCCTGATTGTAAAAAAGTGAATTTTGTATTCTCGACGTGCATCTCTTATCCCCTTATTTATTGTAGCATCGGACAAGGACACATTCTTTATTCCAAACTCATATTGGTGTATTTGCCGCATCGCCTGTTCTTTTCGTCCAGAGAGATAATCAAGAAATTTATCTGAGACTTTAAAATTGGGATCTGTCTCCAGTGCCAAGGCCAGCAGTTTCTCAGCGATTAATGAGTTCAATACAATCTTCTTATGGATATAATTGTCATCGCGACAATAAGCAGGTCTGGGGGTATACTCCGCTCTCATTAAAAGTTCAGATTTGGTAATGACGCGATCTGCTATCCGAGCAATTACCTCTGAATTCTGATAGCTGGAATATTCAACTTTTCCACAAGAATGGATACAGGGTAGACATAACACACCGAAAATAAGGATATGCACAAATCGCAGTCTATCCATTTCCATCCTCTTCATAGCAACGAGTGAATGTATCACTCAAATCCAGAGTTATTTCCATACAAAGGTATCGTTTGGGGTCCAAATTCTCTCCAACATATTCTTAGTCTCTGTCTGAGGCAAATAATTTCAAGAACCGTTTTTATTCGTCAGTTCATTACCAAAAGACTGCATATAATACAACCAGAATGACACCAATGATCGTTGCACTGATATTAAAGACTGGTTCAGTAGCGAAGTATTTACGTGATACAGGGATACCTTTGGCATCATCTGCACCTTTACCTTCAAGCTGACTAACTATGGCAATAATGACCATAGTTGCAATCCAGACAATCATCATCTGGTGCATCCAGGGCATTTCCGTACCAAGCTTTAATACGAGTGCAAGCGGGATAGACGATACGGCACCCCAGATGGCAGCATTGTTGGTTGATTTCTTATAGAAAAGACCCATCATGAAAACGCCCAGGATACCGGGGCTAACGAGACCTGTGTATTCTTGGATGTACTGAAACATTTCTTTCACTGAACCCAATGAAGGCGCAACCAGGACTGCAATGACAAGTGCGCCCAGGACAGTAAGACGTCCAACTTTTACCGTTTGCTTATCATCAGCATCTTTGTTGATATAAGCACGGTAAATATCCATGGTGAAGATTGTAGAAGTTGAATTCAACATGGAAGCCAGAGAAGAAACAATGGCTGCTGACAAAGCTGCCAGAACCAGACCCTTGAGACCTGTAGGGACAAACTGACTGATCAACCAGGGGTAAGCTTTATCATAGTTAATTCCATCAGCCGTATTAAATGCTTCCGCAACACCAGGCACAACAGCTGTTCCCTCTGGAGACATGTACATGACATAAGCTACGATACCAGGAATAACCACAATAATAGGAATGATGAGTTTCAGAAAGGCAGCAAACGCGATTCCCTTTTGAGCCTCTTTCAAGGATTTGGCAGCGAAGGTGCGCTGAATGATGTACTGGTTAAATCCCCAATAGTAGAGATTTGCAACCCACATACCACCAACCAGTACTGCTATTCCAGGAAGATTGCTGAAGCTGGGATGCCCCTCTTTGAGAATCATATGAAAGCGATCACCAGCAACATCGTAAACATGAGATAGCCCGTGCCACATACCCCCATCAGGTGTGACGTGATTCAAAGCAATTACAGTAGTCACCAGCCCACCGACGATTAACAGGATAACCTGAATAACATCTGTCCATGCTACAGCGGATAAGCCACCCCAGACTGAATATGCGGCTGCAAAGAAGGCCAGAGCCAAAATACCATGCATGATGTAATCACCATTGCCTGATCCAAGTATGGTATCTAGAGCCTTTGCCCCTAGAAAGAGTACGGAGGTCAAGTTCACAAAGATGAACAACCCAATCCAAAAAACGGCCAAAATGGTTTTTAGATTCTTGCTGTATCGAACTTCAACAAACTGTGGTATCGTATAGATGCCCTTCTCAATAAAAATGGGAAGAAAATATTTACCAACAATAATCAAGGTTAAGGCGGCCATCCACTCATAGGAAGCAATAGCCAACCCCAGGGAAAAACCAGATCCGGACATGCCGATGAACTGTTCGGCAGAAATATTTGCGGCAATGAGTGATGCTCCAATAGCCCACCAGGGTAAAGATTTTCCGGCGAGAAAATAATCTTCAGCATTTTTCTCATGCCCATCTTTACTTCTTGATACCCATAGCCCCACACCGACAATAGTCACTGCGTATGTAATAAATACCAGATAATCAACGAATGAAAAATCCATGGATAAACCTTTCTCTTTTTAATAAAGTTTTGTATCAAAACTAATTGTAACGTTTTCAATTATTTGGGATACACGTAAAACCAGAATATTGAATGTGAAGCATTTGCAATTTTACAACTCGCTAATTAGAGTTGCGCCATGATGACGAATCTTTAATATTTGGAAAGCTTTATCACCTAGAATGCTCTTTATGAGTCCCTTATATTCTTCTATGTCACCTTTGTGTATATAGGCTTGGATCGTCCCGGCAAACCCTCCCCCATGAACCCTGGCAACACCACGTCCTTTGTCTTCGAAAAATAATTGGGACAATCCCAACGCGAAATTAAGGCCTTGATCCATTCCATCACTGTTGGGTGGTATAGAATTTTGAAGAATGTTCTGTGAGGATGCGCCACTGGCACTAACATTCTTCAAATAGGTGTCAAATTCACCTGATTGTAGAGCTAGGACCATCTCATCAACACGCTTGTTTTCATGATAAAAATGCAATGCTCTCAAGACAGCTCGATCACCTAGTTTTGACCTGATCGATGTAATATTCTCAAAGAATTTTTGCTCCTCAACCAGGCCTAAGACCTCAGCACCTAATTCCATGGCCACCTCCCCCATTTCTTGGGGGATAGATGCATATGCTGGAGTGAGGTCCGCGTGGCAACTTCCCGTATTTACAACCAGGAGGACATAATTCTCACTTTCAAAGTCATGGCTAATTTTTTTTATATCCAGGTTTTCGGGGTCTTTAAAATCTATTGAAAGGATTCCACCGACAGCAGATGCTATTTGATCCATGAGACCACATGGCTTGCCAAAATAAGTGTTTTCGGCAAACTGACCGATCTGTGCGATGTTTTCAGGAGCTAATTCATCATCGTTGTACAAATTATTGATTATAGTTCCAATCAGGACCTCAAAACTCGCAGAAGATGAGAGTCCTGAACCGACTCCAACCAAACTGGTTACTTGCGCAGAAAAACCACCGATCTCACCACCTGATTCCTTGATCCCTGCTAGAACTCCTCTGATCAATGCGTCAGTCTTACCTATTTCTGAAGATCTGGGATTCAGATCAGAAATATCAATGTTGAATATCCCGGAAAACCCGTCTGACTTTATTACAATCTTTCCATCATCTCGTCCAACAACAGCTGCCAGAGTATCATGTCGAACCGCTGCGCAGACGACTCTTCCCAGATTGTGATCAGTATGGTTGCCTCCCAGTTCAGTTCTACCGGGTGCACTAAACAGGTGAGTAGCTTCAAAGTCGGCATTCTCCAACAATCCAGAAATTCTCACTAGTGCGAGTTGATAGTCCTCTCCATCACCATATATATCATGGAAGAGGTCCAAATCACCTATTTCTTCAATGTGTTTATGTAGCTTGTCAGCTGACCATTGTGACATTCAACTCTCCATAATTCTTATTGTGTTGCTATTTCAGCAAGTCGACGTGCAGCATCTTCTGGTGTAATATCTCTCTGAGATTCAGCCATCATTTCATATCCGACCATAAATTTTTTAATCGTGGCAGATCTTAGTAATGGCGGATAGATATGAGCATGAAGCGTCCAGTGCTCATTACTCTTACCCATATTGGGAGCACCGTGCCAGCCCATACTAAAGGGAAATGATGTATTGAAGAGTCCATCATATTTCGTTAACAATATTTTTAGAAGCTCAGAAAGACCTGAAACAATATCTGCATCCATACCACTCATTTTCGACAAGCGGACTTTGGGGATAATTATACTCTCGAAGGGCCATGTAGCCCAAAAAGGTACTAGAGCGATCCAAGATTCATTTTGGAAAATAATGCGTTTGGATTGCTCAATTTCTTGCTCTATATAATTCGATAAAAGCGTCTGCCCATGAGATTCAAAATATGCCTTCTGGTGCTTATCTTCGGCTTCAACTATGGTTGGAACGAAATCCCCTGCCCAGATTTGACCATGTGGATGCGGGTTTGATGCTCCCATGGCTTCTCCCTTATTTTCAAATATTTGGACATAGCGAAATTTGCTGGAGAGCTCTCTTTCCTGGTCCATCCAAGTTCTGATAACTTGTTCAATCTCGAGCAAGGATAGCTCTGGAAGGCTCAGGTCATGCCTGGGAGAGTAACATATTACCCGTGACGTTCCTGAAGCCGAATGCCATTTTAACAAGTCCGAATCCTCGGTACTGGCGTCTTTAGAATTATCAGGCAGGAGTGCAGGGTAATCATTGGTAAATACAAAGGTACCAGAATAACCAGGGTTTGAAGTACCGGTTGCTCTAGAGCCACCTGGACACAAATAACAACTTGGGTCATGTTTTGGCCTATTGTTGGTGGCCGGTGTCTCCTCCTGCCCCAACCAGGGCCTTTCTGTACGATGTGCAGAGACTAGGACCCATTCCCCTGTTAAGGGATTGTATCTTCTGTGGGGATTTTCAGATGGGAATTTCATTTAGTCTCTTTGGAATCTGTTGAAAAATGAAAGGCCATGGAATGTGTGTAAATCTCACCAGGTTGTAAAGGTTTGTAGCCAAATCCCGGCTCGTTCGGCGCATTGGGGAATTCGTGGGGCTCCAGACACACACCTCCCCACGGCTTGAAAGCTTTGTTTCCCTTGCCAACGCTATCTGCACTCAAATAGTTTCCGGTATAAAGTTGGACACCTGGGGCATCTGAGAATACTTTTAGAATCCGGCCACTTACTGGATCAAATATTTTACCAATACAGGAATTTGCATCTCCGGGGAGACGATTTATAAAACAATGGTCAATACCGTTAGTGATTTTAAGTTGCTCATGATCCATATTTGTAGCTTTTCCAATCACTCTTTCAGTCCTCAAGTCAAAGGGTGTTTCGCTAACATTCTCAAATCTCCCCAATGGTGTTAGTGTATGTGAGACTGGTAAATAATGATCAGAATTCAGGGTGATCCTGTGATCTAGAATAGATGCTTGCGAATCTCCCGTTAGATTAAAATATGGATGAATTGTAAGACTTACGATTGTCGGTTTATTTGTCGATGCGGACATATCAACTGAGAATTCATTTGCATCACTCAGGGAGTAATCGGCAGTAACTTCCACATCACCTGGAAACCCCTGATCCCCATCGGGACTGGTATAGCTAAGACGAAGAGTCTCTCGTCCTTGATTCGAGATAATTCTGGCATCCCAGATCATACGATTAAAGCCAACTGTGCCCCCATGTAAACAATTCATACCATCGTTTTTTTCAAGTGAATATTCCTGACCACCGATACTGAATTTTGCACCAGCAATTCGATTGGCATAACGGCCCACAAGGGCACCGTGATAATTGACATTATTCAAATATCCTTCAAGTGTATCAAATCCTAAAACGATATCCTTCATACGCCCCAAACGATCAGGTGTCTCAATAGCTTGAATGATTCCGCCATAATTGAGAACTCTGACAACGATGCCTGCTTTATTAGATAGCTCGAAACATGTCACATCTCTTCCATCTGGAAGAACACCAAATGACCGCTGCTTTATTTTCTCTTTGAGAATCTGTTCTACCATATCAATCTATTTCAAATTCTTTTCGATAGTGAGAAGGAGCTTTGTGAGATATTGATCGAATTGGGCGCCAGCTTGTCTACGAGACTGGGTTATTACAATATTGTTTTCCAGATCAACTTGCAACACTGTGGATGTGGCTGATCCATGACCGATAATACGGTTACTGAGGATCATTTTATCATCTGGGACATCGTTTATCCCAGCCTGGGGATGTCTTTGCATCATCCAGGTAAGGCCAATTCCCTGGTCCCAATCCATCCCTGAATAGTACTGGGAAAGATTTTTGGGCATTATTTGCTCGAAAACATCTGGCGAGAATAATTCATGCTCTCCATATGAGCCACGATTGAGGAGTAATTGACCTATTCTGGCGAGATCACCTGCAGTACTTTGGAAACTGAATGCCAGGTCTTCTTCAATGCTGGAATTTGTCAATTCAAGAGGAACAATCAAATTTTCATGAATCACCCTGAAAATACTCTTCCCTGAGACTGCCTCCATCACTCGACCACCCAGATTATATCCATCGCCATTGTAAGTGCTCTGTTTACCTACTGGCAAATAATCCAATTGGTTTGCCACAAGGTTTTCTAATCGGTGGTTGTGGACACCTCCCCAGCTTTCGTGTCCAATCATACCTGATGTATGAGTAAAACAATGCCGAAGTGTAAGTGCTTTTTCACCTTCGACTGGAAAATCCTGGAAATATTTACCCACTGGATCATCAATATCTATCAATCCCTGATGAACATACTGTGCGAAGGTCACCCCAGTGATAAGCTTTGTTACAGAAGCGACAGGTGTTGCTGTATTTAGTGTAAATTCCTTACCTGCTTCGCTTCCAGTTGCCTCCTCATAAACGATGATGCCATTGCGTGCTACCAGTGTTATAAAAGGTTCACCACTCACTTCAAACCACTCATCACATAAGGCTTTTAATTCAGGTGTGATATTCGCATTAAATCCAGCCTCATCAGGAGTACCTCTGCGTAACACTTGTGCAGGTCCATTTGTCCTTTTTGCTGGAAGTTCCAAGGCTTTGCCTGTATATTTGATAGCTCCCACTTTTTTCTGGAGACCAATATGATATTCGTCAGTGGCCAGTAATGGACTTGTGAGGGACTGGTCCTTGTAACTCCCCTGCTCCACTTCATATAGATACGACATCAAGGATGCGCCTTCTGTCTGATCGAGGGTCGATAGCAATATCATTCTACCAAGATCTCTGCCGATGGCATCCTTCTGCACTGATGTTAATTCTTGATTAAATCTAGCTCCTGGAATATCTATGGAATGCACCTTAGGACGTTCACTCCAACCCATCCAGTCCCAGGGATAGCAATAGAGAGTGCCTGCTCTGCGAATTTTCTTCCCATCCTTAGAGGTACACTCAGCAATGAAGCCATATCGACCCGCCTTGTCAGCGCGCGTAACTTCGTTGAACTCAGCATCGAACCAGCGAATATCTAGAGGAACATCACCTATCACCTGTTTAGCAAGATACGGCTGGTCCCAACGCATTTTCGGGAATTCGCCTGGGTTAAATGTCACATCCCAGTAGTTATACCAGTCAGGTACAATATTGGAATTAAGAAAAGCCTCAAAATCAGTTTTTTCTTTCTCCAGAGCTGCCTTTGCAGCCCATGTGTTCTCATCCAGAAGTGTTAAGGTGAAGCCCCAACCCCTGACACCATTCAAAACTTTTACTAGTATTGGGTTATATCCCTTCTTCAACTCAAGACTAAATCGATCATCTTCAGGGACAATGCCACGAAATACATAGTTTTCATGAACCAGCTCTTCATTTACCCAAACTTTCACTGCATCATCAGAGCCTAACAAGGCGTGGACTTTTTGATCTTTATTACTGTATAAATATGCGAAAGAATAGGCAAGGGTGTACTCAATATTGTTGTAAAGAACACCCAGATCAACGATGCCTAATGGATTAGCTGTAACAGTAACAACTGATGCAGTTGCTTGATCTCCATCCTCCATGTCGTAGGTATATTCATTGCCAGGCATTATTTCAACATTGCCTTCCCCTGGTGCACCACCAAGAAAATTGCGCGAGTAAGCAAGGCTGTAGGTTCCATCCTCCAAACGCTCATCTGAGCTTTTACTCGGAAAGGGACCCGCTACCAGCCATCTTGACATAGTGGCTTCATTAGCGAATGTCTCAATGGGAACGCCTTTAGGTGAGTTGATCGGGATATCCTCGACTAAAAATCCCGAGCAATTAAGGATCAGTAGCGTAAAAAACCCTGCGGTATAACGTAGCATCAATTTCAAAGCCATCTTACAATTCCCCCTAAAAACCTAAGCGTATGGAATAGGACTGTGTTGTTCCCAACACTCCAATATCCCTGAATGAATATTCCAGGCGCATATTTCTCCCTCCCATTACAAATAACTCGATGCCTGCACCAGCAGACATCCCGTATTCAGAATCATCCATAAAGATTCCTTTATATCCTGTCCGCAAAAAGAGTTTGCCAAAGCGGCCACGTTGATAGGTGTATTCTGCGCCAACATTCACGTATTCACTGTTGTTATTGGGGTGTACGGCATCAGCTTCCAGGCATAAACGATGATACTGACTGGCAATTGGATAAACGGACGCTCCGATCCTGAACAACAGGGGTAATTCCCATTCAGACAGATCGTATTGACCAGGGACATAGCGATAGTTCCCATCTTCATCAGGTAAGATGTCAATACTGGCAAGCAGATCTTTCCCATCATATTCCATGGGTGTTCCATAATTATTGATACTCATCCCGATTGAGAGCCCATCTTCACGCTCTCCCGTCCTAGTGAAAAAGTCCGTTTTCACTATCACACCAAAGTCAGCAGCTGCCGCACTTGCAGTTGTATGGTATATCGATGATGAATAATATTCAAGATTCACCCCTAGAGAAAACCAGGTAGCGAGATTTCTAGCAAAGGAAAGTGCCATGACATAATCACTTGCAGAAAATATCTCCCCAGTTCCCTCCTGCTGATTCACAGTAGTCACTTCCATATCCCCATAGTCCGCATAGATCATACTTAGACCAGCTTTACCTATTCCGGGAATGTCGAAAGCGACACCTGCCATACCTGTGCTGATTCCAACAATCCAGGGTTGATTAAAAAAGAATATCTCACTTCCTTGGGTCTGAGCGAGCCCGGCAGGATTCCAGTATATCGATTCGATACCTGATGCAGTCGCAACCCGTGCGTCTCCCATTCCATTACCAGCCGTACCGAAGCCAATTTCATAAATTGAGACTGCTGTCGTGCCTACCTTATCTGGTTTCTGACCCATGACAGAAGAGGCCAGAACAAGAAGTGATAGTACAATGATGATTAAAGTTGATTTTCGAAGCGTACATAAATTTCTCATTTGATCACCGCAAACTTTCCATGGTGAACGTCACCAGTATCAGTTTCAACCATGTAGACGTAAATGCCTGCGGCAACATCTAAACCCTCCTTGCTGATCAGGTCCCACAGAACAATACCATCGCTTGCTTGATTTTCTACAACGATTTCATCAACATGGATGCCACTAGCAGAAAATATATTGATCTCACAATGAGCAGGAATATGGGTAAACATGATCTTGCGATCCTGCTTCAAATTTGTATTCAGGGTGGACTCTTCCATGGCATTTGTAGCAATATATGGATTGGGCACAACTTTGATATTCTTCAGACCATTGACGAATTGAGCTTCATCAACAGCTTCATTTGCTTCAACATTGAAGTAAAGGGTATCCGTTTTGAAGAAAGGTCGATTTGAGGTCATACGGTAAATATCACCTGGTTGGGGAAGCTCTGCTTCGTTTTGAGCCGCTCGAAAATCGAGAATAAAGACAGTGCCTGCCCAGCGCCCCTGCGTATTTATGGGACCCACGAAGACACGATCATTTAGAGGATCATAGAGACCATCCTCATTCATATCTTGAGCCATTATCTCAAATAATTCATGATTTCCAGCTGTATCTACAAAACTGGTATTGACGACATAAAATGGAAAAGCCTCATACTTGATCATATTAGAAGCTCTTACACCATTTTCATCCCTGATAGCACTGGTGATGGAGAGTTGACTTATATGTACAGAATCATTTTCGGAAAAGACAATCTCAAAATCCCAGGGGAAATTCTCTGTCTCAGAAGCTGTTGTCATCACTTCCATGGGACTATTCCCTACCAACCAGCCAGAATTTCCCCAATCTATCTGAGCAATTCGTAGTGGTGAATCAATTTCAAGTCTGAGACCATCAAAGACATCTGTGGACCAGGTCCGGGTCGGATTGAAATAGCTGTAATTGAGGGTGTCATTTAAAAGAATATTGCCCTCGACATGCTTTTCCGGAGTTTCACTATAAACCAGTAAAGTGTCGCCATCTGTAATATCATGGACAAACAGATGACTCGTAGAATATTTTAGCCCATTGGTATATCTGGGGACCACATAAATAGAGTCAATATCAAAGGTAATCTGATAGCGATGATCAGGCATGATTGCCAAATCCGAGAGGATTGAAGGTGTCACAGTTCCTGAGCCTAATATATTATCAGCAGTCTCAGTATCAGTTGTCGGCGCGACATATCCTAATGCTGTTTGCCTGGGGACTATAATTTGAACATTTCTGCCAAAATGAAGGATCTCATCGCTCGACGAAACAGTGAGCACAACCGGATTCTCTGTTGGCATAATACCCAGCTCTTCGGATCCATAATCGTAGGCTACGAGGGCATAATAATAGGTTCTTCCGTTCTGAACTTCGGTGTCAATGTAGTGATGGACAAGCCCTGTTTCAGATCCTAGAAAGAAAAGTGATCCAGCGTTGTGTGCAAAATCTGCATACTGTGATCTATCGTCAACTATATCGCACTGAAAGATTGGATTAAGGCTGGCTGGAACTCCCTTACCATCGGTAATTTGCAACGCATCTGAAAAGAATTTATCAGTAGACTTGTATAGCTTATAGCCTTCAAAATCATTCACATTACCCATAAATGGATCACGTGTTTTTGTATCTGAAAAATCATCCCAGGTCAAAATAATTTTACCATCGCCAGCCGTTGCAGTGAGAGTGGGCATCAGAGGAGGTTGAGCAAACCGGTAATCCTTCTCATATATGACTTGAACAATTCGTTTTTGTTCAAACAAGGCTGGAGCGGGATGACCAGGAGAGTTTAAACCAGATAGTGGATCATAACTGTGCAGTTCTGCCATTGAAATCCGCTCCTCATGGTTCTTTTCCAATTTGAAGGGACCTGAGGCAAAGGTTAGGATCAGATTTGATAAGGGACCAGACCATTCTTCCAAATGATGCTGCCCAAGCAAGCCCCACATGGATTCATCGCCTTTTGGCCAATGGTAGCTATCATTAAAATTGGGGATATTAAACATTCTGAAGGCGGTCAAACCAACCATATCAGATTCTGATACATCAGTGTTATTGAAATCTGGCTCACCCCCACCTACCAGATAACTGTAGTCAGGACGGTGATTACACTCGCTACCATCAGCATCCGGTCCAAAATAGTTCAGCTCGCCAGGAGCCACTCCGTCTGTTCCGACATCGTCACCAGCTTCTTCACCTGGATCTAGGAAATAGGAGCCGTTTGACGCCAAGTAATAGTAGTCGCCGTCTCCATTGAGATCTATTCCATCATTCCAATCCTGATCTTCATCAGCATCCCAGTGTGGTACGAGGTCTTCTTCTGTGATACGATAGAATTCCAAAAACTTTGCTAGATCTGTTATGCCATCATATGCACCTATAAAATTGACAGCTGGAGTATTCCGGTCTTCATCAGTGAGACCATCATCATCGTCATCCAGACCATTATAGGCAACTCCAGGACTTTCCAGATAGGCGAAACCCAAGGTCCCAGTCGTTCTACCACCTTGGCCAATACCGTCTTCATCCCAGCAATAGGCCATATCTACTACTGTATCAAAAAATCCAATATCATCGCTATCCCATTCTCCACCAATCCAGGTATCTACCCAATAGCCAAAGGCGACTTCCGGCAAATCATAATCAGAAATATTGGCTATTTCATATTCCCAGAAAATTGCGTCGCGTGCTTGGGCGTTGTTCCATTGGAATCCTCGTTGTTCAACACGAAGTCCCAAACCACCCCAGGGCATTCCGGATTGTACAGAAACAGAGGGAGACTTATCACCAATATAATGGCCAGGTCGTGGGTAATATTTTGCGCGATCCTCAAAGCCAAGATATTCTTGGTCTTGGGCATCATTAACCACAAAATAGGTTTCGAGTTCTGAGTTAATTTTACCACGACCAAAACGACCATCCCACTCACCTTGCCATTTCAAATTGTCACCATATGCGGGCCAACCTGCCATTGGCCAGGATTCCGGACGATTACTCATGGCTGGCGTGCCGTGTTCGATAATTTCATTGAAGTAGCCAAAGACCGGCTCAAAGCCCCAACGAATATCTCCCAGAGGATTTAGATCCATATTCTCACGATAATTAGTTTGACAATAGTACAGAGTATCCAAGGGGAATGAGCCTGAATAGTTGACAGGGTCTTCTACCGGGATCGTATCCTGTTCAAGATACACTTTCGCACCAACCAGCAGTCCAATACCGTCCAGCATCCTGGTTCCCTCAAAGGTGTTGGGCCATAACGATTCACCAGCTGGACTAGCTGAGGACCAATAGGATAATTCTGATGTATTACGAAATTCCAGGCGGATTCGATTACCATCCATATAACTCAATCGCTCCGCTGCAGGATCTCCTGCTGCGTCAGCAGGACCCTCGTAAATTTCACTCTGCGCTATCAAACTGGATGTCAATAATCCAGCTATCATTAGCAGAAAACTTTTGCTTATATTTTTCAAAGTCGTTTTCCTCATACCCACTTAAAAAGTTAGATCCATACTGAATTTGAAATATCGGGGTGCTTCATACATGGAGGGATCGTGAACAGTATCTACGTACTCGTTAAAATCGCTATAATGACCGTCAATATCATTGTCTCGAATTATTGAATTATAGGCTTGGCCAGTTCTACTATCCACCCAGGCATCGTTGAGACCATCCAAAATATTGTATGCCTGCAGACCAAATTTCAGTCCCATATTGTTTCTCAATCTAAAGAAATAATGAGCATTCATATCGACCGAAAAAGTTGAGGGCATATATTCGTTGTTAGGAAGAAAACTTATGTCATCCAGTATCGATATATCTAGGGGTTCCCAGTTAAAGGGCGTTCCAGAGTCATAATAGCCAGTGAGAGTCACACCCCAAGCATCCATACCATAAGCGATCGTAGTATTAAAAGTGTGACGTTGATCCCAACTCATGGGAATGAGACGAGTAATGGGATCAAGAACGCCACCAGAGCGATCGAAATTTTGGCTGGGGTTGTCAGCATTACCTCTGGAGTATTGTAGCGTGTAATTCATAAAGGCTGAGAATCGATCTTTTACAAAATCTACTTTCAGCTCAAGACCTTTTACATTACCGTAATCTTTATTGGAGTACACACCATATTTTCGCTCATTATAGGTAGTGAATATTTGGGTGCTCAAGAGATCGAAAATATCTCGATAATATACGGCCACTTCCATTGAGAGACTTTCTGTTAAGCCCTGCCAGACACCAACCTCATACTGTACCGTTTTCTGTGCTTTTAGTTGGGCATTGCCCATAGTGGTCTGATAATCATCTGGACCAACAAAAAATTTCCCATTCTGATACATGGCATACATGGGTGGCATTTGAAAGAAGTGACCATAGCTGAAGCGCAGTACAGCAGCGTCACTCAACTGATATGCTAGTCCAAAGCGTGGACTTATTTGTGTTTGAGGTTCTGCCTCGGGGTATTCCGACATCAATTCAGGATTGTCAGGATATAAAATCTGATTGGCGGGGTTTCCACGTTTAGAGGGATAAACGGTTCTCGGATTAAAATAGTCATAACGAATACCGTAATTCAACACCATTTCATTGTGCTCAAGTTTATCCTGGATATAAGCTGAATATTCGTAGGGCTCCACAATATATTCATCGGCATATACTGAATTGGTGTCGGTGTGAATAAATGGACGATAGTTCACATAAACTTTATTGGGATCAAATGGGTTCTCAACCTCTTCATCATCCTCTGGCAAAAATTCAAATTCATTCCGAATTTGATACCATCGATTTTCCAATCGGTGATCTGTATATAGTAATCCAGTTTTTAGAAAATGATTTTTATTGATCTGCCATGAGAGGTCAAATTTAGCACTATTATTAGCTGACCAGCGGCGCTGGTGGGTTTTTTCTTGCCCCCCTGTCATGAATCCTGGACCGGAACTATTTCTATACCCATCATGAAGATATACTGTTGAATCTTCTGGGTCTTCAGTAAGATACCAGCCTTCGGAATAATCGACCTGGCTCAATTTCAGATCAAAAAACATTTGCGGTGATATCACCGTATTCATCTGATATGCTATTAAACTACTATTCGAATGTGAGACATTTTTACCATCGGGATTGTATTTCCAGGTATGGCTATAGCCCTGCCATTCATCTTTATTGGCCTGGTATAAAAGAGAAACTCGTGTACTATTGCTTACTCGAGAAGACAGCTTGGTCATCACTGATTCACTTTTATTGTAGTTGAGTGAAACGAAAGCGCTATCACCTGTGTCTTCAGTTACCCAGGTCGTTGGATCGGCGGCAGGGTAGCGACTATAATCCTCGGGTACAAAGCGCCGTATTCCATTTAGATGATTGCCATTATCCTGTTGGCGGTAGTTGGCTATGAGAGTGAGCCTATCTCTGATAATAGGTCCACTAATATTAAGTTTGAAATCGCTATTTCTTGAATAATCAGTATTACTTAAGCCGATAAAAATATCAGAATGTTGGGTATAATAGTTGCCAAAACCTGTGGAAATACTACCATGATATTCATTGCTCCCATCTTTGGTAACCGCATTGATGACCCCACTCATAGCGCGACCGTATTCAGCATTGAATGTACCAGTTATCACTTCCAGATCCTGGATGACTTCCATTTCTACTTCAACAACTTTTCCATTGTTGCTAAAAGCTTCGGTTATTTGCATTCCATCAAGTAAATAAGTCACTTCAGAGCTACGCCCGCCGCGGACATGACCTTTCACAATGCCGGCCTGCATAGCGACGACTTGATCGAGATTCTCTACTGGTAGAAGCTCCATTTGATCGGACGAAATATTCCGAATAGTTCCAGTTTGATCCTTCTCTATGCTAATTCGATTGGCTTCAACAATAACTTCCTCTCCCTCGACACTGGCCATGGACAGCCCTATATCAATATTAGAAGTTCGATTTACTGATATATGCAAATCCTGTACAATGGCAGTACCATATCCGATCATTGAAACATTGATATCATATCTTCCTGGAGGAATATTGATTATATAAAAATCTCCATCAATATCACATGCTGCACCTAATGAGCTCGAAGAGATGATCACATTCGCACCGGGAAGTGCATCCCCTGTTGCAGAATCAGTGACCTTACCTGCAAGCTTTCCAGTGGTCTGTGCAAAACCACTCACTGCATAAAGTGCTAGGATCAATATCATTAATTTTTTCCGCATGGAATTCAAGGATTTGTCCTCCCGAACGTTACTTAAATCATAATCAAGAGAGGTGGCTCGTATTGAGTCACCTCTCCCAATATATTTGTTCTATTTAACTAGAATCATCTTCTTGGTTTGATTGAAGCTACCAGCTTGAATCTGATAGAAATACAATCCAGAAGACACATTTTGTGCATTAAATGTTGCTGTATAATACCCAGCGGACTGGTTATTCTCAACCAGTGTGGATACAACTTCACCCTTAATGTTGTAAATGGTCAACTTCACATCGGCTGACTCAGGTAAATCATAATTAATCTGAGTTGTTGGATTGAAGGGATTCGGATAGTTATCCTTCAAAGCAAATGTTGTTGGAAGACCTGCCTTCGAATCATCGATACCGACCACAAAATCTGGCATTCCAACCCATGCATAGGTCCATACATCTGGTCCTGCATGCCATGGATTAATTTCGGAGTTAGCACCTAACTGCAGGCGACCTTCATTGTAACCATTTTGTACATCAGCGTCAAAACCAAGAATCTCAAATGGGATGGTCATACCCTGAACTGGTGTAAATTCAGCATCACCTGTATCATAGATACTTGAGAAGGCGATACGGGCTTCAATGATATAATCGGATTCACCAAGAGGTTCGAAGATATAATCATCGGTACTTGGCTCCATATCCCAATCACTTCCCCATAGGATAGTGTTAGGTAGGAAAACCAGACGATAATCAGGCTCTTCACCGGAATAGAAATATGGATGTGGAATACCCAATTCATAAAGACCAAAATAGAATTCGATTCCTTCATCATCCCACCAATCGACTGTATTTTCTGCAGTCCATGTGAAATTGTCATCCAAGACGTCAAAGGCGACATATAGATAAGTCTCGTCCATGGCAACATAAGCCTGGTAAGAGAAATCAGCATCACTGTCGATAGTTCCTTCAACTGGATGTGAACCGGGAGTGACCGTAAATGGAACTATGTCAGCCCATTCACTGAGGTCAGAATCAGCTACAAAATTCGTTGGAGCATTAAGCGATATGATGGCACGGTTTGCGCCAATATTTGTAAAAGGACCTGCTGTGGCAAAGCCTTCTGAAATATTTCCTGCAGCATCCATACAGTCTACTGCATAGTAATATTCAATCTCAGCCTCTTCCAATGGATAATAGATGGGATGGACAACAACTTCCTCAGCTGCGGCTCCATATTTAACTATTGTAACACCATCGTCATCAAGACTCTCGATTGGATTCAAGCTTGCATAGACATTATAAGTTTCGCCAGACTCGCCCGCGCTGGCAGCCCAGGCTACATTATTATAGTAATCGGTGGCAGTACCAGCTAACACATTGGTCGGGGCGGCTGGTGCTATGACATCAATTGAAATCCCGGGACTACCAACCCAGATATCATCAACGAGGATACGTTCTGGAATGACATCCCAGGATGCGACCAATCCCAATTCATAAACTTCTGTTGTTACGAAGGCGTCACCAATAGCGAAGCTATCTAGAGGAATAATTAAAGATTGCCATTCGCCGTCCCAGGTTACATCATCTATTTCGTAGCGAGCAACAGCCCAAGTATCGTCGTAATAATTATCATACCACTCAAGTGCAAGTGGAGCGATACCTGCAGGAGCCTTGATTTTGAGTTTTAACGTATCTGCTGTAAAACTATAAGTCATATCATGGGTATTCATCTTAAAACCCAAGCCTTGATAGTCCCAATTAGCAGTTTCCCAAACGATGGCTGGAGTACCTTCGGTAAATCCTTCACCTTCAGCAAGAGTTAGATCGTTACTCTCAAATCCCCAGGCTTCAAACCATACTTGCGATCCAAGCGACTGCCCATTGAAGAAGGTCATGGTCAGAGATATTTCAGGTTGACCAATCCAAACATCATCGATATGCAGCTCAGCTGACACACCATCACCAAATCCCTGCTGGTCTGGATTTTGAGCTTCAAAACTTACCGCCACAACATCACTATTATTAAACGGATCGCTCGTAGCATCTTGAAAATCAGATAACGGTATTGCAAACTGATGCCAAGCATTATCATTCAGATCAGTAAAATTATCGATCTGAGCCCAGGCAGACCATGCCCAGGTATCCCCGACTCTTGAGTCCCAGAAGTACACTGACATACTGTCGTCTGCTGCAAGTCCATTAGGTGCACGCATTTTGAAATATACCGAGTCTGTGGTCCAGATCGCGCTCATGTCGTTACCAACATTACTATTCAAAAATAGACCACTTCCTTGCCAACCATCTGCGGCTGAAGTGACCCACTGAAGCCCTGCTGTTCCTGGTGTATAGCCAAGACCCTGCACCGCTGCTGGTTCCTGGGAAAAGCCCCAGGACCAAATGTACAGTGAGTCGGGCTTTTCTCCCTTGAAAAAGACCATAGATGGACTTTGCGCAAATGCAAAAGACACACACATGATCAGAAGAACGATAAGGGTAGTTAACCTTTTCATTTTTTTCTCCTTTTAGTGGTTACTTTCATTCTAATTGACTTGAGAAGTTTGACTTCTCCTGCTTGATTACTGTAAGTACAACATTTTTCTAGCTTGGAGCTGATCGCCAGCTCTCAGCGTGTACAAATATATTCCACTGGAACTTTTCATTTGATCATCGGACATTCCATTCCAGGAATAGCTTTGAATACCCTCATCAACGCTATCCCATTTTACACAATGAATTTTCTCACCGCGTAACGAATAGATGGATAATTCAGCAGTTCCCGAAGTGGGAAGATTGAAGCATAAATTGGTCTCAGCATTAAAGGGATTTGGATAGTTTTGATACAATTGATATAAATCTGGATCATATCCTTCAAAAAGTGGAGGCGTATTTTTTTTCGTTCCTACTAGTGTGATTAATGATTGTGCAGGTATTGTGAGGGGTGTTTCTTGATTAATAATACCAATATTTCTCAAATCATCTCCTGGAGTATCACTTGTCAGATATGCTTCATATTCGGGAGTCCATGTTATACCGGATAAATTGAGTTCAATTTCTTTGCTTGTGGATGCAGCATTTATGAAAACAAGGACCACCGTTTTTTCATCAGGAGCCAGATAGGCTGTTCCCATAAGACCGAACTTATTATTTGCTCCTGTCATTTGAATGCGCATGTATCCTGGACGGATAAAGCGACTGTAATTGCCAAATGCCCATAGTAGTTTACTCTCGATAATTGATTGATCATTCGGGTTCGACCGATAATTCGTGTATAACAAGCCATCCTTATAATCTTCTGGCGACACGGCTGTCCACCATTGCCACGCTGAGGCATTTAGCAAGGTCATATCATGATGAATGACCCTCGTGACATCTATGGCAGTTACCATGCTCAGGTCTCGGCCACTACCGCCCTCACCGTTGGGTCCCTGTAAAATTGTGTACTCTGTCACCCAGTATTTCCAGTTGTCTTCAAGGTAATCGTCGAGATGAACAAGGAGCGATTGGCGATCCTGGACCAGAGAGGTGTTAATCAAATCTGACCAGTAGGAGTGACCACCAATATGATTACCAATTTTCCCAGTCAGGTCGGGATGACTGACGAGCTCATTTAGATAGGAGCCATATGCCTGGCCATACTCCTGCCCCATGCCAGTATTAAGCTGGTACCAGCTGCGTAAATCACCACTCTCAATCAGGGATATATCAGTATTCAATTCAGCAGCTTGAAGTGTATCGTATAGAGCTAGGGTAATTTTCCGAATATCTTCATTGGAAGCACGATTGCCCTCTTGATCTGAGCCATTATTCCATTCCCATTGAGGTTCATTGATGGGACTGATATAGTCGAATTCCAAATCCCACACATCTCGGAATTGGACGAGGATATCTTTAAGGTAGCGAGCGAACTGTTTCTCCCAACCGTTTTTCAGATTAGTAGTGCCGCTGCCATCCGTGCAATTTGTCAGACCATTTCGAGTCATGCGGCCAGGAGGACTGTTGACAAAGGCAATGAACTGGTCAACTCCACGGACTTTAGCGGCATCTAAAAACCATCTTTCTGAGGACTGTCTGGACCAATCGTATTCACCTTCTGCTGTTTCAAAGGTTTCAACGGTTCGCCAGGGATTATTTATTGATTCAGAATTCAAGCCCCCACCAATATTAAAACGCCATTGTGAAAGACCAATCCCCTCTTCAACAGAGAACAATAGATCAGCGACATGGTTTTTTTCGGTCTCAGGCCATTCCCCGATTTTCTGAAAAGACCAGCAATCAGAGGCACCAAACCCATCAATTACCTGATATCTAGCCCCAGTATTGATGTTAATTTGAACAGCATCAGCTAATGCAATCGATTGCAATACTAGCACTAGAAAAAAGATGATATGTCTACCGGGTTGTATCAATTTACAATCTGGACTTTAAAAATGGCAGTTCCTGCGGGTCCGGCATTGTCGTCAATACCAACTTTAGCATGAAACTCTGTATAATTATTGTCTAATCTATATATGATTTTACTTGCTGAATGTGAGCCAAGACCTTTTGTAAAGGTCTCGCCGGCTATTTGCAAAGCCAATCCTTTCACACTTTGATCAATACCAAGTTCTTTCCACCCCTGAACAACTGATACAGGTGTCATATCACTTAGATACTTTTTAGCGCCAGTATCATCTATGAGATAGGCATCACACCAATTGGTGTGATCTTCCTCTGTACCATCTTTTGTAGGTTCAGCAATGAGGATAAGGAGATTTGCATTTTTAATGCTTACGAAGACCGGTTTAGCAGCCTCTCTAAACGCCATGATATCACTCTTGAAGGGTTCATCAATTTTGAGAAGATGAAACTCACTCAATTCGCTATCTAAATATCCTTTTTGTGTAGATTGGGCTACCAGGTTTGTTGATTCAGTAACAGAAATGGCTGATTTATAGTGCTGGGATGCTTTTGTCAGTTCACCGGCATTCAAGCCATAAATGATGTCTGCATTTTTCGTATATGAAGATAGTTCTACCTCAATCATTTCGTTAAACACCCCCGAGCTATTTTGTATAACAGGTGAGGCTAATATCCGTGGTAAGGGCTTGTTCTGGTCATCACTAACATTATCAGTAAAGCGCAAGACAAATGCATAATTGTATGTCTTTGGTTTTAACAGGTATTCTTCATGAGTCCTGGGATTCCAACTGTCATCACCACCTAAACCCATGACCTGGTTGTCAATATTCACTGTAATTGCATCAGCATCTTTTACCATATGGGTGTGGGTTGCTGCAGTAAGGGTTTCCAGACTGTAATGATGTGTACTCAAGTTGAAAGTAGGTGAACCATAAATAACCAGTCCTTCACCACTATCGTTTGAAAGTGAAGACCAGCGGACATCGGTTTTATTTCCGTTCTCCTGGGGTCTAACATATGGGTGATACTGATCTTTCACATCGCCATTATAAATACCTAATGGAGCTCCATGCTTGCGATCGCTATAGGATTCATGGGGACCGCGGCCATACCATTTTAGATCAGAAAACTCATCAGGGATCTTAAATCTCACGCCCACTTTAGGGAGAACAGGTAGAAAAGCATCAACTGCTGATTGGACATCTACGTGCAAATCACCGTTCCCAAGGACAGTATAATTGATCCTTGTATTAATGTTGCCTGTGGAGCCCACATATTTCTCACGAACACGTACACGATAAGCTTGCTTGGTGCGAGCCTCGGTTTCAACTGAAACGACCTCTCGTTCCATCTCATCATATCCAGCTTTGAGCCAGCGAGCTGCAAAGCTGGCATCGTCGCCACCTTCATCATTGTCAGTTGGAGCTCTCCAGATGTTATGGAGTGGTGCAGAACTGAGAAAATTCTTTGATCCGATCGTGACAGAAGACAGTTCACCAGTCTTAGCATCAAAATTGAAGACCTTTCCACCGGCTTTTATTACCAGCTTTTCTTCAGATTCTTCAACTTTCAGTCGTTTGAATTTTGAGACAGTCGAGGTATTAGATCCAAATTGAGCAAGTTCCTGTAAAATAAACTGGTCAGATGCCATGAGATGACCTGATTTAGCCCAGGGTGTGTTATTTTTCAGATTGAACTTGAAGTTGACTGCATATTCATGATTATTTTTCAATTTTCTTGATTTTGTCACGATAGGAAGATTCAAAGTGTGTCTTGAATCAGCGGCAATACCTTCTAGTGGAATTACTCCTTCTGCAATAGCATATCCATCCTCCAATAATTCCCAGCTACCATTCAAGTGGTCAAGATTAACGAAAAAATTTCGATTTTCCAGCTCGTAGGAGTTAGGGTCTAAGCCATCCCAATGCATCTTAACATTTTGCATGTGGTGTTTGACTTCATAGAAACCGGGGTGAGGTTGTCGGTCAGGCGAAACCAATCCATTGATACAAAAGTTCCCATCATGGAGCACTTCACCGAAATCTCCACCATAAACGTAATAGGAGCCATTTTCATCTGTTCTTAAAAGCCCCTGATCTACCCAATCCCATACAAAGGCACCCTGTATCCGTGGATATTTATAAATGGCATCCCAGTATTTGAAAATATTGCCATTACTGTTGCCCATGGCATGGGAATACTCACATAGAATCACAGGGCGTTCTGGATTCTCATCATGAAGCTTGACCATGAGATCCACAGAGGGATACATATTGGCTATGATGTCAAAATGATTCGGTAAGGGTCCATAACCAGGTTCCTTCCCCTCGTAATGAATGAGTCTTGAGGAATCATATTCATTGATCCATTTCGCCATCACATCATGGTTCGGACCATACCCAGCTTCGTTTCCCAATGACCATACAATGATGGAGGGGTGATTAACATCCCTGAGCACCATGCGTTGTGCTCTGTCCAAAAAGGCTTTTTCCCAACTTGGATCTAAGGTGAATTTCGACCAAAAGGCGTGGGATTCAAGATTGGCTTCATCATAAAGATAGAGACCATATTCGTCACATAGTTCATACCAGCGGGGATGATTAGGATAATGCGATGTCCGTACAGCATTGACATTGAATTGTTTCATCAATTTGATATCTGAGATCATTGAGGCATCATCAACAGTGCGACCCTTTACAGGATCATGCTCGTGGCGGTTCACACCTTTGATAATAATGGGCTCTCCATTGACCAACATTTGTCCGTTTACCAATTCCACAGACCTAAAGCCGATTCTAGTGCTTATATGCTCAATAATACCACCCTCCGGGTCCTTGAGCGTTAAGATGAGAGTATATAGATTTGGTGTTTCCGCTGACCATGCAGCAATACTAGAAATACGCAAATCCTGGATATGCATAAGCTCTTCACCTGAAGACAAGGTGTGTTCCGAAGCATCTATAGTTGTAACCAAATGATCTAGCTGATCATACACATGGCCTTCTAGTGTAAATAGTTGTGGTGAAGTTGAATAGTTCTTCAAATAGGTACTTAAGGATAAATAGCCATCCTTATGATCATTCTCCAGAGTTGCGATAGCTTTGAAATGGCGTATATGCGACTCTGGAACATGCATGAGGTATACATCCCTATAAATGCCACTCAACCTCCAGAAATCCTGATCTTCAATATATGAAGCATCTGACCATCGAAAGACCTGCACTGCCAGGGTGTTGTTCCCAGATTTGATGTATTTGGTAATGTTGAACTCAGCAGGGGTCATACTTCCCTGACTGTATCCCACCTTCTTACCATTTACCCAAACAAAGAATGCTGACTTGACGCCATCGAAATGAAGGATGATTTCACCACCATCCCAAATCTCTGGGATGAGAAAATCTCGTCGATAGGAACCAACTGGATTGTTATTGAGTGGTGGTTTTGGTGGTTCGGGATTCTCAAACGGTTCTTTAACATTCGTATATATCGGTTGTCCATAGCCCTGTAATTGCCAGGAGTTTGGTACATCAACTTCATCCCAGGGAGATAAATCAAACTTATCATTGAAGAATTCCAGGGGTCGTTGGGAAGGCTTTGAGACCCAGTTGAATTTCCATAAGCCATTGAGAGTCTGGTAGTTAGCAGAAACAGTTCGATCTCCATCCAGTGCTTTTCCATCGTCCAGATACGGTATGAGTGTGGCGTGTCCAGGCTCTTTATTGTGTGCAATTATAGATTGGGTTTCCCATTCATGTATCTGGCTTTGCGTACCAGGATCTCCACAGGATAAAACAATCAAACCTGAGATAAGCATACTGAGAATCTTTAAAATGGTATTCATTTACTTCCCACCTATTGTTTGTCTAATAGAAGATTTTCTAATTATTAATTCAGTCTGTACGATACGTGTTTCGGGCTCTATGATTGATTCATCACTAGAAATCTCACGCAGTAATATTTCAGCTGCAGCCTGCCCCATTTTGTACCCATGCTGATCCACAGTGGTTAGTTGGGGTTCGATCATTTCTGTAATTGGATTATTACTAAAACCAGTAATTCCAATATCATTTGGAATGTGATATCCCTGGGATCGAATTTCTTTGTGAGCACCAACTGCTACAGGGTCATTTACAGCAAAAATTGCATCCGGTCTATTTTTCAGCTTAAGGAGGTCTTTTACGCCCAGGGCTCCGTGTTCCTCATCTAGCTCAACCTGCACAATGAAATCATCTATAATATCAATATTGGAGTCTTTCAGTGCTTTCTTGTAGCCATTGAGTCTCTCAACAGATATTTTCAAATTGTCTGGGCCACCCAGGTGGGCAATTTTGGTAAAACCCATCTCGATGAGGTGCATTGTAGATTTATAGGCACCTACAAAATCATCCACGATAACCTTACTTACTCCGAGGCCTTCTAAAACTCTATCGAAGAGGACAACAGGGATACCTCTTTTTCGAATCGCCATGAAGTGATCACCATTAGTCGTACTTTGAGCCACAGAAGCAATTATTCCGGCTACCCTGTTCGATACCATACTTCTGGCATTCAACACTTCCCGGTCATAATCTTCATTCGACTTTGAAACAATGATCGTGTAACCTTCCTGGTAAGCGCGGTCCTCAATCCCATCCACGGCGGAAGAGAAAAAATCATGTCGAATTTCGGGTACGATTACCCCTATTGTCTTTGTTGATTTATTTTGGAGACTTCGTGCTACGCCATCAGGGAAATATTCAAGACTCGCCGCTGTCTTTTTTACCAGTTCGACAGTTTCTTGTTTAATAGCGGGATTATTGTTGAGTGCTCGGGATACGGTGGACGCGGAAATGCCTAGCTTATTGGCTATATCCTTGAGGGTGGTATGTGGCTTTATAGTATTCATCGTAAAAATGCAAACGTTTGCTGCAAACGATTGCATAGTATATCTTGTTTAGTACCTTGCGACAAGTAGATTCTTGATTGATTAATCAATTAATTCGATCAAAGGCTTGACAGATAGCAATATTAAAACCTGATAAGGGGAACTTTCATGAAGTGGCTTGGTTTTATTTTACTAATCTTAACCCAACTGGGTGCTCAAGATACTATTAAGCTTTGGGACGGGCTACCCCCCCACTCGGTAGCGAATGATCTAGAGGAATATGTAGCTGAATCTTGGGGCGTACCTTGTGTTTTTAACGTGACGGAACCAACTCTTACGATTCACCGGGCACTTGGAGAAAATTCAGGGAAAGCGATGATTGTTGTCCCAGGAGGCGGTTATGAGGTTGAATCTATTATCGCTGAAGGCCAACTAATTGCCGAGTATTTAGCCAGCCAAGGCATCACTGCAGCTGTATTAAAATATCGCTTACCACTAAAAGAATCAGCGGATCTTCCACAGTTACTCCCAATTACAGATGCCCGTAAAGCCATCAGTATTATGAAACAAAAGAGTCCTGAGTATGGGTTCGATGTAGACAAAGTTGGCATCATGGGTTTTTCTGCAGGTGGACACCTTACAGCTACAGCCAGCGTTCACCCCTCTCAAAGAAAAGATGAGAATCCCGATTTTTCCGGATTGATTTATGGCGTAACAATCATGTCAAAAGCCAATGAGGACTGGCTTGAAGAAACACTCTACCATCGCCAAATGAGTCGCAAGGAAAAGAAATATTATGACCTGGTCGATCATATTGACAAGCAAACTCCTCCAGCTTTCCTCGTACATGCGTATGATGACGAGGTAGTCCCCATTATTGAATCTCAGTTATATGCCCAGGGTTTAGTCAAGCAAGGCCAGGAAGTGGAGTTGCACTTTTTCGCTAAAGGAGATCATGGTTTTGGTCCAGGACGCGGGAGTGATGGAACAGACCAATGGTTATCCCTTTTGGCTAATTGGATCAAAAGACAATAAATTAATAGACCCTTTTCCACCCATAATTTTGAAGCTAGCGCTCTAGTGTACACGGCGCGAAGTCCGTTCTTGTGACACACTGAATATCGGCTCTAGTTGGTCTAATATATTTTCACACACCCTGGTGTGGGCTCGAACAATTGTATGGTATATTAATTAAGCCTTAGCAGAGTTCTGTTTAATTATCACGGAAGCAGCTACACCTAGGACGGACAGCAGTCCGAGTATGATAAAGAGATGGCGGAAGGCGACCTCCGGTACTTCAGTGTCCAGCATTCGACCGACAAGCGAGTTGAAAAAAATATCTGGAGCGAAGCCCACCACTGAAACTAGGCCGGCAGTTATTCCAGTTCGATGCCCGGCAATATTCGTTTCTTCAAAAAGAGCAAAATAAACGCTTCTCAGAGCATAGGTCATGAGAAAGGTTACTGAAATGGCAAGGATGATTATCGAACTTGCCTGACCGTTAATTCCTAAAAAGACCTGGACGAGATACGTAAAGACTAGAAGTAGGAATAGGACTCCCAGGGTGTTTCGGGTGGTAAGCCGGTCCGCCAAAAATCCGGTAGCTACCGCAGCGACGGGTCTCAGGTAGGTGGCTAGAGAGATGAGTCTGGAGGATTGAATTTCTGTCATACCAAGCACATCTGTCATGTAAATAGCATAATAATCCAATCCACGGTACATGCAGTATGCCGTGAATACAATTATAGCTTGAAGCCATGCTGTAGGATTTCTGAGAACCATGCGCATATCTCTCAGTGGGTGAGCATGGGGACGACTAAGTTTAGGCTTTGTATCTGGAATTACCAACCAGGCTATGATTGCCGCTATGGCTGTGAGTCCTGAATAGTAGAGGATGATTCCTTGCATGGCGGCTTCGCGATCGGATAGAGTGGTCATCTCCAATTCATTGGCCCCCAAACGTACCAGGATGATAGTCGCAATGAAGCCTGCTGTTGCTCCAAGTAAACCTCTCCCCCCATCTAGCAAGCCAAAAGCTCGTCCTTGACTTTGTACGCCTCCCCACTCACGCGTTGCCCGGATCATGGCGGACCAAAAAAGTAATACTGTGGTAATACCCCAAAATCCAAATAGGATGGAAAGTCCCAGTTGCTCAGGTAAAGTGACAAAGTAGAGACCTCCAGTTGCAGTCGCTACCAAGGAGATGCTCATCAGTTTTCGGGCAGAAAATCGGTCCGCCAACATCCCTCCTGGAAAGTAGGAGAGAAAGGCGAATATACCATATACGGCAAAGGCATCTCCAAGCCCACCGTGACTAATTCCCAATACGTTCACCAGGGTTGGACGAAAGTACCTGGCAACATGAAATGGCAGAGTGAATATCATTTCACCTGAAACAACGATGGCCAGAAGGACTAACGCTTGCCTCCAATTCCAAGGTGAATAAGTTGATAATTGTGTATCATTATTATTGAGCTGTTGTCCTTCAAACAAAATATTTTTCCTTTTCAACGTATCCTTGCCCAGGATGCTATAGCTTACTACCAAATCAAAGTCAATCCAGGGATCGAAGGCCTAGGCGCAATGCTAGCGAAAGGTATTAGACCAGATAGGGATATAATTGAGGTAACACAATATCGACATAATTCACACCATTATGTCGCCGATGATATAAAAGGTACTGATTGGATTAGGGCATTCCAAGCACGTATTCAAGAAAATGTCATTACATCTTCCTCAAGCTCATCGTCACCCAGGCCCGGCTAATACTTAATTGACAAGCCAACTCAGCTTGAGTCCAAATATTTTCATCCAATAATAGCTGAAACTGCTTTGCTCTTATCAATTTTTTATTCGGACGTGGTTTCCTTTTAGAGCTACTGTAATATTTTGCCTTGATTTGAGGACCTGAAAATGATGCAATGATGTGAGGCTTACCATCTTACCACACTGCCTTTGCTATGGTATCGCAGATAACGGAATATTTATGAATCAACGACATTGTCGAGTATTATTTTCTGTAGCAATTATGCCACATTAAAGCCACACTTGGAATTGATCTTCAATATTAACAATTAATTAAGTGTCATCCGTTTGGGCTCATAACCCGAATGGTAGCATGGCAGTACTTTCAATGTTTGATAGACACCTGCACATACAATGCAAAAGCCAAACCATCAACCCCCGCAACCCTCTGTTACACAGTCTCTTACAGAACCCAACAAAGGAACTGAAAATCCTCGTGTCACTTTTCAAAGGTTAAACCCTGTTCAGAGAGTAGAGGACTTCAAGCCATGAGCCCCATTCGATCAACTAAACTTCCTAGCAGCAACGTTCATGCAAATATTCTTTTTAATATTTTGACATAATTGTCGTAATACACTCACTGTCAATTACTTAATCAGAACTTAAAATCCCTCGACCATATTGCTTTGCGTGAGGATATTCCTAATTGATTACCAACAATATTTTAGAAATCCCCTTCTTTGTTCAACTATGAGCCTTTGGCAGCTTTTACAAACAACGCTACTCGATTTAGGTCCTTTTGAAAAGTTCCATTCGCTAACTTCTGATTTGTGTGAGTAAGTGAATCAACGCCCCAGGGAGTTACCTCGCTGATTGCTTCAGCCACATTTTCCGGGGACAGACCTCCAGCTAGAATGACGGGGATTTGTACCTTCTGTACAATTCTTTGGCTGATACTCCAATCATGGGTTGCTCCCGAAGCTCCAATGCCTGCGATATTAGGATCTTGAGTATCGAGTATGAGATAGTCTACCACCTTAGCATAAGCCTGGGCTATATCTATGGCCTCAGGCCCAGCCACTGAGATGGCTTGCATGATTTTTTGCATCGGTAATTTTTCTTTGAGTTGTTGGACCGCTTGGGGTGGCAAAGTATTCTCAAGACCACAAAGATGCAGGATGTCTGGCTTTACCCATTTCACCATCTGTACAATGTTATTTATATCTGATTCTACAGAGAGAGCGACACTCACCGCTTTGTCACGGACTGCGTCAACGATATAGGCAGCGAGGTCAAGGCTCACCTCACCCGGCAATCCAATACTTGATGGAGTAACGCCCACATGGTCAACACCTCTATCGATAACTGCCAGTGCTTCTTCGCTGCTTTGCATGGTATAGATTTGAGCAATCATAGGATTCTCCCCTTATGAGTGAATTAAGCGTTCAAAAACGTTGAGATTTCTTGAGCGTTGGGAATAGAACGCTGGGCTCCCAATTTCGTGACGGAGAGGGCTGCGGCTGCATTGGCAAAGCGCGTAGCCTCCAGCAAGGACTTGCCATTTGCCAGGGTAACACACAGGGTGCCATTAAAAACGTCTCCGGCTGCAGTTGTATCTACAGTTTCCAGTTGAAAACCTGGGACAAGCTCGGTGTACTCTGATGTTGAGACCAGAGCACCCTTTTTACCCAAAGTGATTATGACCGAATCAACCCCTCGGTCCAAAAGGCACCGTGCAGCCTTTTCAGCGCTGTCTACATCTGTCACCGCGATGCCTGTCAGTATTTCCGCTTCGCTTTCATTGGGTGTAATAACGTCCAACATTTTCAAAAGATCATCAGTAAGTATCTGAGCTGGAGCGGGATTTAATATGACCCTCACACCGGCTGAATTCGCCAACTGAGCCGCCCAAACAACAGACTCAAGCGGCGTCTCGAGTTGCATCAATAGGATCTCAGCAGATTTAATGGTCTTATGAGCATCATCTATGAGATCGCATGAAAGGCTCATATTGGCACCTGAAGCGACTGAGATACTGTTTTCACCCTGGTCGTCCACGACTATCAGTGCCACGCCTGTGGGCTCCTCTGGGTCGAGGGAAACATGTTCCACGTTAATCCCATCACTTCGGTATCCCTCAAGAGCCTGGGTGCCCAGGATATCATCACCCAGACGGGCAATAAATGTAACTTCTCCGCCTGCGCGTGCAGCCGCGACAGCCTGGTTGGCACCCTTGCCCCCAGCAGAAGTTGAAAAACTTCCACCTAAGATGGTTTCGCCGGGTCTAGGAATCCTGGGTCCTCGGATAATCATATCCGTGTTAGAACTACCAATTACTACGATCCTCATAAAAGACTAACTATAAACTATACTGTAAATTATGAAGGACTTTGGCTTTCAGGTCAGTAATGACCAGAGAGGCACGCCACCCCCCCTCACCCTGGTTAATTTTTATCAGGACCTCATTCCAGCCCTCCTTCAGAGAGACCTTGATGATGTCTTCGGCTTGATTGTGTCCTCTCAGAATATTGTTTTTGTGAACGAGCTCAGTATTCAGCCAGGCTTTAATGCCATCATCACTCCCTAGCTCAAAAAAGACATCCTGTGTGGATTCGCTCCAGACACGGGTGCGTAAATAAGCAACATGATGAACAAGGTTGAAATATTTGTCGAGTTCCACAATATTTTCGTTGTAACCATCCTGGCCCAGGGGGAAGTCTTGCCAGCCCGCATATTTCTGATCCAGCTCGGGCCCAAATTCTATATCGAAGAGATGAAAACCATCGACACCCTCTTTTGAAAAAGCTTCTGAGACCTGCCACAACTTGACATAGTCCTCATCTTTTCTAACTGTAATAATAATCTTCGCCATCTCTGCTGCGGTGTAGTTGACATCCCCGGTAACGGGCTCCACATCCCAGCTCTGCTGGAGTTGCTCTGGAACAGGAAATTGTTTGGGAATCACAAAATACTCTTGCCCTTCAGCATCAGTTCCAACTTTTCCTCCGTTGCGAATCACAGCTTGTCTTGCCAGTGCTTCATTCACTTTAATCAGGTCAGGAAAATTATAGGCGGTAAAGGAGAATTTGGTTTCGTAATCAATATTGGTTTTATACTTGGTTGGTAAATTCTCCATCCCCATAGATGTAGCCAGGACTCCCGCAGCATTAGATGGATTGCAATCCGAGTCCAGCCCACAGCGCATGGAAATCCGGATAGTTTCATCAAGGTCTCCTGCACCATATAGTAAACCCATAACGATATAGGCGGCATTGATCTTGGCGTCAATGTTAAAGGCGGGCTCCACGCCAGAGCAGGTAAATTTTCGGTACTCTGGATTGAGTTGATACTTCTCGTTGATTAAGTGCCAGGTCTTCACCCAGTCCTGTAAGTGTTGCTTATGCCAAACCATGACATCCCGAACAGCTTCTGCAAACTGACTCTCTGCAGGTATGCTAGCGAGCCCTGCTTCGATAATTTTGACAATATCAGTTTCAAAGAAAGCCTCTGCGTACATGGCACCTACAAAAATACCGCCATACAGACCATCGCCGAAGTTCATGATCCGACCGAATGTATCACCCAATTCAATCACCATCTGTGGCATTCCCGGTGCAATGAGACCCGAATAGTCTGCTTCAATCTGATAATCGATATCATCTGTGTGTTTGTTGTATTGGGGGTGCCCAGAATAGGGCGGTGCGATTCCAGCACGAAGATTTTCACGAGCATATCGATTGGCATGCCAGAGTCGGTATTTGCTATTTGCGAAGTCTATTCCCGCCTGTCGGATAGAAACATCAAAGCCATAATCTTCCAGGGTCTTTATGAATGTCATCTCAACATAGAGATCATCCTGAAATTGCTGATTAAGCATATCTGGTGTCCAGTCAGGAAATTTATCCTCTGGAATCATCTCTCCGTTGAACTTGAATTCCGTGGGTGCTCCCCAGCCAACTCCAGCCATCTGACCCAGCCAACCTGCCTGCATTTTACTTTTATATTCTTTCACCGAAATGGTTCTGTAATTCTCTTCAGGACCGCAATTGTTAAGCGTCAAGCCAAGCATTACAAGTAGGGGTAGTATCACTCGTTTTTTCATAGAAGTATTCACCTATTATTTGAGGCTGGTTTTCCGGTTTCTGAATGAATCCAGGATAACCGCCAGAACGATTACGATTCCAATAATGGGACGCTTTGCATACTCTGGCGCACCAATCTGAGCCAGACCAGCATTTAGAACTGATACGATGACCACGCCAAGAAATGACTTTACAACCGAACCGCGTCCCCCCATGAGGCTGGTTCCGCCAATAACTACTGCGGCTATCACAGTCAACTCAAAACCTATCCCGGCATTTGGGCTGGCTGATGACATTTTAGATGCCTGGATCATTCCTGCAAGTGCGCTGCAGAACCCACAAATAACAAAGACAGCGAATTTGACGGGAGCCGGATTAATGCCGGAGAGTCGTACTGCCTCTTCGTTGGTGCCAATGGCGATCATATAGCGACCAAATACCGTCCGTGTCAGAATGAGCTGTCCAGCTATAACGGTTACAATACAGATTAATAGAGGCCAGGTGAATTCCCCCAAATAGGGAATTGCCTCGGAGACTTGTCCTATAGCCTGACCAATATAAATTGTTCTGCTTTGAGTGACAAAATAGGTGGCTCCGCGGGCTATTTCCAACATTCCCAGCGTGACAATGAAGGAGGGTAAGGCCCAGCGCACACTAACCAGGCCACTGAATGCACCGCATAGTATACCAATCCCCAGACAAACTGGAATTGCCAGAGCCAGAGGAAAATTCATTTCGATCATACAATATCCCAAAACAGCCTGAGACAGAGCCAAAACAGAGCCTACGGACAGATCTATGCCGGCGATGATCAGCATAAAGGTCATACCCACTGCCACGATGACCGTGTCAGGAATATCCGATGTGATGGCATAGAAGGTGCCGCTCGAGAAAAAGGTCGATTCCCACAGGCCGAATATGAGGACTTCAATCAACAGCACACCCAATAGACCCAGATAATCTGAGACGGACAAGCCTGTTTTTTTCAGGATCATCAGAGGACTCTTTATAGCAATATTCACTTTGAGCCAGCCTTTCCAGCAGTGTAGTTTGACAATGCAGCCTGCATAATTTTGTCTTCGCTCCATTCGCCCCGAGGAAAGATATCTGCTAGACCACCGTTAGACATCACGGCAATGCGATCAGAAATCGCAAACAGCTCCAGCATGTCAGAGGAGACCACAATTATCGCCCTGCCTGCTCTGGCCAGATCCATAAGCAATTTATATATCTCAAATTTTGCACCAACATCTATCCCCCGTGTGGGTTCATCAAAAATCAATATCTCAGTTTCACGGAATAGCCATTTTGCTATGACGACCTTTTGCTGATTGCCACCGCTGAGGGTTTTAACTTGTTGGTCGGCAGAATGACATCGAATCGAAAGCTGGTCTATATATCGATTTGACACTGAGACTTCGAGCTGTGGCTTAATCCAACCCCTGTTAGAAACAGCATCCATATTAGCCAATGACATATTTGCAGAAACAGAAAGTGGCATGAGTAAACCTTGGGCTTTACGGTCTTCGGTGAGCAGGCCTAATCCTGCCTTTACGCCATCCTCAGGTGAACGAATCATGCTGGGTCTTTTTGAGTCGTTTAGATAGATCTCCCCTGAATCCTTTGGGTCAGCACCAAAAATGAGCCGCATCAATTCGCTGCGTCCGGAACCCATCATACCAGCGAAGCCCAGAATCTCGCCCTTAAACAGGTCAAAGCTTACCTCGCGAACAAAATTGCTCTTACATATGTTTTTCACGTGGAGTGCTCGATCGCCTTGTTCACGCGCTTCAGGTGGATGAACCTCGCCCAGGTCCCGGCCAACCATCAAATGAATAATGGCATCCATATCCAATTCAAATGCCTCTCTCGTTCCCCTATAAATACCATCACGCAAAACTGTTACACGATCTGAAATCTGTTTGATCTCCTCCATCCGGTGAGAGATATAGATAATACAGACACCCTGTTTTTTGAGCCTTTGGATTTGGGTGAATAGCAGTTCAATTTCTTGATCTGTGAGAGCCGCTGTTGGTTCATCAAGAATGAGTAATTCACAGCTCTGGGAGAGCCCTGTAGCAATCTCAACCATTTGTTGCTGTCCTACACCCAGCGAACTAATTGGGGTGTCAGCATCCATGTTTTTGAGTCCAAGATAGGAAATTACGGTTCTCGTATCGGCGATAAGTTGTTTGCGATTGATGAGACCCATTCGTGTAGGTAAACGATTAAAGAAAATATTCTCTGCGACAGAAAGTGTGGGAATCAAATTCAGTTCCTGCATAACCATGCGAATTCCAAGAGCCTCTGAACTTCTCCTACTTGAGGGTGAAACGTCATCGCCCTTGAAAATTATCCTACCACCATCTGGTTTTTCCAGGCCAGCAATGATGCGCACCAGCGTACTTTTTCCTGCCCCATTTTCTCCAACGAGAGCATGGATTTCCCCACTTTTAAAATCCAGATTTATATTTTGCAGAGCCGTTACACCGGGATAGGTTTTCCCAATATCACGTAATTGCAATACATTTTGAGCGGCGCGTGTCACTACTTCAAATCACCTACCGTAACGAGGTTGACCATGGTTTCTCGATCATCTGGCTTCACACCGGTCTTTAAAATTTCCAGGGCATATTCAATTCCATTAACAGCGATTTGGCCGGCATGTTGATCCACTGTGCATAAGACTTTCCCCTCTTTTATTAGGGTTTGAATTGCGCTAATATTATCAAAACCGATTATTTGAACATTTTTGCCTTTCAATGCCTGTACTGCCCCCAGAGCCATATTATCATTGGCACAAAGTATGGCATTCAATTCAGAGCCATATTTGGCATAGATTTGCGTGGCCATATCGTAAGCGTTTTTTTGTTCCCAATAGGCTGACTGGGAGGTGACCACTTCAATTTCAGCAGCCTGCATTGCATCTTCAAATCCCAGCTTTCGTTGAATACCATTAAAGGCTCCAGGGCGACCCTCCAAGATGGCAACCTTGTCATCTTTTTTCAGTATTTGGGCAAGATAGTCGCCTGCAAGTCTAGCGCCCTTTCGGTTATTGGGTCCAACAAAACTGATCTGTACGCCTTCCTGCTGAAGAACTTCCACATCAAACTTATTGTCAATATTTATCACTACAATTCCTTTTGACATGGCTTTTTTACAAACGGGGATGAGTGCTCGGGAGTCGGCCGGCGCAATCACAATGGCATCGACATTTTTAGCAATCATTTGATTTACAATCTCGATTTGACGATTTACGTCCTGCTCATCCTTTATTCCATTGCAGTCAAGATCGTAGGAATCAAGGTGTTTTTGATGATGAGCTTTGGCACCATCTTCCATGGTTTTGAAGAATTCATTTGCAAGGGACTTCATAATCAGGGCGACTTGCTGCTTTTTAGGTCCTAAAGCTTCAGCATCTTTTTTATCGCAGCCAAGCATGGCAGCCAGGATGAATAACACGATAACGATAAGAGCTTTTGAAGATTTGATCATTTTTCATCTCCCGTTTATTCAAATATTAATGTTTTATAAGTCTGTAAAGCAATTCGAAACTTTATAGCAAAAGTTAAGAGAGACATTTCAGGTATTCAACTCATTATGCGAACAGTTACAGGTATCGCGGTTTCATATCTATTCGCTTCTTCATCTGACCTACCTGCAATATCAACAGTGGAAATATTATTACACTACAAAAGCTATGCAAAATCACTCTCAAATACATTAAATACCGATAATAATTATACTATGATTTTGAGTTTCTTTTTACTGGATTTGTGAAGGCTTGACGGAATTTAGGAATTGCGTCTCATAAACCTGGGTTATTGCTTCCTACCATTATGGCAAAAAGAAGCCCCAGACATTGTCCGGGGCTTTCAAGTTCATCGAAAATTTGCTTGTGTCTACTTGAGATATACCATTTTGATCGTCTTAGTGTATTCCCCTGCTACAATTCGACACAGATAAAGTCCAGTGCTCACCGGTTCACCCCTGGTATTGGTACCGGACCATTCATAATTGACCCAGCCTGCAGTTCTATTCTGCTCAGCATAGCTCTGTACCACTCGTCCCTTCAAGTCATAGATCACCAGGCTCACATCTGATGCTTCGGGTAACCCATAACGGATAGTGGTAGATGGATTAAAGGGATTTGGGTAGTTCTGTTCCAACACATAATTTTCAGGAAGCGGTCCTTCTTCCACTACCTCCAAAGGGTCATAAATGTGAATGACAAACTCCTGGGACCAGAAAACATAATCTCCACTGCTGATACGATATTCAAAAGGAATATCCCTGCCCATTGGAGAATCGGAGGCAATCACTATTACCACAAATGTATTAGCCATTCGGAGTTCTCCGGCAGGAATATCAGGAATGGTTTGCACAAAGGCATACACCCCCAGCCAGGGATCATCGTAAATTAATTGTGCGCTAAGATCCTCAGCACTTGCCGTACTGCCAAGATTAGAAAGCCCAAGCTTGAAGATCATTCTGTCGCCGGGATATAGTATGCCATCCACAGGTGACATCCATTCAATGCTATCCAGACTCAGTGGTCCGACAGTGGTGAACCAGGCGGCCGCTTCAAAAGAAACATCAATATCCGCACCACTCACATTAAGATCAACGAAATGGTGACGTTCCTCATTCAACGGTGTGGTCCAGATATTACTGAAGAGACTGTCACCAGCATCAGCATCCTCATGCTCGCCGTCATCGAATAATTGTATTGAATCGATGTTCACACCTTCAATATCATTGATAACTGTTATCAGTTCCAAGCCTT
>Ga0307992_1000074_pt1 | contig 62557 bp, 61 predicted proteins | sample EllFjometagen133_FD_203162 | JGI IMG/M metagenome (GOLD analysis project Ga0307992, IMG submission 203162) | Marine microbial communities from Ellis Fjord, Antarctic Ocean - #133 | ecosystem: Environmental > Aquatic > Marine > Unclassified | place: Southern Ocean | collected 2014-10-08
AGATATTTTTCTATTATCGATCTAACAATATTTTTCCATTCGTCATTTTTTTGATTCCTATAAATTGACGTGGTATTTGAAACAATCACAATACCCCCATCTTTTTCAGTAATATTATAGATTTTTTTAAGTACTTCATCCTGCTTCATCCAATGAAAAGATGTACCCATAGTAGTCACATTAAAAGGACCTAGGCTATCTGAAAAATCTTCTGCTGTGGCCTGAGTCCATGCAATATTTTCCACCTTTTCTTTCTTTGCTTGATTCTTGCCTTCTTCTAACATCTCCTGGTCAGGATCAACTGCAACCACTTCTTTTATATTTTTTGCAAGAGGAATAGCAATTTGACCAGTTCCAGTTCCTAAATCCAAAACTCTTGAATTATGGTTAAGGTTAAATGATTTTATAATATGATCAAAAAAAGCAGGCGGATATCCTCGTCTAAAATGAGAATAATACCACGCCGCACCTTTAAATAATGTTGAATCGTTATTTTTCATAAATTTATTTCTTTAAAATTTCATAATCCTTCCGAGTCACATCAGATCCAAGTTCTTCAATTCTTTTATTTTGTAAGTTTTCTAGTATCATTTATTTATTTTTTAAAGCCACTCCTGTTATTGTCATTCCCGAGAAAACGGAGATCCGGTTAAATAATTATTTTTATCTTGGCATTCATCACATTTGCCATTATCTAGATTAACCGATGAAATATCATGACGGTAAACTTCTCCACATTGGTTACAAATACGTTCCTGATTGAGACTATTTAAATTAGCCTTGTGCTTGTACTTATCCGCATCCCAAAAATAATTAGAAGTATTTTTTGAACTAAAATTATTAAAAGATAAAATAGACTTATTATTTGGAGTAAATAATTTTTGTGACCGATTATTGAGAGAAGTTAAAAATAAAGATTCCTTCTCTTCTAAATTTGAAATCTTTTTTTCTAAATCCTTTTTTTCTTGCTCTGTTATATTTAATCTTTTTACTTCTTCCTTTAAATCATTAATTTGCGCGTCTTTTCCTCTTAAGTACTCATCTAATTCTTTAACAAAAAAACCCATATCATTAGCACTTTCCGCGAAATTATTGAATATATTTAAAAACTTCTCTAAAACTAAGTTTTTACTCTTATTGGGATATCTTATGTTGTGATCAATTTCACACCAACCTTCTTCAAATATTGTTCTGGTTTGAATCTCTACTAAATGCTCTTTAGCAGAAGGTTTTGTTGAAATGACATAATGGATAGATTGATAATTATTAGGCTTGTAATCTATTTCACATCCTTTTTCCTTATAATCAATTCCTTCATCACCTTGTTTAAGCCAGGCTGTCGGTCTTTCCTTGAATCCCCAAGTGTCCCTAATAAAATCATGTATATAAAGCCAATCATTTTTATATAAATGCAAAACTCTAATTCCAATTAAATCACTTATTTCATTTCTGTAATTTTCTTTTGTAATCTTCCTCGCTTCAGGTTTTTCAATTTTTTTTCTAATAATTTTTTCAATCAAATGCTCCTCGTCTTTTATTCTATATCTAACAGAGTGCAACTTATCTCTATCTATCGCATAAAGTCTTTTGATTATAAACTCTGCAGCAAGCTCAAGTTCTTTTTTAAATTTTTTATAATCATTGCGAATTTCTTCTAATTCTTCAAATGAATGTCTTGTGGCATTAAAATCAGTTTTTTTAATACAATAATCTTTTAAAAACTTTTCATCTTTTTTTTTCATTTTTTTATGTATTTAAAAATTGCTTAATTTATTTTTAACCAAAGCCATCGCCCCATAAAGACCACCGTCATGTCCAAAATTGGAAATTCTGAGATTGATTCCTTTTTGAGCTAGATTGTCTTTAACTTTTTTCAGCCTTGCTTTTTGTCTCTCAGTAATTCCTCCGCCTAAAACAATATCTTTCTGATTAATTCTTTTTGATATTTCCAATAAATGATTTTCAAAATCATTTATGACCTCGACCCACTCACTATCATTAAGTTCACTGACTTCTTTCCCAAATCTCTCCGCCAGATTTTTCCCTCCACAATGGCTATCAAAATTTTCAAAATATTTGTGCCAATCAATCTTCTCAGAAGTTACCTCCCCCTTATTATTATTTACAATCGCCCCGCCAATTCCAGTTCCCCAAACTATATAAATAAAATCATCAATATCTTCTTGCCCATAAAAAAATTCGCCCAAGGAAGTCGTCACTGCATCATTTTCGGCAAAAACTGGACAATCAAATTTCTTAGATAAATTCTCAATGAACGGAACATCTTTCCACTCTATTATATTTCTACCTGAAATCAACAAACTCCGATCTTCATTATAAGTCCCAGGAGTCCCAATGCCGATGCCATCAACCTTGCCACCAGAAATATCTTCAATCGCTCTGTTTATTTTAGCAAAATCATCCTCGAAATCATGAGACAATTCAAATCTCTTAATTTCAACTAGCTCAACATTATCCAATTTTTTTGAACCAGCGATCCTCACATTTGTCCCACCCAAATCAATCCCAATATACATAAAGTTTTTTATTAATTCATTAATTTAATTTTAAACCCATTAAGCTAAAAATCAAACATTTTCCTCTTTACAAAAAATAATTTTTATGTTATTCTCATTTTTCAACTAGAACAGTCCGAGAAGTCGGATAATATTAACTGAAAGAAAAAAGGAGGACAGAAATTGGGAAAGATCTTTTCATTAACCTCAGATGAGGCAGAAAAAATTCTGACAGCGGCTATTCAAATCTTGAAAAGCCAATCTCAGTCGGCAAGTGTGGTAATCGTCAACCGTGATGAAACTGAGATTGCCAAAGCAATCATGGACGGAGTTAAACCTGTCACAGCACACGTCGCCTTGATGAAAGCAAGACAGGCTGCCTGGGTTGGAAAATCAACCAGTGTGACAAAAGATGAAATCATGTCCGGTGAAAAAACTCCTGAAATTCTAGGAATTGAACCGGAAAATCTCGTCCCTTGGGCTGGCGGAGTACCCATTTATGACCAAGAAGGTAATCATCTTGGCGGCATCGGCGTTAGTAATCTTAGACAAGAAGAAGACGACAAAGTTGCCAACAATGCCATCCTCAACTCAGGATTCAAGACGGAACCGTAAACTCGGATCCTTCTACAAAAAGCTCAGGATTAATAATCGACAAAAAGAAGCCATCGCTTAACCGCAATGGCTTCTTTAAATTCTAATATTGAAATGAAATTGAAACCCGATCCATTATCCCATTAATCAACTTACTATTACTGAACTTATTACTTAACACTTTTTATTCTTTTTATCCACCAATCTTTGAACACGGGAATAGAAAAGGTTGAAAGAAGGAACCCTAATGTCGGCACAATTGCGTTTATAAAAGGATTGCCCAAATCAGAGACGCAGAAGAAAAAGACGATGACAATATAGGTCAGCACAGCCACTAAAACTTTTCGCGCCAAACTTATCTCCCACGCCTTGTCCAGCTCGACTCGCCTATTGCGCTCCTTTATTTCTGCAAGATCTTTTTTAATTTGTTCCAACTCTTCCATATTTTTAATTTTTCCCTAATTTTTTATATTCTTCACCACTCATAATTTTCTTGTAGTCAGAAATTTTATCAGTAAAAAGTGTTCCTTTTATATGATCAAATTCATGCTGAATGACTCTCGCCAATAAGCCCTGTGCTTTCAGTATAAATTTTTCACCTTTTTCATTCATTGCTTCAATCGTCACCTCCTTTGGTCTTTTCACCGGTCCGAATAATTGAGCGCTCCCGACACTTCCACAGCCCTCATAGCCTATAGATTCTTTTTTGGACATTTTGATAATTTTGGGGTTTATGAAAATTCTTAAATCATCCTTCTCTTTGATGTCTCTGTTAATCGTTTTTCTTATTTCAGTCACGAATACTTGTAAGCCTTGACCTATTTGTGGAGCGGACATGCCAACCAAGGAGCTTCCTCGCATCGTATCAATTAAATCTTTTACGAGCCTCTCAGTTTTAGGAGATTTGATATCAAGCACTCTCTTCGCTTTTTTTCTCAAGACAGAGTTGCCAGCTTGGGTAATTTTTTTAATAATCATAAAATTAAGTTCTATTTTTTATTTACTCCTTTCGATAACTAATTATTAATATTTTTGTTACTGAATTTGTTACTTAACACTTTTTTGTAAAATTCAATTACTCATCCGAATACTCCTTCTCCATCTTTTTTTTGTGATCTTTTGCAACTTTTTCTAATTCATTGAACTCCTCAATTAAGTCGGGAAATCTTTCATGCAACTCATTTATTGCCATTTGATTCTCTAATGCTAACCCCGTAAGCCGACTCTTCATAAAGATCGCTTCTTCATCGGATAACATTCTTCCGCTGGAACTTAAAAAACTTTTTTTAAGTCCTAATATCCATTCTTGATTAATTTTTTTAACCAAATCTAATTTCTCATCTTTCCCTAGATCATCTTGATTACGAACACCCTTTTCTATTACAGTTCTCCTTTCTTTTTTAGTTAAAGTGGGCTCATCTTTTTTGCCACCGTCTAAAACCTCAAAAGTATTTTTATTTATCTTATTTTCCATAAAATCTCAATTATTACTTATCCTACACCTCCACATACCCCAACCAGTAAGTGTTATCTTCTGGCATATGTCAAAAATTATTCTTTATTATTCCCAACAAGAATATACCAATTTCCTTTTTCAACTATCTTTAATCCGCCATTAATAATTCTTTGAGATTCTTGTTCAATAATTTTTTCACTAGCTTTAATAAAGGGAAGAAAAAATATTCCATTCTTTTTAAGAACTCTTTTTAATTCAGAATAAAACTTTGAAATATCTTCTCTTTGTCTCGTGATGGCAAGTCCCGTTCCCAAATCAAAAGAATCGTCATCAAAAGGAATATTTTGAAAATCCCCTACAACAACTTGATCTTTATTAAATCTTTCCCTATCAAGTCCATAATCAATCATATCCCTCCCTATTTCCACTCCAACTAAATCAAGATTAGGAATTTGATTTAATTCTTTTGTATAAATACCAGTTCCAGATCCCAATTCAAGACCTTTGTATTTTTTGTCTTCATCCAAAAAGCTCATCAACTTTTCTTTGGAAAAATTCGCAATCTTGTCACGTTCACGACTAATTGCATAGGCATCATATTCTTCCGGACTAACATCTTCCATCTTATTATTAATACGCTTTCTCGTTTCACGCTCCGTATCATTAAGTGGATTTAAATCAGATCTAAACTCATGAATATGTTCTCCCATTTTATTTTCCATAAAATCTCAATTACTACTTTTTAGAATTCCCTGTTCCGCTTTTTATCAATTCCTCAACACTCTCAACAACTGCAGGTAATTCCAAGCAAGCATTCCCACTTTCAATTGATCCAGAGAAATGTTCAGCTCCAGGTTTCACAATCACCTCAGCTCCCAATTTCTCTTTGAAAATATCTGAATATTTTAAATCTACATAAGGATCATTATCAGAATGAACAACGACAGTTCCATTTTTAACTTTGGTCTTTATCTTTTCTAAATCAATTAGTGTTTCAAAAAAACTTTGAATTTCATCAGCTCCAATGTTTTCACTAAATCCTGCTACCATCACAAGTCCACCAATCTTTTGATCTGCTCCTAACGTTTCCAAATATCGCATAATTGTTGCACACCCAATACTATGACCAATGAGATACAGCTCTTCGTCTGGTTGACCAACCACTTCCTGAAGCTTTGAAACCCATTTCCCCATCTCAGGATTCTCTGTATCAGGAAAAACCGGAACATCCACTTGAAAGCCTCGAGCTTCGAGTTCTTTTTTCACCCAAGGATACCAACAATATTCTGGATATCCACCCCAACAATGAACAATAACAGCTCTTTTCATATTCTTATATTTTAAATTTCTTAAAAGTGACTTATACTCCTATTTTACCCTCATCACCCAAATGGTCAACACCAAGCCCCAATTTTTTCCATAAAAAAACCGACTTGCCTATGATAAGCGCAAGCCGATTTAATTTTTTACAATTAGCCAGTCTCTGACAATAATTTCTGTGACGCATCTTGTTTGATTTCCTCGAGCTTGTTTCTGTGTTTCAAAATAAGGTCTTCCAAATCTTCTAATCCGACAATAATCTTTGAAAGGTCTGGTTCTTTCATTCTTAATAAAGAATCAGGAGTTAATTCCGAAAGACTTTCCAGCCCTTCGGCAAATCGATCCATTGACCTTCCAACGGAACGAGCAATTAAATCATAATGAGGCAACGATACCCTCGACCTCTTTTTGTTCTTCCTGGGAACAATTTCGTTTTCATCTGCCTTCTTTCTGATGAAAATCAGAATTTCGTTCGGAGCAAAAGGTTTTTTTCTTTTCTGAATTTCCTCTCTGCAAAACTCCATAAGAAGACCCTGATCCTCCTTCTCAAAACTTGCCAGCCGCAAAGCGATGCCAGGATCAATTTTATTGTAAAGAGCGAGGGATTGAATATTCTCATGCAAATTGAATATCTTTAATGCATTTGATATAGTCCCCTGACCTTTCCCAATTTTCCTGGCTAACTCCGACTGACTCCAGCCATTTTCTGTCATAAGAGCCCTGAAAGCAAAGGCTTTTTCGACTAAAGTCATGTCTTCTACACAAAAATTAGCCAGACACGCCTTCACCAAGAGGTCACTTCTTGATGTTTTGCAGATTTTTGCTGAAATATGAGACTTTCCAGCCTTTTTTGTAGCACGTAACCTTCTTTCTCCGTTTATTAGAGTAAAAGTTCCGTCTCCATTGTCTGCTAAACGAACATCCTCTTCGACATCGCCATTTTCTGCTATTGTTTCGGAGAGAGTCTCCAGCCCCTCTTCATCAAAAATCTTTCTTGGCTGAAACGGATTCGGCTTTATCAAATGAACAGGAACTCTTCCATAGCGATGCTCACTTGGTAAGACGACATCAGCACTTCCACCTTTTCCAACTACCTGCAAATTGGTCTTTTTCATAAATCACCTCCATGTCTTCTGTTCTACATTATTGTCAAATTGCTATTCCTGTTTAACTCTCAGTAATAAGTTCAATCCTATAATAAAGCTAAGAAGCATAAAACAGTAATTCATTAACTCTCTTATTCTAAACATATTCACCTCAAAAGACAACCCAAAAAAACAAAAAACTTAAAGTTCATCATCCTACAACTGAACATACCCCGACCAGCACGTGTTGTCTTCTGTCATATAAATTGGGTGTATCCGATGAACATCAAAAACTTCTTCGATCGCCTTGGTTGCTCCTGGACAATGCTCATGTCCATAGTCATCAAAATAAATAACTCCGTGCTTTTTCATAATTGATGGAACATTTTGAGCACAATATTTTACAGGGAGATATAAATCACAATCAATATGAGCAAATGAAATATTTTCCAATTTTAATGAATCCAAAATTTCTTCTACTTTTCCACTATACAAAACTATGTGATCATCAAGTCCTTTTGAGATAATATATTTCTCTAAATCTTCTTTGCTTAAGTCAGCATATTTTCCTTTTGGATAAACTGAATAACCATCGCTATAGGGATGACCAATGAATGTATCAATTCCATACACCTTATATTCCGGACAAATTTCCCTCAAGGCTTCCGCCAAAGCAATCAGTGTCCCTCCCTTATAAACACCCACTTCCAAAATATTCCCTGGCGTTCTTTTGAGAGTCTCCTTGCATTTCTGGGATAAATATTTCAATCTGTTATTTGGAATAACCGTTTTACCATAAGAAACACTTTCGACAGGATCATTCACTTTTTTCACATTTTTTTTCATGTATCCTGAAAATTACTTATCTCCTTTTTAATTATCTATTCTTTCCAATCCTCAATAATCAACTTCTTTCCTGATTTTTTCACCACCACTTTTTGACGCTCCCGCCAACCAAGCTCTTGGACGAGTTCCTTGGGAATGGTCATCCCAAGACTGTTTCCCTCTCTTCCCATTCGAGTGAGCTTACGCACATTTTTTTCTTCAAGTTTTCTTCTTGGCATTTTTTTATTTTTACTATTTATCCTCTTCTTTATTATAAGGAAGAGTTATAAAAAAAAGTGTTACTGAACAAGCCTGCCCGCCTGTGGAGGGTTACTTAACAAATTAATTAACACTTTTATTATAACCCAAAAAGCCAATAAATCAAAAACCGACTTACCTATAATAAACGCAAGTCGGTTTCCTTATTTTTCATTTTTTTATTCAAGATATTTTCTTTTCCACTAAATCAAAAAGATCCTGGACCGTTATAATTTCCTCAATCTCATCATCGAAAATTTCAATATCATTATCAAATTCTTCTTCAATAGATGCAAAAAGATTTATCATCTCCAAAGAATCAGCCCCTAAATCACTTACAAGCTCGGCCTGGGGGATTACATCAAGAATATCAACATCTAATTTTTCCGCAATCAGCCTTTTCAAAATCTTAATAATTTCTTCTGAAATCATTTTTAAAATCCTCCCCTTAATTAGATTTTCAACTTAAAGCTCCCATCCCTGGAGATCGAGAAACGATTTATAAAGTTTATGATTTTCTCCATCAAAAACCACAAAATAAACTTCCTCGACACCAAATCTTTTTGCCCAAGTTCTTACTGTTTGAACTGCAATCCCCGTAGCATACTTTTTAGGATATCCGTATATTCCCGTGGAAATGCATGGAAAAGCAATTGATTTAAGATTCATTTCTCCTGCAATTTTCAAACTTTCAAAATAACAGCTCTCCAGAAGTGTTTCGCAACTATCATCATTCTTTTCATAAACCGGCCCCACCGTATGAATAACATACTTCGCCAAAAGGTTATGTCCTTTGGTGACCTTTGCCTGGCCCGTTTTGCATCCGTTAAGACTTCGACATTCTTTCAGTAATTCCGCTCCAGCCACACGATGAATCGCACCATCAACTCCTCCACCACCAAGCAACGACTCATTAGCCGCATTAACAATAGCATCAACCTTTATTTTTGTAATGTCGCCTTGAACTAATTCAATTTCCCCTGTTTTTTCAATCATAGTTCTTCTCCTTAACATTTAGCATTCTTTAATTGAATAGAATCAAATTCCATAATTATTGTTGTCATTGCTGTTAAGATCTGAGAACGCCTCGGGTTATTCCCAGAAATTCTTTTAACAACTTCCATCTTTGCATGAAAATTTCTAATCAACTTCTCCCATTCTGTCAAAATTTGATGAATTTCTTCCTCGTCATTTTTTTAAAGACCATGCTTATCACAGATCTGATTTATTCTACTCAGACCAACTGTTGTATGAACCAATGTTCTCTTGTTATATGCCATTGCCCCCTCCTATTCATTGTTTTATAGTTTTAATAAAAGGTACTTCTTTTGATTTTAAACAGTAACATACAGCAAGGCACCCGTCAATAAATGCACCACTTTTTATTTTTCTTAATATTGCCAAATAATAATTACATACACACGTAAGGACGTACGTCCTTACGTCATATTTTTTTATTTCCGTGCAAACAATTTTCTAATTTCACTATTGTCCAAAGGTTTTCCAAAATTTCCATCTTGCCTCCATTTAGAGATATGAGCTTCTTGCAATTTTTTCAGCCAGAAAGAAACCGCTTCATTCATTCTGCCTTCATTTTCTCCATCATCTAATTTTTGTAAAATTTTAAAAATTGCATAATCAAGTTCTCGAGACATTTCAGCTTTCTCAAGGCGATCCCTAATGTCAACAATAATACTCATATGTCGCCTAACTAATTGAAGATATTTTTTAGCATCCGGAGAGGCATTTTGAGGATAACGCCGACGAGTAGGACCATCATGATAAGCTAGAAGTAAAAGTTTTTGTTGTCTTTCTATAGATTCTGACCGAAACACATCTGGGTTGCGACCAGTATTATAGCCTGAATCTTTATCATGGATTAATAATAAATACAACTTCCCGGTCGCGCGTCCATAATCAGCTTTTTTCAAAAACAAAGAGCTTATTTTTTTAGCCTCCTCTTCAGAAATATTCATTGGACCAGTATAGTCACAACGCTTCCCCTCTGGTAAATCTTTAGTCTCTTCTCTTAAAAAAGCTAAGTACTTAATTACATCAATCACTGATTCAGGCTTATTTTGATACACACCCCTTGCACCAGATGAAGATTCTGCTGTATGATCACCTCGACTTTCTTGAAACTGCTGAGCCATAAAGAAATCCTTACTAAAAACTTTATTATCAAACCGTCTAGCAATTGCAGAAGAACTATAGACTCGCAAAATTTCTTCCGCCATCTCCTCTGCATTAAGAATTCTTTCTTGTCTGTTTTCTTCCTTATCTTCTTCTAAGTTTTTATTTAGCTCCATTGCTTCTGAAACATTATCCGGTTTTTCAGTTTTTGGTTCTTTTATTGAAATTTCATCCTTCTTGTTATCAGAAGTATTATTTAATGGTTTCTTATTTTCCTTTTCATTATCTTGCGAAAAAAAATTAATAGCTTCGTCAAGCCCTCTCATTGAAGCAATAACCCCCAACATTACAAGTGCCGAGTTCTTAATAAATTTTCGCTTCTCCATATCCACCTTTTTTTCCTTTTCAATATTACCCCAACCCTTATATTCCATTTTTTATTTTCACAAAAATTAATACCCTCATTTTAACCTTAATAAATTAATAAATCAAAACAAAAAAAGCCGGCAGTGTTCACTGAACACAAACCGACTTTAATTTTTAATACTTTTTGAAAATTTATTTCATAATTGAACCTTTGACCAACTTTAAAGAAAAATATTTAGGCAACAACTTAAGCAGTTTAACAAAGCTGGTCCAATTGGACAAAGAGCTATCTGTCGTCATAATCGCCCCAAGTTTCTTCATATACTCTTTCCAATCCGTTGATAATGGATCCAATAAATTTAAAAGATATATGAGCTGAGAAGAATTTTCTTCGTTCACTGTTTTCTTCATTCCATCAATAAAAATACCTGCCCATTTTTCATCGATATCCTTTGCGTAATGATGAGCTAATTTGAAATTGCTGAAGTTTAAGCATTTGCCTAAAAGTTCTTCCCATGAACCCTCCGGAATTTCTTTCCCATCAGAGCTTTCACCATAAATTAGGTTTACTAAAAAAAATACTGATCTTTTTTTCATAAGGCACCCCTCCCATTTTTTGTTAAAAAACATTGAAATAAAAGTTCTTATTAAAAATTTTATTCTGCTAAAATTCTAACACTTATTTAATTCGAAATCTAATTTATTAATATAAAAAATAAGCTCCATTACCGATATTATCGATAATGGAGCTTGAACAACAAATTTTTCAGAGCTTTATTACCCCGGAAAAATATCAAAAGCTTCGGCGTATTTTTGATGAGTTTTTCGAATAACTTCTTCCGGAAGCTCTGGTGCGGGTGGTTTTTTATCCCACCCAGTGGACATCAAGTAATCCCGCAAGTACTGCTTGTCAAAGCTGTTCTGCGAAACGCCGGGTTGATAAGAATCTTTAGGCCAGAACCTTGACGAATCCGGCGTAAGAACTTCATCAATCAGGATTATTTGATTATCGAAGATCCCAAATTCAAATTTGGTATCGGCAATAATGATTCCTTTTTCCAGAGCAATCTCCGCCCCTTCTTTATAAAGCTCAATACTTAAAGTTCTCACTTCCTCAGCAATATCAGGGCCAACCAATCTGACTGCTTCGCCAAAATCAATGTTGACATCATGCTTCCCAAGTTCTTCCTTAGTTGAAGGAGTGAAAATGGGATCTTTTAATTGTTCAGATTCCAGCAAGCCGGACGGCAATTTAATCCCGCAAACTTCACCAGATTCCTGATAAGATTTCCATCCGGAACCAGTAATATAACCTCGAACAACACATTCAATCGGCAGTGGCTTAGCTTTTTTAACCAGCATGCTTCTTCCAAACAATGTATCTTCGTGAGGTCGACAAATTTCCGGATATTCCCTGACCATATTTGAAATGAAATGATTTGGAACAATGCTTTTCAGAACCTCAAACCAGAATAATGAAATTTGAGTTAAAATTATCCCTTTTCCCGGTACCGGATTCAGCATCACCACATCATAAGCAGAAATGCGATCTGATGCGATCATTAAAATCTCATCACCCAGGTCATACATGTCTCTTACTTTCCCTCTGCTCATTAATTGAAGTCCAGGGGAAATTGGTTTCAAAAAGTGCCATAACTACTCCTCTCGGCCATCGGCCAGTTTTTGCTGAAGTTTATCATCTGCTTTTTCCACTTTGTCTGCCATCTCCTTCCTGACCTTCAGTAACTTGTTCTTCAAAATCGAATCAGACAAAGCCAATATCTGAACAGCCAACCAGGCTGCGTTATCAGCCCTGTCGATTGCTACTGTGGCCACCGGAATACCCGGGGGCATCTGCACAGTTGAAAGAAGTGCATCAATCCCAAATAACGGAGAAGCATCTGAAGTCAAGGGAACTCCAATGACCGGCAAAATAGTGGCAGATGCCACTGCACCAGCCAAATGAGCCGCCATACCAGCACCACATATAATCACTTTACATCCAGCTTCTTCGGCTTTCCAGACAATTTCTCTGGTACGATCCGGTGTGCGGTGCGCACTCGAGATTCGATATTCAAAAATAGTACTGGAACTGGGGACATTGCATTTATCTAAAACTTCCTTCGCCAACGACATCTTTTTTTCATCAGAGCCACTGCCCATGATGATTAAAACATCAAACAAAGTCTTCATGTGACCACCTCCTTATAATACAAAAGTTATTTTCAAGATACACTAGAACCAACATTAGCCTAGTTTAAAAGTATAATTGAAAATTTAATTAAAATCAATTAATCCCACAAAAAACCACCAGAAATAAATCCTGGTGGTTTTCAGTCTGTGAGTTAAAAAAGGGTTCTATTTTTTCTCTTCTTCCTTTTTCCCTGGCTCGTCCTTGGACGACTCATCTTTTACTTCTTCTTTTTTGTCATCCCCTTTCTTGTCTCCCTCGTCCTTTGTAGCTTCAGCAGAGTCGGGTTCGACTTCTGCATCTTTCACTTCTGCTTCGCCCGTCGTAGCTTTATCGGAGTCGGGTTTTGCATCCTTTGCAGAGGCGTCTTGCTCTTTTTGTGCAGCTTGATAAAGTTCTTGACCAATCTTTTGAGCTTCTGTTGAAAGTTCTTCGGAAGCCTTTTTGATTGCATCAATATCATCACCATCTTTTATTTTTTTCAAAGCTTCAATTTTTTCTTCAACTGGCTTCTTTTTGTCAGCACTGACTTTTTCACCAGCTTCTTTTAAAGCTTTTTCAGTTGTGAAGACAAGAGCATCGGCGTTGTTCTTGATTTCAACTTGTTCTTTCTTTTTCTTGTCTTCATCAGCATGCACTTCTGCATCTTTTTTCATCTTTTCGATTTCTTCATCAGAAAGTCCACTTGAAGCTTCAATTCGAATTGATTGTTCTTTTCCAGTGGCCTTATCTTGAGCTTTTACATTCAAGATTCCATTAGCATCAATGTCAAAAGTAACTTCAATTTGTGGAACTCCTCGTGGAGATGGCGGAATACCATCCAAAATGAATCTTCCAAGAGTTTTGTTATCAGCTGCCATTTCTCGCTCTCCTTGAAGAACGTGAATTTCAACAGAAGGTTGGTTGTCAGCCGCGGTTGAAAAGATTTGTGATTTACTTGCTGGAATTGTAGTATTTCGATCGATAAGCGGTGTTCGAATTGATCCCATTGTTTCAATCCCCACAGTCAAAGGAGTCACATCGAGCAAAAGAACATCTTTCACATCTCCTTGTAAAACACCTCCTTGAATCGCAGCTCCAAGAGCTACAACCTCATCTGGATTCACGGTTGCGTTTGGCTTCTTTCCAAAGAATTCCTCAACCTTCTTTTGAACTAACGGCATTCGAGTCATTCCACCCACCAAGATAACTTCATTAATATCAGAAATTTTCATTCCAGCATCATCGAGTGCTTTCTTGCAAGGTTTAATACTCTTATCGACTAATTCAGAAACAAGTTCTTCAAGTTTTGCTCGAGTAATTTTCAAAACAAGATGCTTTGGTCCATCTTCACCAGTCGTGATGAATGGTTGATTAACTTCAGTTTCTTGAACAGTTGAAAGCTCAATCTTTGCTTTTTCAGCAGATTCTTTAATTCTTTGAAGAGCAAGCGGATCTTTTGAAAGATCAATTCCTTCCTGTTTCTTGAATTCATCAAGAATAAAGTCAATAATTTTTTGATCAAAGTCGTCTCCACCAAGATAGGTATCACCATTAGTTGACTTCACTTCAACAGTGTCATCACTGACTTCTAAAATGGAAACATCAAATGTTCCACCTCCAAGATCATAGACGGCAATTTTTTCGTCTTTTTTCTTATTAAACCCATAAGCCAAAGCGGCTGCAGTTGGCTCATTGATAATTCGCTTTACTTTCAATCCAGCAATTTCACCAGCATCTTTCGTTGCCTTTCTTTGAGCGTCATCAAAATATGCTGGAACAGTAATCACTGCTTCTTCAATTGTTTCTCCAAGTTTTTCTTCAGCATCAGCTTTCATTTTCTGAAGAACTATAGCAGAAATTTCTGCTGGTCTTTTTTCTTCGCCATTCATAACGATATTTACTGAACCATTTTCTCCTTCCTTAATCTTAAAAGGAAGAGTTTTCATGGCTTCCTGAACTTCTTTATCAGAAAACTTTCGCCCAATTAATCTCTTTGCAGAATAAATTGTGCTTTCTGGATTAGTCACCGCTTGTCTTTTTGCAAGCAAACCAGCTAATCTTTCTCCACTTTTGTTAATCGCCACCATTGATGGAGTGGTTCGATTACCTTCCTTGTTTTCAACAATCTCTGGCTTTCCGCCTTCAACGACAGCCATCGCAGAGTTTGTTGTTCCAAGGTCAATTCCTAGAATCTTTGACATATTGTTTTTCTTGCCCAGTTAAATAAAATCTTCGATTTTAATTTGCAAAGCAAATTATTTAACAGGGTAAATTAATTATTTATTAAATTGACTTCTTAGAATTAATAAATTAAAATTTTATTAATTCTAGAAAATCATTTAACTAACCCTGAACGTTTGAGGAGGTAACAATGTTCATTAATGTTCCTAAAAAATATCTCAAAATACTGCTCAGAAAAATAGAATATTCTTCTAAACAAGATGGCTTTTCCAAAAAGACGAAAAAAAGATTTACCTCTGCAATTAATCAAATAAGTAAATTGCTATCAGAAAACAAAGAACTGAAACAAATCCAAATGTCTAAAAATAAGCTTCAAACCCTTGGAAAACTTTCTGAAAAAACTCCCGTAAGAAGAAGTGGTTATTATAGCTACTAATTATATCAACTGATTCCTATAAACCCCGGCGCTACTGAAACAGTATCGCTGGGAGTTTTTTTATAAAGAACTATTCTCCCTCCACACTCACCGGTCGAATCACCTTTTCCTTCAGCTTATATCCTTTCTTAATAACCTTTTTAACTTTTCCTTTTTTTCCATTTCCTGCAATTACCTCGTGAACTGTTTCATCAATTTTGTCTCCTGACTTACATTTAATTTCAACAACTCCTTTTCCTTCTAATACATCAGCAAGTTGTTTTCTGATATGCAATATTCCTGTAGTCCATCCGTCATTTTCTTTTCCTTCTGGAACATGTTTAAGCGACAAATCAAAATTATCAATCACTGGCAAAATCTCAAACACAAAATCTTCTATGCAATACTGACTAAATTCTGCATTTGAGTCAGCAGTTCTTTTTTTAAAATTCTCCAAATCTGCCAGGGCTCTTTTCCATCCATCCATTGAACTTTTTCGTTCTAGTAATTCTTTTGCCTTTAAGATTGTTTGTCTCTTTTCATTTTCAAATCCATCTTTCTCATCAAGTTCCTCAATGGCATCATCCACTGAAAACCAATCTGCACTGTGATGTTCATCGCTTAATTGAATCTCTTTACCTTCAGTATAACAAATATATCTCAATCCTCTTTTTTCTTCTTTGAAAAGTTTATTATCTTTTGGAAACTCAACTGCATCAATAATTTCTCCTTTTTCCACATCCAGTCCTGTTTCCTCCTTGATTTCCCGAATAAGCGCCTCCTCAATTGTCTCTCCTGCTTCAATGTGGCCACCTGGCAAATCATATTTCCCACCATTCAATTCTTCTAATCCTCTTTTAATCAAAAGAATCTCACCTTTTCCATTCAGAACAACTGCCTTAATCGTAATCGCCATTGGACGTGCCATTGACTCCATTTGTTTTTTTTGCTTCTTCATAAATATTTAAATTATATAATAGTCATAATTGAACTCCCTGCAATCATAATCATCACGACCTTGTCTCCATTTCCTCCAAGAACCTTCTTAACAAAATCAATCAAACTCTTATTCTTCTCATAACGCATTCTCTTTGGACCAATGATGGCAATCAATCCACTTTTTCCTTCTTTGAGTTTGTAGGGAGCCACAATCATTGAACAATTCTGAATTTCTTTTAATGGATTTTCTTTTCCAACAAAAATCTTTGTTTCTCCTTCCTTAACTTGTGAAAGAATCTTATCAACATTTTCATCAATCAAATCAAGCGCAGATGTTAACCGAGAAAGATCATCCATATTAGAAAATTCTGGATCATCAATTAAATTATGCATTCCAAAATCAAAATATTCTTCCTTTTCAATCGCTCCACTCAAAACAAGGCATTGTGACATTGAAGAAAGAAGTTTCGTAGTCGTTCTCTCAAATCTCGCATTCTTGGCTTTTTGTTTCAAAAGTTCTAATTCCAATTTCTTTTGATAACTTCGAGAAAGATCTCTTTCTCCCATAAGATTATCAATAAAATATCGATAGCCCATATCACTTGGAACTCTTCCAGAAGAAACATAAACTTTTATTAAAAAACCATTTTCCTCAAGATTTGCCATTTCACTCCGAATCGTAGCCGTTGAATAATCAAGCTTATTTTTTTTTCTTAGATACCCACTACTCACCGGATTCGCAGTTTCGGTGTATTCCTGAACAATTGCCTTTAAAATTTTTCCCTGTCTTTCATTTAGCATAATTTTATTTTCTCCTCCTGCCTATATTATACGCAAATTTTTAAATTTTCTGGCAGTCACCACACGAGACTGCTAATTCATATTTTATACCCAATAAAAATCTTGTCAAGACCCCTCACTTGTCATTCCCAACTTGACTCGCCTCGCTGAAGCTTTAACGAAGCAGATTAGGAATCCAGTTAAGGTACTCTGTTAACATTGTAGCAAAAGTGTAAACTTTTTTGCTGCAATATTAACAAGTGTTTTTTAATAATTGTCTCAAAAAGGCCAAAAAACAGCCCATTAAGGCTGTTTTCATATAAAAAAATTCTAGATTTAATTCACTTCCAAAATATCATAAACCATTTTTTTCTTATTTGGAAGAACTATTTCAATTGCTTCACCTTTTTGAGCTCCAAGAAATGCTTCTCCAATCGGAGATTCATTAGAAATCTTTCCTTGAGCTGGATCTGCTTCATTTGAACCAACAATATGAAAAGTCATCTTCTTTCCATTAGTCTTTACAAGAACTTCTGAGCCAACTTCAACATGACCATTTGATTTCGTCTTACTAACAACTTTTGAGGTTCTAATAGCATTTTCAAGATAAATAATTCTTGATTCATTCTCTCGTTGTTGTCTCTTAGCTTCTGAATATTCAGCATTTTCGCTCAAATCACCTTGTTCTTTCGCTTCCTTGATTGAAATGGCAATTGTCTGTCTCAAGTTTCTTTTTCTGTCCTCAAGCTCTTTTCCAATCCTATCGAAACCTTCTTTAGTTAAATATTTCATTTTAAATTTTTACAATGCTTATTTTTTAGAGTGTGACGATTCTACAGAATTCATAGCTATTTGTCAATACTTTTTTAAAAATTAAAGTTTGAGCGTTTTGACTAAATGTTTTATAAGAGAAAGCACTACTGGAGGAGCCAATAAACTATAAACTTCAACTCCTTCGTCATCTTTAACAATAAAAGGTCTTTCTAATGTTTTTATTTCCCCTGTATCATCATTTTTTTCATAATAATACTCTGGGGTTATTTCATAATCGTCTAAATATTCAACTGCCTTATCAACCGGAACGGCATTACGAAGTAAAATTCTAGAAACGCCATGCAAAGAAAATATTTTATTAATTAAAATATCATCAAGTTCAAGTCTATCTCTAATAGATTCAATTCCCAAATTGTCTCCCTCTTTAGAAGTCATTTTAATGTTATCACATTCAGGATTATCACAAATGAGTTCAAATTTATTCTCATCTTCGTTGTGCTCAACTTTTTCAGTAGTAAAAAGCTTTAAATTTCTTGGTGTATGACATTTTGGACAAACAACCCTATACTTCATTCTTTCATCAATGACCGCTTCAGGAATATCAATAGCAACAAAAATATCTGGGTCATTTCTATAATCTACAAGCTCCTTAAAAAACAAAGCGTAAGAAACTTGATCTAAACTTCTCGGAAATCCATCCAAAAAAACAATCTTTTTACCAGCTTGATCAATTTCTCTTTTTGCCAAAGCCATAATAAACTCATTGGGAAGAAGTGTTTTTTGATCCTTTCCCAGAAGAGCATCAATTGCCTTTTCTGGAGTAATATATCCTCGATAATTTTCATGTAAATAATCAAGCAATTCTTTTCTTTTTTCGTCATCTTTCATTTCAGCATGAACATCACGCACGATATCTCCAATGGAAATATGCACAATATTTTCTTTTCCGAATAATTCCATGAAAAGTTTCGTATAAGTCCCCTTTCCTGCATTCTTCTTTCCTAGAAGATAAGCAATAAAAGTATTTCCTTCTTCAAAATATTTTTTTAATTTTTTAATCTCTTCTCCAGCTTTAATTTCAAAATATTTTTTTCTATCTTGAACATCCGATAAATTAAATTTTTTATCTACCCCTTCTATTTTAGTTTTAAATAGAGGAAATTCTTTTTCAAATTTCATGTTTTGATTTTAAGATAATTAATAAGCAACTGTCTAAGATTTTTCTTTCATTGCAAAATTTTCAAATTTAAAGCGAAAGAAATGAAGCATGAGGAAACATATCGGAAATATGTTGACGAATGATGAATTTCTTGCAGCTTAAATTTGGAAATTGCAGTCGAATACGGAAATCTTAGACAGTTGCTAAACCCCCAAGAGGAGTTGATTGACATCATTATAGCAAGAAATAAAATTATGGCAAATTTTTCCACATTCCCTAAAAAAACAAAAGACTCCCTTGTTTTAATAAAACTTGGGAATCTTTTCATTTAAAATAACGATAAAAAAATTAAACGGCATATTTCTTTGATTTCTCCAATAATTCCTTTATTGTAATTTTTCCTTCGCACATCTTTCTTGCTAGGAAAAGACCTGCTTCCTGGAACTTTTTACGGACAGGAAAGATGATTACGTTAGCAAAACCAAGATTCTCCTCAAGCCAGATAATATCCCTTCTTGCACCCCAAAGTGTTTTTCGAAATTTTTCAAGCCATTCTCCATTTCTATTTTCCATAATATAAATATAGCATTCACGGCATATAGACCCAAATAGGACCTAAAACAACTTTTTATGCATATCTTTTTCATATGAAGCAGAGGAATTTAGAAGAACCAAATAGATGATTCTTTGTTTTCTTTTTAATGAAATACCTCTATGTACTCCGACTCTAACTTTAAGATGAGCGAAGTGACCCTCTAAAGTATTTGTTGTTACTGGCATAAAGAAATTACACCTCTGATAAGTAAAAAGATATCCTGACATTCTTTTCATACTTCTAATAGCACTTCTTAGTCTTCCATGAGTATACGACCAATTTCCTCCAGGATGATATGTTTTTTCTTTTAAAAAATAACTATACTTTTCTTCCCAATAAGACATATCTTTTAAAAAAGAGTTATGAGTATAACTCTTTAAACTATCCATGATAAACTTTAACTCTATTCCTGCATTAGTTTTTGGATTTCTTGTAATATATTTTGTAATGTTCTTACGGGCATGAAAATGACAATACTGAAACTGAATATCAACGAAAACACTGGGCAAACCAGGTAAGCCATCTCCTGTAACCGACCTGAATGTATAACCTAATCTTTCAAGATAAATCATTCCTTCTTCATAATGTATAAGTCTTTCTGATTCAACAAACTTCCACCAAAGATTTTCTTTACGTTCTTGGTCTCTAAATACAACAACTCCAAATTCTTCAAAGAAAGTTGTATCTACTGCTAGGGAGAGTTCTCTGGGACAGTGTTTCTTTTTTGGTAACACTACAGAATCAAAGAAAGACTGAAGATTTTGAGTTTTAAAATGATGTTCTACTGATAATTCTCTTAATGTTTGCTTATTAAAAACATACAAACAAAAAAGTTCCTCTTTAATTAGTGGAACTTTTTTGTTAGCTTGAAATTTTGTTTTACATTTTTTACATTGCCATCTCTGGTGTCCTTGTTGAAATCCTTTTTTAATACATTCTGGAGAGTTACAAAAAGGACATTTTTTGTTGTTCATACGTTTGAATGTTAAATAACCTAATTAAATACTGGGTTATTTTAACATAGTAGGTCCTATTTGGGTCTATATGCCGCATTCACCAATTTTCATAAAAACCTCCTTTTCAAAAAAGGTCATTTTTCCCCGTTAACCATTAAAAGAACTTAATAAGTAATTCTAAGTCAAAATAGTATTAAAGTCAATCTAGAACTTCGCAAGACTTCTTCTTTGGTGTCTCACAACCCACAACAATTGACTCTATCTCATCAGTCCTTAAAACATCCGCATCGACATTCTTAAGTCGCTCAAGCGCTTCTACTGCTGGATGACCATAACGATTATCTTTCCCCGCTGAAATAACTGCAAATTCAGGCGATACTTTTTCCAAAAAAATATCAGAACTGGAATTTTTCGAACCATGATGAGCCACTTTCAACCAATCAACATCTAATAAATTGCCATATTCTTTTACTAAATAAGCCTCAGGCTTCTTTCCAATGTCACCAGTGAAAAGAAAGGAGTTTTTTCCAAAATCAACTCTTGTCACAATTGAATTATCATTTCCATCTTTAAAATCATTTCCACTATCCGGAGCTAAAAATTCAATATCTAAATACTCACCAATATCAATTCTTGATCCAACTTCTGGTGAATTAATTTTAATATTTTTGTCTTCTATTTTTTTTATCAATTTCTGAAAACTTGTCTTTTCATTCTCAATATCACTAGTTAAAAATGACTTCACAGAATAATAATCAATTAAATCAATAAATCCTCCAAAATGATCCCAATCTGGATGAGTTGCAATGACAACCTCTATTTCCTTATCATTTTTCGGCATCACTTTTCCAAGTTCATACATTAACTTTTTACCATCAGGCCCTCCATCAATCAGAATCTGATGACGATCAAGATAATTTATTAAAATTGAATCACCTTGACCAATATCTAAAAAAACAACTTTCAAAGGAAAATTGTCAGTAAATGTTGCACTATTAACAAATTGAGTTAAAAAAACAAAGAAAAGAACTGCTACAAAAGTTCCTAAAAATTTTCGAAAAGATAAATTCATTATTTTATTCCACCTATTTCATCCCTACTATCATCATAAACAATTTTTGGTTTCAAAAAAAGCCTCTTTTTACAACCATTAATAAAATAATCCAATTCTTGAATCTTAATAAACTTTCCTGCTAAAATAAACACTCCTACTCCGACAATAAAGGATACTGTCATCTGAAAAAATACTCCCAAAAAAGTTTCCATATTAACTACATAACTCATTCCATGTTTAGTCGCTTGCATAAATATCGCCATAATAAACGTTGCGAAAATTATTCTCCAAGTACTTCTAATAATCGCTCGCTCACCCAAGCTTCCAATTTTTCTTCTTAGTAAAAACAAAAGAAGTAACATATTTAAAATTGATGAAAAAGTAAACGCGAAAACCAAGCCAAGCATTTCGTATTCCTTAATTAAGAAAAGTGCTAAAAACAAATTAACTGCTCCAGAAAATAACCCAACAAAAAATGGAATTTTAGTATTATGAATAGAATAAAAAGCCCGAGCTAAAAGAGGAATGAGACTCTGAGCAAAGAGAGAAAGAGCAAAAATCCCAAGCGCTTGAAAAGTCAAAATCGTATCTTCCCAGTCAAATTTTCCTGCTCCCAAAACCACTCGAACAATTTGTGCTCTAAGTACAATAAAGACCACTGAAAAAGGAATCGCAAAAAACATAATATTTCGAAAAGTTCTTGAAAAACTTTGAATAAACTGTTCCTTTTTCTTTTGAGCCCAATAAGCAGAAAGGGTTGGAAAAGCAGCTGTTGCAAAAGAAATCCCAAAAAGCCCCAATGGAACACTTTGAATATTATTAGCAAGGCTAAAGATAGCCAAGCTTCCTGCATGTAAAGTAGAAGCTAAAATTGTTATCACTAAAAGATTAATTTGTGCCACAGCTAATCCCAATGTTCGCGGAATCATCAGTTTAATTATCTTTAAAAGATTCTTATCTTTAAAGTTAAAGTTTGGCTTGAATCTAAATCCACAACGCAGTATTTCCGGAAATTGAATTAAAAGATGCAAAAAAGCCCCCAAAACAACTCCCCAGGCAAGTCCACTAATTCCAAAACGATCAACAAGAAATAGGATTCCAATGATTATTCCAATATTATAGAAAATTGGAGCGAGTGAATAAAAAAAGAATTTTTTAAAAGAATTTAATATTCCACCAAAAAGACCTGAAATACCCATAAGAATCGGGCTCAAAAGCATAATTCGAGTCAAAACAGCAACTGATTCTTGTTTTCCTGGATTAAATCCAAAAGTAATAAGACCAGTTAGCCAAGGAGCAAAAAAGAACAAGATCATAGTCACCACAACTAAGGTGATAATCATCAAAGTTAAAATCTTATCAACCATCTTCCATGCCTCCTTTTTCTTATCTTTTGAAATCAAAGACGTAAAAACCGGAACAAAAGCAGCCGACAAAGCTCCTAAAATTAATAAGTTAAAAACTAAATCAGGAACCTTGAATGCAGCATAATAAACATCGAGCTCATCTCCTGCCCCAAATTTTGAAGCTAAAATACGATCACGAACAAGACCCAACAAACGACTAGCCAATCCCATTATTGCAATCAAAAAAGCAGCTCCTGTGATAGAGTTAATTGCCTTCTCTCCATTCCTAAAACAATTTGTAATATTTTTTATCATGAATTCTTTTCTTATTCCCTCCCTTAATGTAAGGGATTTAAATCTTCCAGCGAAAGATTTAAAGGGAGAGTTATAAAATTTGCTTAATCATCCTATCATTTAACTAACTTCTTTCCATATTCAAGCCATTCAACTGTTCCCATTTCTAAATTATAAATCCTATCAAAACCATTTTCCACTAATTTTTTCCCAATAAAATCACTTCTACTACCATTTAAACAATAAAGAGCAATCTTGTCATTCTTTTTAATTTTTAATTTTTCAAATCCTTCATTAAATCTTATTGAAGAAACTAAATTAGCCCCCTTAATGTGACCAGCATCAAATTCATTTTTCTCACGCACATCTAAAAGAAAAACTTTCTTTTCTTTAATAAGCTCCTCAAAATCATCAGAAGAAATTTGATGCACCATCTTTTTATTTTATATTTAAAGATTCTATTATAATTTTTTCTCTTTCTTCTTTAAAAGTCTTTTCTGCCATAGCAATAAATAATTAATTAATGAAAATTTTAAATTACTGTAAGAGTGAATTCACTATCAACTCCGATGCCTCATCTTCGTCCAATCCTCTCGTCATCAAAGTCTCTAATTCTTTTTGATTAATTTTTCCAACCGAAGCTTCATGCGTGACTCTTGCATCATCATTACTCACTTCAACAATTGGAACTGCTCGAGCCACTGATCCCTCTCCAAACAAAATCTCCTGACAATCAACATGTCCAATACACCCAGACGCTTTTGCATAAGTTTCTCCTTGCATCAAAACTGTTCCACCATTCTTGGCCGCCGCTCTCATCTTAATCAAACTCTTACTATTTTCTCCTTCAAGATAAACTTTGTCAATTATCTTAATATGATCTTTTTCATTTTTTCCGAGAACTTTTGTTTCAATTTCTGTTCGAGCATTTTTTGCTAAATGAATTTCAAGCTCAATTGAAGTTTTTCCAATTGTTCCTTTTACAAGATTGAAACTTGTCACAAATATTCCACCTTCTGCAATGTCAACATTTAATTTCGGCACTACTCGCACACCAGACTCATTTCCATGATAATGATATTCAGTATAGTTCATTTTAGCATTCTTTCCAATTTTAAATTGTGCTTCCATCTCATGACTAACTTCAATCGCTTTCGGAAAAGTACAATGCGAAACCACATCCGCCTCCGCTCCTTCTTCGAAAATTACGTTTGGAATAATAATCTGCTCATCATGACTCCCCATCACCCCAAAACAAAGAAAAATCGGCTCAATCAATTTCACTCCTTTTTTAATTTTCAGCTCAACATTAACTCCTTTTTCAGTTTCAGAAGAATTTACCTCAACTCCTTCAACGTTTTCTTGATCAATAACCTTATTTCCATCTACAATGAATCGACATTTGCTTTTCAGCAAATCATCCAAATCACAAAGCTCTATTGAATCCTTAAATTCCCTTGGAAGCATATTTTGAAATTTTTAATTTTATAATTTTAGTAATTTTTAAATAATTTTTAATCAAGGAAATTTTATAATTCACAATCTTAATTGAGCTATTAAAGTCAATCTCCGCGGGTTCAGGCATCCTCGACTGAAACTTTTTTACTTGTCATTCCCGCGTAGGCGGGAATCCAGTCTTTTTATAGCTTTTTTAATCACGCGAATTCAGACGTTCACACCTGAGCCATTTAATTCTTAATATTATAAAAGAAGACCTATTAGGATTCAAACGAGGACACTTGAACCCGCCACGACAACAACATAAATTATTGAAAATTCTTTCATTGAAAATTTAATGGAAATTGGAAATTGATAACTGAAAATTGTCGCTACTTGGCAACAATATTAACAAGCTTTCCTGGAACATAGATTGTTTTTATTATCTCTTTTCCTTCAGTGTAAGATTTAATTTTCAAACTTTCTGTCGCCAATTTCTTTGCATCTTTTTCGGAAACATCTCTTGGACACTGAATTCGATCTCTGACTTTTCCATTCACTTGAACCACAAGTTCAATTTCATCATCCAAAATATTATTTTCATTAAACTCCGGCCACTTTGAATTGAACACTGAATCCTCGTTTCCAATTTGATTCCAAAATTCTTCTGCAATATGTGGCATCATTGGAGCGCTGACAAGCGCCAAAACTTCTTGAACTCTTTTTGCCTGAGATTGATCAAACTCTGAAATATTGTCTCTAATCCAATTCACAAACTCCATTAATCTTGCAACAGCAGTATTAAATGAAAGTCTTTCGATATCTTCACCAATCACTTTAATTGTTTTATCAATCATATTAGTTTTTTCAACCCCATTTCCTTCAACATTTTCAAGTTCAAAGAAAGTTGCCCAAAGTTTTTTCACAAACTTGAAAATTCCTTCAGCACCACTATCTCGCCAATCTCCTCCTTGAGAAAAATCTCCCAAGAATCTCAAATATAATCGCACTGTATCTGCTCCATATTTCTCAATCATCTCATCTGGATTCACTACATTTCCTTTTGATTTTGACATTTTTGCTCCATCTTTGGTGATAAGCCCATGCCCAAAAAATCTTTTGTAAGGCTCATCAAAATCAATATAGTCCAAATCGTGCAAAACCATCGTCACAAAACGAGAATAAAGCAAATGAAGAACAGTATGTTCCTTGCCTCCAATATAGCTATCCACTGGTAACCATTTTTTAGTACGCTCTTTATCAAAAGGCTTATCTTCAATTTCAGTTGAAGGATATCGAAAAAAGTACCAAGATGAATCCACAAATGGATCAGAAACATCAGTTTCTCTTTCTGCATCCGTTCCACACTTTGGGCATTTCACTTTCACAAATTCTTCATTCTTCGCAAGTGGACTTTTTCCTTTTCCTTCTGGTAAAAAATCATCCATTGGTGGCAACTCCACTGGCAGATCTTCTTCTGGAACTGGCACCGTTCCACAATTTTTGCAATGAATAATTGGAATTGGTGGTCCCCAATATCTTTGCCTTGAAACACACCAGTCTCGCAACTTATAATCAACAGCCTTTTTACCAACTTTATTTTCTTCAAGCCATTCAATCATTTTAGTTTTTGCTTCAGCAGTTTTCAGTCCATCCAAAAAATCTGAATCAATACTGACTCCTTCTCCACAAAAAGATTTTATTCCTTGAGTCAATCGCTCCCAAACAATTTTCTGATTAGAAACATTAATAAAAGATTCTATCTTTTCTTCATCAATCCACAAAGGCTCATGTATTTCCATTTCCTTTTTTTCAATTTCAACTTGTTCATCGCTATTAAGTTCAAATAATAGATATCTAAATTTTGCAATTACATTTGAATCTTTATGGGGTCGATAGAATTCTGCAAAGATTGGACTCCCAAGTTCTTTTTTAAATTCCAAATCAATATAACCAGTTTCTTCTTTTATTTCTCTCTTTCCAGCCTCCACAATTTCATCTCCGTCAGTCCCTCCAGATGGAAAAGATTGCCATTCTGTTTTATTCCATTTCAAACAAAGATATTTATTAGTTTTGGGATCTTTAACAACTCCAACAACAGCATCCCTTTCTTCAGTTTCCTTATCATCTCTTGGATTATCTTTAATGTATGGAACAACAACATCTTTAATTTCCAATCCAAACTTTTTCGCAAATTCAAAATCACGTTCATCATGCGCTGGAACCGCCATAATCGCTCCCGTTCCATAACCAGCCAAAACATAGTCAGCCACCCAAACTGGAATTTCCTCCTTAGTTGCTGGATTAATTGCCTTGACTCCTTTTAACTCAACTCCTGTCTTTGTTTTTTCTTCTTCCTTTCTTTCTTGCTCCGATTTATTTAAAGATTTCTTAACATACTCAAACACCTCTTTTTGATTTTTGATTTTTGATTTTTGATTTTGTAGAATTTCATGCTCTGGTGCAACCACCATATAAGTCGCCCCAAATAAAGTGTCTGGTCTAGTAGTAAAAGCTTCAATAAACTTATCCTTTTTTTGAGAATTTGAATTTTGAGATTTATTTGGAAATTGGAAATTGGAAATTGGAAATTTGATCGAGGCTCCCTCAGATTTTCCAATCCAATTTTGTTGATTTAATTTTACATCTGCTGGCCAATCAAAATCTTCTTTTTGAGAATTTTCAAGAAGCCGATCTGCATAATCAGTAATCTTGAAAAACCATTGTTTTAGTTCCTTTTTCTCAACCTGACTATCACATCGCTCACATTTTCCCTGGACTACTTGTTCATCTGAAAGCACTGTCTTACAAGAAGGACACCAATTAACCTTGGCTTTCTTTTGATAAGCCAACCCTTTTTCAAACATTTTTAAGAAAAGCCATTGAGTCCATTTATAATAATCAGTTTTATAAGTCTCAACGGTTCGAGACCAATCATACATATTCCCGACCAAGCTTAATTGCTCATAAAATCTTTTTTCACTTCGCTTGGAGAATTCATTGATATGTTCTCCAATCTTAATTGCATAGTTTTCACTGTGAATACCAAATCCATCTAATCCAATTGGCTCAAAAACATCATACCCTTGAAGTCTTTTGAAACGTCCATAGACATCTGCTCCAGTAAAAGCATACATATTTCCAACATGCAAACCTTCTGCTGAAGGATATGGGAACATCATCAAATTATAGAAAGGATTTTCAGCCTTTTCTAAATCAACTTGATTAGTCTTGTTTTCCTCCCAATATTTCTGCCATTTCTTCTCAATGGATTTAAAGTTATATTTCGGAGTCGCTGTTTTCACTGAATTCATATACTAAAATTACTTCTTATAAACATACTATTATCTTATCTCATTTATAATCTTTTTTCAAGACGTCTGTTCCCTAATTTTAATTTTTCTGATATAATAAAATAAATATTTAAAAACACAAAAATGAAAAAAATATTACTATTACCCTTTTTAGTCTTCTTGATCGTTGCCTTTATCAATTTAATTTTTGGGCTAGCATTTGGATTTATCACTTGGATTATTTTAGCAATCCTTATCGCGCTTGTATTCTTTCCTATTGCCATAAACACGATAGACAAGGAAGTTCCGATTATACAACTTTTTACTTCACTAATTCTTATTTATATTTTCTTCTCAATCGCAATCTACCTAGACTTTAAACATCTTCTTGGTTATCCCAATGACCAAGCTTTATTGTTTGGCTTTCTTTCTGGATTTGCAATTATTGCAATAATCATGATGCTCAAAGGAAAATAATCCCTTCTTTTTAATGAAATTAAATAAAACAAGCCAGAGGCTTGTTTTATTATTGGAAATTGGAAATTGATAAATGAAAACCTGTCTACTGGCAGGCAGGTTGCGAAGCTATTCCTAATCCCAGACTTTTCCCGCCTGAAACTTTTCATTTTCAAATTTTCCAATCAACTTAATATAATCACCCTCCTTAACTGTTTCATGATTAATTTTACACTCACAATCTTTAGTATGCACTTTCCATAAACTATCTCCTTTTTTAATTAATATGTATTTTTTATCTCGATCTATTCCTACGACCTCTCCGGATAATCTACCTTTTTGAGAATTAGACCAAAATTCTTCAGTTGAAACAATAATTCCTTGTTCTACACAACAATCTTCAACAAAATCCCTCCATCCCTTAAATACATCACTTCTCGCTAGTATAAAAAGTCCTAAAATTGTTATAATTCCTATTGCTAACAAAAGCATCCATTCTTCATGACGACAACAAATTCTTCCTTTTCGATAAAATCTACTTGAAAGATAAAGTAAAGAAACAGAAAATGCCATAATTAAAAGAGGAATCAGAAACCATCCAGAGAAACACCCTCTTCCAATAAGACCAATGAACTCATATTCCTTTAAACAATGAATAATAATCCCTAATAATATCAAGGAAATTAAAAACAAAATAGCTCCTAAACAAATCCAAACAAAATAAACAAACGTAAAATAACAAGGTGGTTTCATTTTTATATTATTCTTTTTTATTTCGTTGACAATTTCATCACCAAACATTTTTTTATTCTTTTGATCATCTTTCAAAGACATTTTTTTTGAAAAGTAAAAATTAATTATTAATAACAGCTACATTCTCATCAATTCCGTTTTCTTTAAGTTTTTTTGCAAGAATTTTTTTTCCTCTGTTAATCAATGTTCCAATTGTCCCCAACGGTTTATTTAAAATATCTGCAATTTCTTGATAATTTTTTCCCTCGATATAACTTAAAATAATTACCTCTCGATACTTATTCTCAAGTTGATTAATCACAACCATCACTTCTTCGTTCGTTATTTTTTGATAAACTCTTTGCTCTGTATTAAAACTGTCTTTTATTATGTTTTTCAATGACTCATGTTGATCCCATGAGACATCCGGTTGCTTTCCTTTACTATTACGACGCCAATAATTAATTGTTTCATTATGAGCAATTCGATAAACCCAACTTGAAAATTTCAACTTTGGATCAAATTGATTTAAATTGATATAGACTTTAAGAAAAATATTCTGAGCAATGTCTTCAGCCATCTCCTCATTAACCGCGCTAATCCTTCGAATATATCTAATCATTTTATTTTCATATCGAGAAATTAAACAACCAAAACATTCACTATTTTTTTTCACCAAAATAACCAATTCTTCATCAGTTTTTTTAATACATTCATCAGCTTGTGCACAAGACACTTTTCCAATATCTTTATTTTCCATGCAATTATCATACACCAAATAGTCCTATTTGTCAGTTTTTTACATTGACAATCGAAGGCCATTTATGTTATTAATAAGGTGGTGCCACTGAAGAAATCCTTTTGATTAAAATGGAGACAGCCAAATAGATCCAGCGAGATCTTTAGTCAGCTGTTAATGATCCGGTATTAATCAATCACTTGAGATTCAATGATCCTGATTAATATCGTTGACCTGAAATTCATTTTCACTTCAGGATGTAACACGGCACCACAAAAAATAACGAGGTATCACGCAACTGCGGGTACCTCTTTTGTATTATTTTTTTATTTAACATTATCCGATAAATCAGACAAGGACCCTTTAATATTATTCGCTCCTCCAGTGTCACAGTAATCTTTTATAACCCCACAAGCATTTTCAAATGCTTCTATGTTAAATTGCTCATCTCTTTTTTTAAATCTACTTAAAAATTCATATGTCTTAACCTCACCATAAGTAAGTACTTCCTCTAAAATCTTAATCTTATAATATACATCTGCTGTCTTCTTAAAAGCTTCTTCGGGTGAATTATATTCATTATTATAATCCTCTGAATTTTTTATCTTTTCAAGTCGTTTCTTGTATTCTTCTAATTTATTTTTTAATTTTTTAATTACCTCAGGATTTTTTGGCAACTTAATACTAGGAGATTCTTGTTTACTTTCTCCCATCTCCTTTTCTAATTCTCTTATCTGTTTATTCTCTAGATCAAATCTCGTGCCATCATTATGAAGAGAAGGAGTATATCCAGCTCCTCCATTAATTAATTCAGCATCTGATAATGTCCTCTCGTTTTGTATTTTAGCTATTTCTTCTGGCGTTAATATTTTGGGCTCATTTTTCATAATTTTTATATTAATTAATTTAAGATAATTATATTATATGATTTATTTAACAGCAATAAAGCTTATCTGGTTTATCTGTTTTCTTTTTTTCTCCAAAAGGATTTCCGTATTTTTCAATTGTTTTAATCATTTCCTTAGTTACTGACAATCCTTCGCCTTTTTCGTTCAATTCTTCTCGTATCTTTCGAGACATTCCAGTTAAATCAATTCCCATCGGACAATTTTCTGTGCAAGTACCACATAAAATACATTTAAAAAAGTTTTTAGCTAATCTCTCATCAAATCCTGTTTGATTAAAATATTCGAAAATCATTTCTTTAATTCCAACCGTTTTCCCTCCATATTCCTTTCCAAGTTCATTAAATGCAGGACAAAAATTCAAACAAGCTCCACATCCAACACAAGAACAAAGATCTTTAAAGAATTCTTTTTTCATTAAATTGCTTCGTCCTCCATCAAGCAAAACCAAATGAATCTCCCTTGCCCCCTGAGCTCCCGTCACAAGGTGACTTGAGATATCTGCTGTCTTTGATGGTCCAGTAATAATTGAGATATATTGAGGATTATACTGTCCTGTCCCAAAAATTGCTGTTGCTTGAGAAAGCTCAGTTGCATCAGCCACACTATCAACGATTTTATTAATTCCACAAAGAACAATATGCTTCTCAGGTAATCGACTCACAAGTGAAATATTTCCTTCATTTTCAAGTAAAATAATTTCTCCATTTTTTGTAAAAAAATTTGCTCCCGTAATTCCCGTATCAGCTTCTAAAATATTTTTCCTAATCACATCACACAAATATCTTGTAATTTTTTCCGGATCATCATCAATCTTTTCGTCAAATTCTTCCTCAATCTTTTTTGCAATTTCTCCAGATTTAATGTGAAGTGCTGGCAAAACATAATGGATTCCATCTTCCTTCATTAAGTCAGCTACAAAATCACCAAGATCAGTTTCTGAATATTCAAAATCCTTTAAAATACTCTTTAATTCAATTTCACTTCCAGTGTTAGTTTTTGATTTAACTATTTTCTTAGAATCAACCGTTAACTTTCTAACAATTTCTTGCGCATCTTCTTTACTTCTTGCTTCATGCACTATAACCCCATTTTTCTGAAAATTCTCTTTTGCTTTCTCCAATGAAAACTCAAAATCGTTTAAACATCTCCTTCGAATTTCTTGCATTTTCTTTTTGTATTCTTCCTCGCTCAAACCAACTCTTTTCAAAGAGTCTTCCTTGGAACGTTTAATATTCAACGTTGCCCTTCTAATTTGATCTTTTGCTTCTTGGTTAAATTCTTGCATATATAAAGAAATTATTCTTTAAATTGTCATTCCTGCGAAAGCAGGAATCCATTAGTCCAATTTCTATGTAAGTAATACTTTACTTACATAAAACCTCAAATTTACTCCCTATATCCTTAAATACTTATTCCAATAATCATAAACCTCAGCTGTTGATTTCAAATCCCTCGCATTATATTCAGCAATTTCTTGACATCGTCCTGCATTGAAAAGTTCCGTGACCTTGTCACCAGTCACTCCTTCCTCTTTTGGGCTTGGAATTCCGAAAAGTCTACAAGCTATATGTAAATTTGGATTTCTCCTCACTGCTCCATAGAAAGTTAATTGATCCATTAAATCAACATGCTTAGCTCCTTCAAATTGACTATTAAGATAACGATTCGACATTAAATTTTTCGTTGGTTTGATTCCATACTTCGCTGATCGAATCATTAAAAAAGGAACATCAAAACCTCTCCCATTATAACTAATAAATTCCTTGCCATGATCCACAATTCTCCAAAAATTTTCAAGCATTTCTTTTTCATTCATTGGTTTCAATTTCACTCCATCTTTTTCTGACTCTTCTTTATTTTGAGAATCTTGATAATAAACAGCCCCTTTTTCAGTATCAACATCAAAGACTCCAATTGCCACAATTTCTCCCGTAAAAGGAGAAAATCCCATACCACCTTTCAGCTCATTAAGAAGTTTTTGTCTCTCTTTATCATCAGAAGCAACTCGATCAATCCACTTACTAAGAGCAGATTGTGTCACCTCATCCATCTCATTAAAATCTTCTCCAGCAGTCTCAATATCAAAAACAATTTTCTTCATACATTGATTAATTACGTAATTAATTACGTAATTTCCCTTGTATTCAATCTATTCAAAACTCATTGAAAATTAACTAATTGAAAATTCAATGAAAATTGGAAATTGAGAAATGAAAATTACCCCTCTATTCTACCTCCCTATTGACTTGTTCGCAAGTTGAATATATAATTTAACATGTTTGATATCTCAATTTAAAAAACAACTCTTTTAGGCTAAAGAAGAACCAAAGAGGGTTAGATATAAAATCTTTCCCGCAACTTCTAAAAACGGGAATTTGTCGTTAATTGTAAATTGTCAAAAGTTAATTGTCGATTACGGGCGCATAGCTCAGTTGGTAGAGCAACAGCCTTTTAAGCTGATGGTCGGGGGTTCGAATCCCTCTGCGCCCACTTTCATATTTTAAAACACCTAATTTACATTAAGTGTTTTTATTTACAAAAGACTAGAAGCTCCAATAAACTCCTAGTCTTTGAATTAAACCTTTGAAAAATTTATTTTTTATTCATTTTATTCAGTACTTCTCCAAAATCCTAATTTCTCTTTTCTTTCCCAATAGTTTTTATCATATCTTCCGGGACAAAATCTCTCTTGAGTTGAATAATAAATTTACTACCTTTTCCAAGACCTTCAGATTCTGCCCATATTTTACCCTTATGCAAAGACAACATTTTTTCACAAACATAAAGTCCCAATCCAATTCCTTCTGTATGAGTAGTGCTACTGTCTTTCCCTCGCTGAAATTTTTCAAAAATATATCTTACCTCTTCCTTTACAATCCCCATCCCTGAATCAGAAACTACAATTCTAACAAAATCCTTATCACTCTCTACAGTCACACTAACTGAACCCTTCTTTGTATATTTAATTGAATTATCAATCAAATTAGAAATTATTTCTCTCATCTTATCGTGATCAAAATATATCTCCGGAATCTTTTTCTTTGGAGATCGATATTCAAGTTTCAATTTCTTATTTTTAGCTGCCAATTCAAAACTATCAACCATGTCTTTTACTAATTCAGTGATATCATCCTTATTAAAACGAAATACTAATTTACCAGATTCAATTCGAGAAATATTCAATAAATCTTCAACAAGTTTAATTAATCTTTCATTAGAAATAAAAACTTTTTCTAAAACCTCTCGAGTAACTTTATGAATTTCCCCATAAGTTCCATCAAGTAAAAGGGAAATAAATCCTTTAATTGAAGTCAACGGCGTTCGAAGTTGATGAGAAGCAATTGAAATAAATTCTGTCTTAGCCCGATCAAGTTGATGAAGTTTTTCATAAGCAGTCACTAATTTTTCATTCATATCCTTCAATTCACTATTCGTACTCCGAAGCTCAATTGTTGCATTCTCCACCTTTTCTTCAAGTTTTTCATTAAACTCTTTAACTTCAGAATACAACTGAGCATTTTCAATAGAAACCGCTGCTTGAGCCCCAATAATCTCCAAAACCTGAAAATCTTCATCGTTATACATATCACCTGACTCTTTCGGTCCTAATACCAATAATCCGATTGTCTTATTCTTAACGTTAAGAGGAGCCAAAATGCTAATATTTAACTCAATCAAAAGATCGATTGTTTTTTTAGTTTTATTATTGTAATACATCTTTTTCACTTCTTCAACAACAATTGCTTTGTTTTGCTCCGTAAAATATCGATGCAAAAAATCATTTCCATCAAAAACATTATTCTTCTTAATTTTAATTCCCTTATTATATTGAATGGCGTACTCTTTTCTTTCTTTGTTATAAGAAATGACAGCAAAAGTCTTAGTATGAAAAGTTTTTAACAGAACTGAATATATAAAGTCATAAACCTTCTTAATATCCATAATCATTCTTAGTCTATCACTGACTTCAGCAATAACTTGCTGACCATCATAAAGTGATGAGAAGAAATATTTATTAGCAATTTTAAAAGAATAATCTCTCGCAAAAGGATAACTAACAACTCCAATAATCAAAATAATCAAATCAAGCCAGACAGAAACACTTCCTAAATATTTTTCAAGAAAATACTTGGCAACGAAAGCTGGAATTAAAATTAAAAATAATGACAAAGCAAAAACTGTTGATCTCCTAAAAACCAACTTAATATCCATCAAACGATGCCTCACAATAGCATAAGCGATAATTGCTGAAAAGATTACTCCTGAAACATAAGCAAAAGGGTAGATACCAATCCCATAAGCAGGAAGATATGCCACAGGACCAATAGTAAACAAAAATAAAAATCCTAAAATAATATATTTCGTTTGTTCCTTTAAAAGTGGTGACTTTAATTTCTTATAATAAAAAAATATCTTTATAAACCAAATAATTACATAAGAAACAAAATAAACTAAAAATATATGATGAAAGAGTTGCGCCTTAGTATGAACACCCCATTTATAAATAAAAATATCATTAACAAAATATTTTGTTGGAACAAGCAGGAGAAATATTACAGATAAAGCATAGCCAAGATATAACAAAAAGTCTCGCTTTTTATTCATATAAGCAAGCCCGAAATGATACATAAAAATAGGAATAAAGACAACTGAAGCATAAACCGCTCTATCCCAAAAAATTGCCTGCTCACGATTCTCTCTACTTATAAACATCATAAAGGTAGTAAATAACCAAAGAGCAATCGCCAGCGCATGAAGAAAAAAAGTAAGATTAATTCTCGATTTTTTATTCTTAAGAAGCACAAATAATCCAATCACAAAAACAAAAATTGCACTTAATAAAGGAAAGATATCTGTATAGTTATAATCCATTTTTTTATTTTAATTTAACCCCGCTTATTTAATTACAATTATAACATATCTTCTTGTAAAAAAGAAACAACCCTGAAATGAATTAACATTCCAGGGTTGAAAGTTTAAAAAGTTTCGACTCAGATTACAGAAAAATTCCAGCATTCCTTGCCAAACCCTTTTTGATTTTTAACCAATACCATTTGTCCGTTCTTGGCGCAATAACCTCTACGACATGCCAAGCCGGATCCCAGAGAATCTCTAAGTGAGGTTCAAATCCAAGGTTATGACCGGCCTCCATGACCACTGAAACCTGATCAATTTCAACCTCTCCGACCTCGTTATGTGTCCAATTCATGGCTGCATGAATCCGAGTGCCACCGTCACAAGCATAAGTGAATTCAGGGCAAAGTCGCATAGTGAACTCTTGACCTGAGAAAGTAGGATCTATTTCAACTAAACCAGCTTCAGCAACAAAAAGATCGGGACGAATAGCTTTTACGATTTTTTTATTAAGAGGGTTTGGCACTGCAAAATTCAGTACTGCAGCTCCCTGCGGAATACAACTTAAAAGCTTTTTTCCTGCAGGCTTAAACTTTCCAGTTACCCACAACGGACAACCAGTAGCCTTCCGAGAATTTGGACAAAAAACCAGGTTTTTAGGATTTTTAGCTTGAGACTGAAGTTTAAGAAACCTTTTTTCATCCTTTGTAATACAAAAAATCACATGGAACTCAGAAAATATTTTTGCAATTACTTTCCCAATTTTTGAAGTTGGTCCCGTCAAAGCAATCGGTCCACTAAGCTTCCTTGTTTTCATAATCTTCTCCATATTTTCCATGACGTAACCAGCCGTAGCTGTATCACCATGAACAATAGGAGATACCAACCTGTCACCAAGTTGTTCAACAACCCATTCTCCTCCTTGCGTTAAACTGTGATCTTTTATTAATGCACCAAGACCAACTACTTTGCCAGGCCTCTGAATATCAAGAACTGTTTTCAAAATACGAGCCTTGATAAAATTCTGAAGATGAATTTTCGGTAAAAAATGCCAGCCATAGTTTTTCAATAAGACGATTCTTTCTCGAATAACCGTCTCGGATGTAGGAGCATGAATAAATTCATCCACCACATCGAAAGGTTTTTTCGAAAAAAGAACCAGAAAACTTCTAATCCAGCAATAAGGCAATAATGGCCAAAATCTTCTTTCTTTTGCCTTCTCCGGATTCTTATGAAAATTACGAAAACACTTATGATCCAGCAATTTATTGCGAGATTCCACTCTGTGCGCAACAAAATCACATTCTCTAACATCTCTGTTATTAGCACTATTCTTAATATTCATATCATCACGTCCTTTCTCCTCATCGCAGAGGAAAGTTTATTTGCAAAATCTTAATTTTTTGATTCAGTATGATATATGTATAAACGTTTTTTCAAACGTTGTGTTTTTCAAAGTGCCAGGCTAATTTTCATAAAAAAACTAATTCCGGGACTTCAATTTAACAAAAACCAACATTAAAAAATTGTCGGTTTTGTTTTTGCTACTAAATTTTCAACTTCAGAACCAGATTCGAACAACATCAAACCCGGAACATTTGGTAGTGTATCGTATGTCTCGATTTTTATTTTTATCGGTATATTGTTCATATAATTCGACGCTCTGTCGTCCTGAGCGTAGTCGAAAGATCTTTCTGCTTCTTACAGTCTTTATTTAGTCCCCTTTAAATAAAGATTTCTCAACTACATTCGAAATAACAAAGTACTTTTACGTCCAACTAAATTTCCTGTTTATCTACATTAATATTTATTACACTCTTTATATCATATCCATTTCAAGTTGTCAAGCCCCCATGAAACAAGTTATCCACAAGCATCTTTTTACCCCATTACATAAGCCTTTTTATCATAAATAAGTGTTAAACCACCCCGGACAAACTTGACAAATAAAAATACCCATGCTATGCTTCGATTTCAAATGAAGCAACTTGAAATCAACCACAAAGGGAGGTATGCCATGTCACAAAAAAAAGCAGAAAGACTGACTCTGAAAGAAATGATGGGGGTACTATTGCACCCATTAATGATTCTAATTTTATCCCCTCTTACATTTGGCCTAGGAGGATCAATTGGCATCATCATGTCTGCTACTACTGGTAGCCCAATTTGGTTCGCGATTGGCCTCATCGCCGGTCAAGTAATTGTGACCGGATCTCTCGTTATTACAGATTGGATCAATCAATCACTTCTTCCCGCTAAACAGGAGTAATAATAAAATGGAAGAAAAAGAAACGCAACCGAAAAGCCAAGAGTTTTTATCAACAAAATTCTTGGCTTTTTTCTTTTCCAAAAATTTTTATAAAATAAAAAACTCTCCTGTTCATTCAGGAAGGCTTTTTCATAATATCAAACTAACTCTATTTCAGCTTCTTTATATTCAATTCTCTTAACTGCTTTTCATCAATCTCGCTTGGGCTATTCATCATTAAATCCTTACCACTCCCATCTTTTGGAAAAGCATAAATATCACGAATAGAATTCAAGTCTTGCAAAACCATCAAGATTCGATCAATTCCAGGTGCATTTCCTCCGTGTGGAGGTGCTCCATATTTAAATGCTTCAATCATTGCACCGAATCGACTGTCTACTTCTTCTTTTGAATAACCAGCAATTTCAAACGCTTTATACATAGCCTCTGGATCATGATTTCTAATCGCTCCACTAGAAGCTTCAAACCCATTTATTACTAAATCATATTGATAAGCTAGAATATCCAAAGGCTTTTTTTCTTCCAAAGCTTTCATCCCTCCTTGAGGCATTGAAAATGGATTATGTCCAAAATCAATTCTTCCCTCTTCAATCTCTGAATAATCATACATTGGAAAATCAACGATCCAGCACCAAGCAGCTTTTTTATTATCCTTAAGACCAAGTCTTTCAGCACATTCATTTCGAACAGCCCCAAGACTCTCACAAACGATTCTCCATTCATCTGCTCCAAAGAAAATGATATCACCCAACTTCGCCTCAACTTCTGTAATAATCTTTTGAACCAGAGTCTCTCCCAAAAATTTCACAATCGGAGACTTCAAGCTTCCATCTTCTTCCAAGACAATATATGCCAATCCTTTCGCACCCTTTTCTTTTGCTATTTCAGTAAGTTCGTCAATTTCTTTTCGAGTAAATTTTGCACCAGAATCAACTTTTAAAGCATGAACTACTCCTCCTTTTTCGACCGCACCAGCAAAAACTGCAAATTCACAATCCTTCACTAACTCAGTAACAGGCTTAATTTCCAAATCAAATCTCAAATCTGGTTTATCTATTCCATATTTATTCATTGCCTCTTTCCAAGGAATCTTCTTGAAACTTCCGTCTTCTTCAAGGTTAACTATTTTTTTGTCAGAAAATTTCTCCGTCAACTCAATCATCACCGGCTCCATTACTGCAAAAACGTCCTCTTGCTCAACAAAACTCATTTCCATATCTAGTTGATAAAACTCTCCATAATGCCGATCCATTCTTGGGTCCTCATCTCGAAAACATGGAGCAATTTGAAAGTATTTATCTACTCCTCCTACCATTAATAATTGCTTGAATTGCTGCGGAGCTTGCGGAAGAGCATAAAATTTTCCAGGATGAAGTCGTGACGGAATCACAAAGTCTCGTGCTCCCTCAGGAGAAGAATTTGCAAGAATTGGAGTTTGAATTTCAAAAAACCCTTCTTTTTTAAAATAGCTTCTCAAATGTTCAAAAAAATCAGCCTTGAGAGCCAAAAGTTTTTGCAATTCTGGTCGTCTCAAATCAATAAACCGATATTTTAACCTTAAATTTTCATTTGCCTCATTTGACTTTTCTTCATCAAGCTCAAAAGGAGGCGTTTTTGATTTATTCAAAATATCAAGCTTCTCCACAAAAACTTCAACCTCACCAGTTTTAAGTTTTGAATTAATCATATTATCTGGACGATTCAAGACTTTTCCAGTTACCTGAATAACCCATTCACTTCTTAATTTTTCAGCTTCTTCTTGAATTTCTGGATTATTCGAAACATCAAACTTAATTTGAGTAAGCCCATAACGATCCCGAAGATCAATAAAGATAATACCTCCATGATCTCTCCTACGATGAACCCAACCTGCCAAAGTCACCTCCTGACCTTCACTGGTTTTATTCAATTCTCCGCATGTATGCGTTCTTAACATATTTTATTTAAAATAATATTTATAATCCTTGTCATTCCCAACTCGATTGGGAATCCAGTTTTAAGTCTTTATTAATACCTACATTCATTAATCATTATGCCTTGCCTAAACATTTTTTGCAATAGCCTAACACTAATTTTTAATTATTAATTATTAATTTTAAAATAATTTTCAATTTCAAATTATTAAACAAAAACATTATCATTCCTGCGAAGACAGGAATCCATTAAGAGAAAGACAAATAAACCAAGAACGTATAACAATTCTTAATTCTTGAACACCAAGACATCAAAACAAAGCATGTTCATTTTTTGAACGTAATGGTATCGAAAAGAAGAACCCAACCACTTAATAAGTCACTATCTTTAACTACCTATCCATCCAAAAGCAAATATAAATTCAGTGAAAAAAATGGACATGTTTTGTTTTTTTCAAAATACATACATATAAAAAGCTTGACAAAAACAACAAAATAGTTGATTATTAATCATTAATATTGTAACATTAATTTAATAATGTTCCAGAGTCTGTTCATAATTTCTCTTTCGTTATGAAAATTTCAGATTTATAGCGAAAATTGTGAAAAATGAGAAAGAATATCGGTGATATTCTGACGATTTTTGAACAATTTACAGCATAAATATGGAATTTGCAATAGAATATGGATATTTTGAACAGACTCCAACACTTTTATGCAAAAATACGATTACCTCCCTCTTGAGCTTCGAAAATTGGGATTAAATAAAAATGAAGCCGATGTTTACTTAATTCTTCTTGAATCAGGCTATATTAGTATTGGAAAAATCGGAAAACAAGCGGGCCTAAGTCGTCCGACTGTCTATCGTATTCTTGAAAGCCTTGAAAAGAAAGAATTGATCAACAAGGTCCAAAAAGGCAAAAAAAGTCAATACATTGCTGGATCTCCTGACAATTTCCTTAAAATCCTTAAAGTACAAAAAAGAAAAGTTGAAGAACAAGAAAGAGAGTTCTTAAGAATTATTTCCGTTCTTCAAGGGAAATATCATCTTCTTTCCAATAAAAATGAAATCAAGATGTATTCAGGAAAACAAAGTCACAAAATCCTCCTGGAAGATCTTTCAAACTCAAGTACCAAGAAAATTAAAGTTCTTCTATCTGCTAAAAATACTCTACCGACCAAGGAACTCACAGATGTTTATAAAAAAATTAAAACAAGAATGGGTGAAATCGAAGTCCATGAAATTCATGCCAAACTTCTAAAAAGTAAGGAGCTTGATTTTGTAACCAGAAAATTTTCTAAGGATAAGAACTCTCTCAGCATTATCATTGCCGACAAAACCTATCTTTTTGAAAAAGAAGACGGCTATGTCATCGAACAAGCCATCGCCATCAAATCCTACCAAAAACTCTTCCATCTTCTTTGGGAGAATTTAAAATAACTCTAATTTCTCTCCCCTTATTATAAAAGGAGGAACAGGAAGATTATTACAAAAAAACAGACCTCGCGGTTTGTTTTTTATTTCCCGTTTTTATTTTTAAACAAAATAATTTTTCTCAATAAAATCGATTGCCTTTAAGGTATTTCTATCTCTTATTAAATCTTTAGCTTCTTTTAAACTTTTCCAACCAGCCTCATGAAACTCTTGTAGTAATTTTTCCTTTTCTGGATTAAAATAATTTTTATCTACTGATATAAAATGCCACAAGTCATAATGAATTCTACAAGATTGCTTGCTAGGATTATCAATTTCAGTAATAGTCAAAAAGGCTGGTGATTTGATCTCAAGATCATTGCTATCAATCCCCCATTCCTCATTAATTTCTCTAGTTAAAGTTTGTCTTATTAATTCTCCCTTATCGATATGTCCCCCATTAAAAAGCCAAAGTCCAGCTTTTTTATGAAGACCAATAAAAATTTGCCTAGCACTAAGATCATAAGCAGCAAAATAAGTAGAAAAATGAGATTCTGGATTTTCATCTCTGGTTAGCCTTCCTTTCATCAATCTTTTAATGAACTTCAAGGCAACTTTTTTATCCAACAAATAATCATCGAAAAATTTCTTCAATTCTTTTTCTTGATTAATATTTTGCATTTAATCTTTTTAAAGTGAAACAATAAAATCAGTCAGTCCATCTTCGATTGATTTTTCACCAATCTTTGCTTGATAATCAAGATCAGCCACTTGCTGATAAACTTTTTTGAGAGATTCCGAAGAAAAGTTATTTAACTGCCCCAAGGTTTTTTGAGCAACAAAAGGATGAATTGAAAGTTTTTTACTCACAATCGTTGAGTTAGTTGGACCATTCTTAGAAATTGAAAAAACTTTTACTAAATTTCGAAGTTGAAATAAGATCATTGAAAGAATGTAGAAACCACTTTCTCCCTGATTAAGAAGTGAATTCAGCAATTCAATTGCTCGACTTTTATTTCGAGCTCCAATTGCATCAACAAAATCAAAAATCTTTACATCAATTCTTCCTCGACAAACCTCATTAACATCTGCTTTAGTTATCTGCTTTTTTTCACCGCAGAAATTAACTAAAACATTAATTGCATTCCCAAGTTGCCAAAGATCTTTGCCAAACATTAATTCAAGCCGAGAAACTGCCATATTATCAATACTCACCTCTCCTTCTGATAAATCATTAACTTTCTTAATAATCCACCTCCTGAGCACATCCCCTGTTAAATTCTTAAATTCAACCGTCTTTGCTTTTGAAAAAAGCACTCTAAAGATCTTTTCTTTTTTCACTGCCTTCTCTGCAGTAAAAACAATCGTATTATCACTCTCTTCCGGAATTGATAATTTAATAAGCTCTGCCAATTCCTCTTGGTCCTGCTTATTCACCTTATCAATATTTCTAATTAAAATTAATTTCTCAGAAGAAAAAAGTCCACCTCCTTGTCCAATAGATTCTTTTACCGTGAAAATATTCCAATCTTCTTCTGCATCAAACTTTTGAATATTTGCCTCTGGATTTTTCACAACAAAATCAGCAACAATTCTTTCCTGCTCCTCTTTAATCAAAAAATTCGCTTTCCCAAATAATAAATAAACCATTCCTTTAAAATTATAAAACCTAAACAGTGTCTCTTTTATCCCCTCTCTTATTATAAAGGAGGGCTAGGGAGGGTTATTATAAAAAATCGAATTTAATCTTTACTCCTCTATTCCATCTTCAATTTCTGTTTCAGCTTCAATTGGTCGCCATTTCAATCCTTGTCCTGGTTCGAGAACCTCAACCCAAATTTGTCCTGGAACAAATTCAATATCACTACCATTTTGATCTGAAAATACTAGCTTGGAATCAATTCTTGTTTTACTCTTTTTCCAAGTTCCTTTTATTTGCTGACCATTTATATAATAATAAGCCTCCCCTGAATCAGTCTTGTCATACCAAGGATCACCAATTTGAATATTATTATACTGTTCCCCCTTAGCTATCTGCTCAGATAAAGCCATCATCACAACGACATTTTTTGGAGCATGACGCTTATCATTATTTCTATCAAAATCCTCTTCGCCACCCCAAAATCTCAAATAACTATTAGTTTTTTTATCATATTCATAATTAACCCCAGAAACTCCAGCAAATCCAACTCTTAAATTTCCTCCTAATGGACGATCACTTTCTGGTGCATCCGCTTGATGAGCATATCCACCAAATTCTCCTTCCATTCGGTAACCAAAATCCTCTGAGCATTCAAGCAACTTATCAAACTTCGCATATCCAGAATCAACCCCTCGACTCATGCCTTCTTTCCTAAAACAACATTGTGACCCTGACTTTCCTCCATCATCATTACAATTAATATTATCAATCACTCCCTCGTTGAGTTTTTCTTTTGCATAACTTGACCCTCCCCAATGAACATAAATTGCATCTAGTCCTTTCGCAAGATGAAGAAAATCATGTCTTGAACTTCTCATTGACCCAACATCTTCTGGGTTTCCACAAATATAAATTCCCATAAGCCTCGTAATCGATGCCGTAATTACTGGCATCTCAATCACCATGTCTGCATCAGAAAACCCCGCAGCTGGACGCGCAGGAGCATCTGAAGGTTGCATAACAGCCATTGGACGTCGATTCCAATTTTCACAAGCTAATCCCGTAATCGGACTTACCTCTCCTTCATTTAAAATTTCTTGACTCGGCGCACTTCCATTATTTTCAATTTCTATCAATTCTCCCTGTCGATCATCCTTTGATTTATTTGAAACAAACCAAACAAGACCAATAATCACAATTACCACAATCACAAAGATTAGACCATTCTTAAAATTAGATTTTCCTCCAGAAGGGCCACTATTTCCTTTTTCATCTCCACTAATATACATTTCTTGTTTTGGCTTATAAATATTATTCTGCATTTTTTTGTTTTATTATTCTATTAAAATATTATTAAATTACTTCTGACACCCCTCACAAAAATAAGCGCTTCTTTGATTAAATTTTTCTCGCTTAACAATCCCATTGCAACCTTTTCTTTTGCATTTTTCCTTTTCTCTATTATACACTTTTAAGATTTTTTGAAAACCTCCTGGCGCACCAGTCGTGTCTCGATAATCTGAATCGGAAGTCCCTCGCAATTCAATTGCTTTTTTAAGAATTTTTTTAGTAAACTTAAATAAATCTTTTTTTTCTTTTTTACTTAAACTCTTAATAATTCTCCCAGGATGAACCCGCGCTTCAAACATAATCTCAGAAACATAAATATTTCCAATACCAGCAATAATTTTCTGACTTAATAAAAAGTTCCGCACTAACATTTTCGGCTTCTTATTCAAAAATTCTTCAAACTTCTTAAAATCAAAACCCTCATCCAACGGCTCCGTCCCAAGTGCTACAAAATTTTTCTCCTTAAATAACTCTTCTTCGTTTTTAAACAACTGAATCTTTCCAAACTTTCTCAAATCAGAAAATTCTAATTTCATTTCACTTTTCCCTTTTTTCAATGTCCAAACATGATGAATATATTGATTAACTCTTTCCTTAAAAAATTCCTGATCTTTTTTACTCACTTTTTCTCTCTTTAAAAGCAAATGCCCCGTCATTTTCAAATGCACCAACATCACTTGTCCGTCATCAAGATAAATTAAAATATTCTTTGCTCTTCGTTTCACCACAGCAATTTTCTTATTTTTTATTTTTCTCTTAAAAAAAGCAAGCTGATTCTTAATCGATTTCGCCCAATCCGTCCAAAAATCAACAATCAAAGATCCTTTAATCTTCTTATTCAAATCATCCACAACTGTCTGCACCTCCGGCAATTCAGGCATATTTTTGATTAATTACTAACCTAGATATTTAAATAAAAGTTTCCAAAGATTTTGAATAATATATTTTCGAGTGTCAGGCCATTCCGATGGGATTTTGGGAGAAAACATATTATTCAAAATCTTCTAGCATGATGAATTATAAATCTCTTTATTCTCCAATTTAATCAACGCGGTCATAATTGCTTGCTTTGTGTAATCTTTTCTTTTAATTCTTCCTTTCGTTAAAATTCCAATCAACCCTTCTGCAGCACCAAGTTTCGGATTTTTACTCAAACCTGCTTCATTTGAAGCTTGAGTCATATCCAAATCGTCATTTACCATTAAGTCAGAAATATTATTTGGCAATTCAAATCCACAGGAAAATCCATAAGAAAAATCTTCCCCATTAAAAATCACACAAACACAAAGATCAGCCAAAGTCCCATCTGACAATGGAATTTCGAAAAGACCTGATTCAATTCCAATAGAGTAATCACAACCAGATTTTGAAGAAAAGGCATTTTGCGCTCGATTTTTTGCTCCTCGAACTGATTCCTCAAATGTCTTCGGTTGATCCGAAACTCCTGATTCAACTGAAACAAAATTAAGTTCCGCTCCAGAAAACATTTCATACTCTCTCAGTGTTTCTGTAACAGCATCCACCTTACTTTGATTTTTTGTCCCTACAATTATTTTCATTGTTAAATTTTCAATTTTTAATTCACAATTTCCATTGAATTTCCAATTAATTAATTTTCAAAATTATAAATATACCAAACCCGTTTCTTATTCTTGTCATTCCCACGACCGTGTGTCGCCCTAGCTTTAGCAATAGCGCAAAGCAGGAATCCATTAGTCTTAATACTATTCTTACAACACTTTACATAAACATTTTACCACAAATCATCTTTCCCGTCATTAAAATCTTTTTGACTAAAATACAATTATATAATAAACTACCAATTAGTACATTGAAAAAAAATGTCTCCCAGGAGATACTTGATTATCAGATGGTCTGATAATCAACAATTAACATGGTATCCCCCAAAGGGTACTGCTTCAGATGGCTTTTGAAAAGGAGAAATTAACTATGGAAAAGCAAATGCCTGGAGAAAAAAATGTACCAAGCAATGAAGAACAGCTAAAATTTTTAACAGAAAAATTGGCTGGCAATAAAGCTTTCAAGGCTTGTCGTGGATCAATTTATCTAAATCCTATTAATGTAGTAAAAAATTCAAAGAACCCATCTAATTTTTGTGCAAAATGGGACTCCCTAACAGCCGAAAGAAAAGTTATGGGAAATCTTCTTGCTAAATTTATAAGAGATGGCTGGAGTTACGCTACAGAACTCTTAGAAGAAGCATTAAGAAACTCAAGTTTTCTTTTGCCAGGAGAAATTTTTCCCATAGAAGAAACTGTTCCGTACACTCTTGTTATGCCTTTTCCAGAGAAAACCTTAACGTTAATTAATTGGTTAATAGGAATTCATCGTTACGAAATGTACAGGTATGCAAAATTAAATCCTTATTATAGTGAATTGAAAAATTTTCCATACCATTCATCTAATTTAACTGCTAAATTATTTAATTTTTTTCCATTATTAAAAGATAATACTAAAAAAGTTCTTAGAAGCGCATCCTGTGAAGGCTGGTCTATTACAATAACATATCAAAAGGAGCTTTTAGAACAGTTTCCTCTTCTTGAAAATTTTAATTTTAGAAATTTAAAAGGAAGAAGATTAAGAATTATCAATGAATTATGTTATCTTGACGTTTTTAATCTTTATCCAATATTCATATTTCCTTGTAATACAAAAGAAACATTAAAACATTTTACTAGAAAACAACAAGGTAATATGACTACATGGAGCTTTGACATACCAAAAATTATAACGGCAAACGGTCTTACAGTAGCAGGAATGCATGAAAAAAATCAGCACTCTTATTGGAAAAAGAAATTTCCTGCAAACGCCAGTCTCAATACTTCTCTTGGATATGGAGCTTTGATATTCCCAAATATTCATTTTTTTCCAAGAAAATATAAAATGAAAAACCAAAATGCATCTGACTATAAAAAATCTTTAGACGAACCAATCCCGACTAGATTTATTTTAGAAAGCTAAAATATAATATTATCATCAATTTAAAATCAAAAAAAGCCAATCGCTAAAACGCGACTGGCTTTTTTCTTTTCTATCTAAAGTACCTATTCACAAATTACTAATTACAAGAAATTCTACCCCCAAAAAAACTAAATCAAATCTCACTCCAATTCCCTGCTATTGAACTTTCCACTACAAGCGGAACTTTCAATTCATAAACACCCTCCATCACTTCTTTAATTTTCTTTTCATATTCGTCCGCTTTCTTTTTATCCACTTCAAAAATCAATTCATCGTGCACCTGCAAAACCAAAGCAATTTCTTTTTTAGCAAGCCCCTCTGAAATTGCTTCATCAACTTTGATCATCGCCAACTTCATGATGTCAGCAGAAAGTCCTTGAACCGGGAGATTAATTGCCACCCGTTCTGCTGCATTTTTCACCATGTGATTTGAATTATTGATATTTGGAATATAACGTCTTCTTCCTAATTCTGTTTCAACATATCCAAATTTTCGAGCAAATTCTTTAGTTTTTTCAAGATAGTCTTTAAGGCCTGAAAAAGTCTCCATGTATTTTTCGATAAAAAAACTTGCTCGATCTCTCGAAACTCCACTGTCTCGCATAAAGCCATAAATTCCCATCCCATAAAGCACTCCAAAATTCAAAGACTTCGCTTCACTTCTCTGTTCTGGCGTCACTTTTTCTTCGTCAACTTTATTAACCCAAGCTGAAGTGGATCGATGAATATCTCGCCCCTTTTGAAAAATTTCAATCATTTTTTTGTCATTGGAAAGATGAGCTGCTGCTCTCAAGTCAATCTGAGAATAATCGAGTGCCAACAAAACTTTTCCTTCTTCCGCCACAAAAGCTTTTCGAATTTCTTTCGCTAAAGAACCTCGCTTTGGAATATTTTGAAGATTTGGATCAGAAGAAGAAAGTCTTCCAGTAGCTGTGACAGCCTGATTAAATTTGGCATGAATTCTTCCATCTTCTGTAATCAATTTTGGCAAAGCATCTGCATAGGTACTTTTCAATTTAAAAAGTTCTCGATAACTTTCAACTTCAGGAATAATCGGATGAAGCTCAAAAAGTTTTTTAAGTTGTTCTGCATTAGTTGAAAATCCAGTTTTCCCTTTTTTAATTCCAATAGTTGAAATCTTCAATTTTTCATAAAGAATATTTGCCAATTGACCTGGGGAGTTAATATTAAAATTTTCTCCAGCCATTTCATGAATATTTTTCTCAAGTTTTCCAATTTCTTTCTGAGCTAGATCGGAAACATTTTTCAAAACATTTTTATCCACTTGCATACCTGACATTTCCATATCAGCTAAAATTTTCACGAGGGGAAGTTCAAGTAACTCAAAAATTCCTAAAATATTTTTCTTGTCTCCTTCGCCAACTGAAGAATTCTCTTTCTCTTGGCTCTTTTCAATTTCCTGAAGTTTCTTTGAATATATTTCAGCTAGCACCATTGACCAACCAGCTATTTCGGCCGTCTCTTTTTTCTTATTCTCTGAATTATCATCCAAAAAGCTTGCTTGTCCATTTTTAGTGGTTTTATGCTTTAAATTTTGGCCAAACTCTTCCATCACAAGCTTTTCAATCTCATTACCTGCCCCAGAACTCAATAAATAGACCGCAATTTGCACATCAAATATTTTGCCAAACTTTCCGAAAACTCCTTCTGGGAAGGCTTTTTTAAGCAATTGAAAGTCTTTTTTCATGTCATATCCAACAATTTCAACTTTCTCATCTTTCAAGAATTTCAATAAATTTTCAATAAGCCCACTTTCAACAAAAAAGAGCTTTATTTTCTTCTTTTTAAATATCGCTAATCCAATACCCAATAATTCTGAAATATAGCAATTTTCATCACTTCCAAGTCCATAAATGCTTATTTTATCAGCCCTTTCTAAAAGTTTCGAAACATTTGAAAATGCCTTTTCATCCTTAATTACATCCACCTCTGACATTTCAGTAGCCTTTTTTACTCCCAAATCATCCTCACTTGCCTGAAAATCAGGAAAATGCCTACTAATTAGTGTGTGAAATCCCATTTTTCTCAAAAAGTTGACCAATTTCTCCTTATCATAATCCTTTGCCTCACATTCATTAAGACTAAAATCAATTAGTACCTCAGTGTTGATTGTAGCCAATTTATAACTCATGAAAGCATTTTCTTTATCCACTTCAAGTTTCTTTTTGACCGTTTCTTTAATTTTATCAAGATTTTCATAAATCCCATCCAGTGTTTCATATTCAAGCAATAAATCAGTCGCAGTCTTATCACCAACTCCCTTAACTCCAGGGATATTATCAGAAACATCACCCTTTAAAGATTTATAATCAATAATCTGAAGAGGGGAAAGATTATATCGATCCCTCACTCGGTCAATATCATAAATAACCGTATCAGTGATTCCCTTTCGAAGCGTAAAAACTTTTGTGTTTTCATCAACAAGTTGCAATGCATCCATATCCCCTGTCACAATCATTTTTTCTATTTCACCATTTATATTTTTATCTCTAACAATTGTTCCAATAACATCGTCAGCCTCAAAACCCTTTTTCTCATAAATAGGAATACTAAAAGCTTGAAGCATTTCCTTCACGAGAGGAATCTGTGCATAGAGTTCATCTGGAGCTTTTTTTCTTGTCGCCTTATATTCCTTATATTGCTCATGTCGAAAAGTTGGACCTTTCAAATCAAAAGTCGCCACAATATATTCCGGCTTCACTTTCTCCAAAACACTAAAGAGAGTCAGCGCATAACCATAAACAGCATTCGTCAATTGACCTTCCTTGTTTGTAAGTGGTGGCAATGCATGAAACGCACGATGAATCAAAGCATTCGAGTCCAACAACACTAAAGTTTCCTTCTGTTTCTTATCTTTCATAAAATTTCATTATTTAAAACCATAAAATTTTGAATAATACATTTTCGAGACCCTTAAAACTTCTTTCATTTTAGAATATAACGAATGTATTTTCGAGGATCTCGCCCGCCTTGCCGTCGAGGCAGGCCATTCTGATGGCGTTGCGAGAAAATATGTTATCTATATCTTAGTCTTAATTGAAAATTAAGAACTGAAAATTCACATTACCTATGAATCACAACAGGAGTTCCATTCTCAACAAAATCATAAACAACTTTTGCTGGGCCAACCCCTAGTCTCACACAACCATGAGAAACTGGAATTCCAAGATGATGAGTTCCCTCTTTCACTCCTCCTGGCCATTCAGGCAACTCATGAATTCCATGCCCTTCTCTTGTGAATTGAATAAACCATGGCATATACAAAGAATATTTTTGCGACCACGGTCTTGTTGATTTCCCCATTACTTCAAATGTTCCAATCGGTGTATCCATCCCACGAATCCCAGTTGAAACTTTGAAAGCTCCTTTTTCAAAACCATTCTCAAAAATAAAAAGTGCCTGAGATGAAATATCGATATCAATATATCGCCCTTCTAATATCTGAGGCTCAATATTTTCTTCTCTCTCTTCGGTTTTCAATGAATCTCCATTCTTATCAAAATTATATACAATTTCCGGAGGTCTTTGTGTCACAAAAAACCCACTATAAATCTCTTTTTCAAAATCATCGAAAGCACGATGTCGAACAGCAATATCAATATTATATTTAGTATTTTTCTGAAAATCTTCTAGCGGAGTAATTTCAAGACTCGACCTATCATTAGCTATCGTATAATCAAAACTAATTTTTGGCTCACTCTTAAATTCTAAAAAATATTCCTCTCCCATTCTCCCATTAAAATCAATCTTAATCGATGAATTGTAATCCACATCACCTTGTTCATTCCTTGGTTCAATTTCTTCAATCTCAGGTGCAGTAACCGCAGAAAAATAGAAGTCAACCTGCTTTTCTAATGGAATATACCATTTTGTTCTAATATTTTTTATTGATATATAATACTTTTCTCCTGGAGCTGGATATTCATCAATTTCAATTCGGAAATATCTCCTTCCTCTCCAATCTGTTTCTATTTTCAAATTATCATTAAATTCAAAATTTTGTTCAACGCTTTCTTGCAAAACTGACCCAGAAAATTGAATTACCAAAGCATCTCCCTTAGAAACCATCAGTTCTTCTGTATATCTTCCTTCAACTGAAATTTTAATATCAGTATTTTTTTCTTTTAAATAGAATCCTCTTCCAAGGAAAAGAACTCCTCCAATACAAACAAGCACCAACAAAAATAATAAAAATTTTATTAAATATGAAAAAAAAGTTTTCATTTTTTGTTTTTATACTCTATCAAATTAACTGCACAAAATAATTCTCTAACAAAGTTCTTGGACTAGCATTGCTATTTTCTATCTTATTTTTAACTTCTATTAAACTCTTTTCCATCTCAAAAACTTTCTCAACCATTTGAGCCGGCCGATCCTCCTTAATGCTTTCCTTAATAAAAGCATGAAGAAAATAAAGCCAATCTTCAAGCACCTCACTATCAACCTTTCCATCTTTTGTTTCTTGTTCAATGAAATCAAAAGTCTCCGAGATTCCACCCTTAAGAGCTTTTCGAAACTTTTCAATTCGCTCCCTTTTTTCATCCAATAGATCTGGACTCAATGCTAAGTTCTCTGCTAACTTATATTTCCCATGAGAAATTTCTACAATTTGATTCAGTGACCCCTCTGGCAAATCAATTCTTTCATTTTCTTTAAGATAATTTTTCACTTCTTCATTTCTCTTAAGACCAAAGTAAACTCTCTGACATCGAGACCGAATAGTTGTTAAAATTCGCTCCTCTCGATTAGCAATAAGAATAATAATAGTTTTTTCTGGTGGCTCTTCAAGAGTTTTCAGAAGGCTATTTCCAGCTGACTTGTTCATCAAATCAGCATTAAAAACAATTAATACTTTGTATTTCTGATCATAGGCATAATATCCAATCTTCTTAATTACATCCTTAATTTGATCAACTCCAATTTCTTTTTTCTTCATCTCTTCATCAGGTCGAATAATTACAATATCAGGAAATCCATTATTCAAAACCTTATCCCGATTTGCCTCAACGTCAATACCATTAAGAACAGCTACTAAATCAAGTGCCATGTCATTTTTACCAGTAAATCCTGGTCCGCAAAACAAAAAAGCATGGACAATTTTCTCATTCTGAGCGCCTTTTTTTAGTTGCTTCCAAGAAGCTGGATACATTTTCTCCCTTAAACCTAATTCTTTCATAAAATCACCCCTGTCATTCCTGCAAAGGCAGGAATCCATTAGTTTTATTACTTTATTATATCAGAAATACTCTTATTATTCCTGCCCGCCCAAATCAGATAAACTCCAGCGAAAATCCATTGGTATTATTCCATGTTTATTAAAAACTTAGTGAACTGTAGGTGATACATTTTCGAGCAGTATGACATTCCTATGAAGTTTTGCGAGAAAACGTATCACCTACAGTTCAACCTCTTATCCTCAAATTACAAATTACCAGTTACTTCGTTCACATATTCATGAAACTCCCTCCTAAATCTCTCAACAGAAAACTTCTCCGACTCTTTCCTGATCATTTCAAAATCAAATTCTTTTTCCTTATTAATAAATCTTCGAACTGCATCTGCAACAAGTTCCATTACCGGCTCATCAAAAAACAATCCTGATACATTCTCCTTCACGATCTCCTTCAGTCCTCCTCGTTTCAAAGCCAATACTGGTTTTCCACCTGCCATTGCTTCAACTGCTACAATTCCAAAATCTTCTTCAGCCGCAAAAACAAATGCTCGAGCATTTTGATATAATTTTACTAATTCTTCTCGCTTCTTCCATCCAACTAGCTTTATTTTAAAATTTTTTCCTTGAACAATTAACTCCTCCAATTCTTTTCTTTGCCCTCCTTCACCAACAATCACAAGTGGTAAATCGAGTTTTTGAAAAGCCCTAATAACCACATCAATTCTTTTATAAGGAGAAAGTCGTGCCACTAACATAAAATATCCCTTATTTTCTTTTTGAGGCTTGATATCATTAATTTCAACTGGTGGATAAATCACTTTTGAATCACGTCTATAATATTTTTTAATTCTTCGAGCAGTATAATTCGAATTTGCAATTAAAAAATCTGGTCTTTGCGCACTAGATCGATCCCACATTCTCACATAGTTCAAAACAAATCGAGTAAAAAATTTTATTTTACCTTTCAATTTATTTTCTTCTAAATAATCATGATACCAATCCCAAACATAACGCATTGGAGAATGCATATAGCAAACATGAATCGTTTTTGGTTTCACAACAATACCCTTAGAAAAAGCTCCAGAAGAAGAAATCACTAAATCAAAATCACGAAGATTATAGGTCTCCGGCGCTACTGTCATAAACGGTAAAAGAAACTTTTTTCGTTTCTTGAAAAACTTTGGAGCTTTTTGAAGAAAAGACGTCTCTAGTCCTCTTTTTGAAAACCAATTTTCTCCAAATTCATCCAACACTTTTTTATCCTGAATCATTGTATAAACCGGAGCATCCGGATACATTTCACCAAATTCTTTCAAGACACTTTCCGCTCCCCCATACGAAGTCAAAAAATCATGCACCAAGGCAACTTTCTTCATGCTTTTTATTATTGTTTGATTATTTAGTTCTGCGTTGATTATATCATAAACACCGTTTAAAACAAAAAAACTTCTTAAAAAATATTTATTGTAAAAAAATAACCGCTTTACCTATTATGAGTAAAACGATTATTAGTTTTGAAACTGATTGATAAAAAATTATTACAACTGCTCACCAAGCAGTTTATCCATTTCAGATTGGAATATCTCCTTTTCCACGACCGCTCCAAGGTCGAGGAATTTTTTTTCAATTTTATAATTAGAATCACTTATTGTAATTGAAATCAGGTTTTTACTGGTTTCGCCTACAACTGTAAACGCAATTCCTTCCTCAGCTATTATAAGAGAATACCCTAAGTGATTAAGATTTCCCTTAAAAATACCCTTTTCCACAAAAGCGTCCTTGGCAAGAAAAGCTTTTTGGGCCATCTCAATATACTTCTCGATTAATTTATCAACTTTAACCTTAAAGTAATTGTCATATGGACAATTTATGAGATATTCCTCTCTAACAGTTTTATCACCCTTCTGAACAATCACCAAGTCCACACGTCCATCCATGAAAGCATTTTTATTGATATTATCATGTCTACCATCAATCAAAAGAACGTCCCCAGATCGAAGTTCAACACGAGGAAAAAAATGAAAATCATCTTTTTCCCAGATAACAGCATCTCCGTAAGCCTCTTTCATTTTTTCATATGAAACAGCGGGCTTAATGAGTAATTCAGCAGCTTCATATACAGGCGGCTTCTCTGTAGCATTTTCCTGAGCAAAAGAACTTCCAGTCAATACTAAAGAAGCAACGATAGCCAAAACAAAAGATAATACGTTTTTCATCTTAAATTCTCCCTTTCCAAAAAATTTTCAAAGAATAAATATAATAAGGGAACCCTTCCCTTTTAAAACCCTTGTTTTAAACAAAACAAAGACTTAAAAAGAAATATTCAACTCCTAATGAAATATTTAAAAGTGGTGCATTCTAAACTTGAACTTTTACTCCTGTTTTACTTTATTTTTTAGAAAAATCCCCATGACGCATCTTCTATAAAATAAGCATATCTCCTTTTAAAATAAAAAAACTCCCGGAAGCTTCACTGAGCTTCCGGGTGTTCGTTTATTTTTTTACCTGTCCTTAAGACCCAAGGTGCAAGCTCGAAAAAACCCTACGATCATAAATCCAACCCTGTTTACATGCTCAGGAGGAATAAGTCCTGGCACCTTGGTTTCAACTGTTATTCCAATATCAATAGTTCTCTCTTCCTCAGCATTATTAACACCAGATATTTTCTTCATTCGCTCTCCTTTCCTTTAAATGTTATTAAAATATCAATTTAAAATAAAAACCTTTACTACAAAATTAAATGCAGTAAAGGTTTTTCTTTTTTAAAATGAGTTCCCCTGAATAATATTCAGTGGTATTGATTGCTTTTGCGACTTCGACAATAAAAATTTATGAATCAAACTCTGAAATTAAATTCACCTCATTCTTATCTCCGTCACAAAAACATTGAGTTTGCCAGCGACAGTGAAAGTTCTCAAAAATTAACAATCCTTGAAGTTATTATGTCGCGGCCAAATCACAGGCGCGTCGGCCGGATTCCAGAATCTATTTTATAATAATAAGATTGGATCCACTGCCACCACCGCGATCATGGGTCGCCGCCGGGTTATCATTTAAAAATAATTTTTTTCTCCCGTTCCTATGATGGTTTTTTTAAAAACACTCATAAAACATTCCTCCTTCGTTAAAAAATTCACTTACCAAAAAACTTGAGTCAGGAAAATCCCATAAAACGCCGATGTGGATACATATCCCGAGGTTCCCAATGAAACCAACAACGGGAATAGTCCAGTTCAGGCAACGGGAAATTCCCAACTCAAGCGCCCATTAAAACCGAGTAAATCCAACGCCTCAGGAAAAACCTTTCCTGAAATGACGCAGACTTCGACCCGGAACAACAAAATTTTTCAAATAACTTTAAGTATCTTTATAGCATACCCACAAAATTTGTCAAGCCCCACCGCTTGACATTTCACTGTTTTTATGATAAAATTATTTTTCTAAATGAAGTAACCTTAAAAACTTAAACTAAAAAAGAGAAGGAGAGATTCTCATGACAATGACGATTTTCACTGATACATTAGTTCCCATTATTGAGATTGCCATAGCCTTAATTGGAATTATGGTGTTAATCTTAATGGTGATAATACACCAAAGAACTGCTGATGCTCATAAAAATGGAGCATCGAAAATCAAAATTGATAAAACAATGACCATCAGCTGTATTGCAGTCCCTTCATTTGCATTCCTTGCTCTTCTTGTATTTAGCATGAACATGTTCATGCAACTGCAGATTGAAACAGGGGAAAAGAAACAGGAATTTCTTCAACAAGAAATATCAAAATATAAGGAAAAATTGCTCCCTTATAAAGCCATGGAAAATTTTTCTAAATTTATTAAGCTAGATAATTCTCCTGATATGTCCTTTGAAGAACTCCGTGAATTATCACCTGAAACTCTGAAATTTCTTGCGATTCCTAGATTAGGAAATAAGCCAGAATGTATGATTTTCTATACAGACACAACCTCTTCAGATAAAGAAATAGAAAATCATATAATTAAAGACCGCTCCTCTGAAATTCCTTATTTGAAGTATACTCGCAATCGAGCAGAACTTATACTTCGAACAATTCAAGTAAGAACATCCGAGCGCTCTATCCTTTTAGGATTCAGACAACAATATTATGATCCTGATTCCTCACAATGGTTAAAAAAATGGATCAAAGAATGGTCAGGAAATCTTAGAGATTTAATAGAAAAAAAAGATTTCAAAGACTCCCTTTTTGCTTTTAGATTCCCTTAGATCATTTTTTTGAATTACCACCAAACCAAAAAACAAGCCATCACAGAACACCGTGATTGGCTTGTTTTTTTATCCAAATTACAAATTCACAAATTACCTATTTCTTACGAATCACTTTTGCAACTTCTTCCCCGCTCTTTTCCCATGAAAATCTTTTAACATTTTTGCTTCCTTTTTCAATAATATTTTTTCGAAAAGTTTCATCTTTTAATATTTCATTAATCTTCTTCGCCATTTCTTCAAAATTCAATGGATTAACCAAAGTATTCTTATCTCCTGCAACCTCGTCCATTGGGCCATAATTGCTGGTAATTACTGGGAGTCCACAACTTTGAGCCTCAAGGATCGGAATTCCAAAACCTTCGCACAGTGAAGGAAAGAGAAAAATACTAGCATTGTGGAATAGTTCCCATTTTTGTTCATCACGAATATATCCCAAACAAACAATATCTCTTTGAAATTCACTTCTAGCAATCCTATTTCGAATCATCCTACTTCCATGTCCATATTTTCCTGCTAAAACTAACTTTCCTTTATAACTATAATTTCTTTTTAATATTTCAAAAGATTCAATCATTCCTAAAACATTCTTTCTTTGCTCCAATCTTCCCACAAACAAAAGAAAGTTATCAATCTTAGAATTTGTTTTTTTCTCACTAGCTGGAAAATCTTTCACATCAGCCCAATTAAAATCTTTTTTCTCCTCTCCTTCAATCACAGGCTTTAAATTCTTGCTTTCAAATCCATTATAAACAACTGTTATTTTTTCTTTTTCTATTTTATAAAGTTTTATTAAATCTTTTTTAGTATTTTTTGAAACTGCAATAATTTTTGATGCCCACTTGCAACTTTTACGAACAAAAAATTGATGAAACTTCCCACCCCAAAAGGAATAACTCTCTGGGCAATGCTCATATTCAAGCCCGTGAATTGTTACGACTGTATTTTTTGGATGAATAAATGGAACCGTATGAGCAGGAACAAAAAGCATATCAATAGGTCTCAAAAACATTTCAAGTGCCAGTCCAAATTGAGTCCAAAGATATTTAAACGGAATTTCTTTAATCTCCCAATTATCCGGAAAAGAAAATTTCTCATCATTAAAGGCTGTTTCTTTTTGTCCTTTTTTAACATAAAGAATCACTTGTTCTCCTTTCAAGTGTTTCGTAAGATGACCAATAGTTTGATAGGCATAATCCTCTATTCCAGTTTTATTCCCCAAGTAAGCCCTCGATCCATCAATTCCAATTTTCATATAAATTTTTGCTTAAAATAAAGTTCAAAATTCAAAACTATTACTTTTTTATTTTTATTATTAAGAATAAGATACAATATATTTATTTTTTTTCACTGAATTTATCCTTGCTTTCAAATAACCAAGAGGCTAAAGAAATATTTGAAATTTTGGTTATGTCATTCTTTTCGAAACCATTACGTTCCAAAAATAAATATATTGTATCTTATCTAAAAACTGATAAACCAAAATTATTCTAAATTCTATTATTCACATTCAATATTCCAAACTCTAACTTCCAGTTTCTAATCCCTATTTCATTAAAATAGTTTTCTTATAAATATCCAAATTCTCAAGTGCTACTCCCGTTCCTTTTGCCACACAAAGAAGTGGATCCTCTGCTGTATAACAAGGAACACCAGTTATTCGAGTAATTAGTTGATCTAGATTTTTGAGCAATGCTCCTCCTCCAGAAAGTACCATTCCTTTGTCCATCACATCAGCTGCCAGCTCCGGTGGAGTTTCTTGAAGAACTTTTTTAACCGCATTAATAACTTCTCTCAATTCATCTTGAATTGCTTCTGTTATTTCGTTTGAAGAAACTCTGATATTTTTTGGTAATCCACCCATCATATCTCGTCCTCGAACTTCAACATATTTTTCTTTCACCTGAGGAATTGCACTTCCAACGGCTATTTTAATTTCTTCTGCAGTTCTTTCTCCAATTGCAAGTCCATGTTTCTTTTTGATATACTGAGCAATTGCATTATCAATCTTATTTCCTCCAACTCTAGCACTGTGTGCCGCCACCACCCCTCCAAGAGAGATAATTGCTACCTCAGAAGTTCCACCACCAATATCAATAATCATATTCCCAGAAGCACTATTAATTGGAATTCCTGCTCCAATTGCTGCTAATACTGGTTCCTTTACTACATAAGCATTTTTTGCCCCAGCTCGTAACGTTGCTTCCACGACTGCTCGTCTTTCAGTTGAAGTCACTCCGGCAGGAGTTGAAACCAAAATTTCTGGTCGTACAAATCTAATCTTTGGACTCACCTTGTTTACAAAATATCTAATCATCGCCTCCGTAACCTTGTAATCAGCAATCACACCATCCTTAAGAGGACGATAAGCAATAATTGACTCAGGAGTTCTTCCAACCATATTCTTTGCTTCACTCCCAACTGCTAAAACTGTATTTTCTTCTATTGAAACTGCCACCACTGAAGGCTCATTTACTACAATTCCTTTTCCAGGAACAAAAACCAAAGTATTCGCCGTACCCAAATCAATTCCTATCTTATTTAAAAATAACCCACTAAATTTTGACATTATTTTTTAAAATTAAAACCTCCTCAATTATTTCATACTATTACCATAAACAGGTAAAAGACTACTCAAGACCAAATCCTGAATTCCAAACATTTCATCTCCATGTTCATACCCAGAAACATGAAGAATCCCATGAATTAAATTTTTCAATAACTCTTCCATCGGATCAATTCCATCTTCAATGGCATTTTCCCAAATAATCTCTGGACAAAGAATGAGTTCACCCTGAATATCTTCATCACTTCTTTCATATCCAAAAGAAAGAACATCTGTTGATTCATCATTTTTTCGATATTCAAAATTCAATTTTTTAATCTCATCCCTATCAACTAAAGCAACACTTATTTCATATTCGAGTTTTTTTGAAATAACCCCCTCTTTAACAAGCCCTAATTGAATATCTTCAAGAACAGAACAAACCGTTGACTCAATGTCATCAGTCGGCTCAAACCCAGCAAGATTATTAAATTCAATCTTCAAATTTCTCTAAATTATCTTATTATTCCTATCCTAAATTCTAGATTCCGACCCCTATGAAAGCATTTTTTCAACAGCTTCTTTCACCTTTCCTCCATCAGCTTTTCCGTTTAATTTTCCCATTGCAATTCCCATAACTTTTCCCATTTCTGACTTATCACTAGTACCTATTTCTTCGATAATCTTCTTCACTTCTGCTTTTATTTCTTCATCAGACATTTGCTCTGGTAAATATGCTTCTAAAATAACAGCTTCAGCGAGCTCTTTTTCTACTAAATCATCTCTTCCTCCTTCTTTAAATTGATTAGCAGAGTCTTTTCTTTGCTTCAAGGCTGTTTTAATTAAAGCCATCACGTCATCATCACCCAAATCCTCCTCTCCTATTTTAAGATCAATTTCACGATTCTTTATTTCAGACCGAATCATAGACAAAACAGACTTTTTTTCCAAGTCCTTGTCTTTAAAAGCCTGCTTGAAATCAACAATAATAGTTTCTTTTAGGCTCATTTAAATTTTATTTAAAAATTATTTATTCTTATTAAGAATTCTTTTCTTAATATCTTTAAAATTATCTTCATCGAATTTGCCCATTTTCTTGAGCTTATCAACTTCTTTTTTCATATTTTTTCGATAAAGAGCATCATCCCTAAGAACTCTCTTGGTCTTTTTTTTAGCCAAAAATCGACCCTTACGAGCGGTCATAAGAACACGGCTTTGTTGCATTCTTCGAGAAAATCTTCGAATAAGACTTTCGGATGTTTCTTTATCCTTTTTTTCTACTTCTACCATAATAGCTCCTCCTTTCTCATAGTTTAATTTACCCTGTGAAATAAAAATTTTCGATTTTTAATTTGCGAATCAAATTATTCAACAGGGCCAGTTATTTTATATAAACTCATTAATTACTTTAAATCGGCTTAATTCCTTCAGATAATCTTGCTCCTCCCAAAAGATGCAAATGAAGATGAGGAACTTCCTGACCACCATGCTCTCCTGTTCTGATAAGCAATTTATAGCCATCCTCATTAATCCCTTTTTCTCTAGCTATTTTCTTAGCCACTAAAATCAATCTTCCAGCTATTTTTTCACCTTTTTTATCTTCTGTCAATTCATTAACGCTTTCAATATGTTCTTTTGGAATAATGAGAATATGAATTGGTGCAATTTTTGGAATTGCATCAAAAGCCACAATTTCATCATCTTCATAATGGTATGTAGCCGGAGCTTCTTTTCTAGCAATTTTACAAAAAATACAATCTTTCATAAAAACCATTTAAAAAATACTTAGCTAATCTTCTGGTAACATAAATTTTGACAAAAAATTATGTTTGAGAGTTTGAATTTTGTCTGAAAATCGACCAAGGTGGTGTTGAATATGGGTGAGATTTTCAGCAACAAAATTCATACTCGAGTTTATTTTTTTCAAAATTTATGTTACCAGAAGGATTCGAACTGAACAATCAACAGATAATTTATTGATTATTGATTATTCTTTAATCTCTTTTTTACCTGATTAACAACCTTATTAAATGCAACTACTTCTTGACTACCACATTTCATATCTTTAATAATCACAGTTTCATCAAGTGCCTCTCTTTGACCAATAATCAAAACCAAATCCATATCAAGTTGATTAGCTTGATTGAGTTGAGAACGAAGATTTCCTCGTCCAAAACTTTCTGCCACACCAATCCCTGCTTTTTCCAATTCTTCAAATATTTTCAAGCTCTTCTTCTTCCCCATATCACCAAGCTGTGCTAAATACACTCTTGGAGGGGCTGGATAAAAAGCTTTCACGCCAATCTCCTTCATCTTCTCAGTCACTCGGTCAACTCCTGCCGCAAATCCAACACCTGGAGTTTTCTTCCCTCCTAATGATTCGACAAGCTCGTCATATCGACCACCACCACCAAGTGCCATTTTTGCACCTTTTTCGTCATTTGTGGACCAAATTTCAAATACTGTTTTAGTATAATAATCCAAACCTCTTACAAGCTTTGAATTAATCTCATAGGGAACATCCAATTCATCCAAACACTCAAGTAAGAAAGTAAAATGATCCTTGCATTCCTTGCAAAGATGATCGATTGCTTGAGGAGCCTGTGAAACAACTTGTGTGCATTTCTCTTCTTTACAATCCAAAACTCTTAAAGGATTTTTTTTCAGTCTCTTCTTACAATCCATACATAAAGATTTCTTCCGATTATTTAAATAACTCACTAATAAAGAATTATAACTTGGTCGACATTCACTACATCCGATACTATTAATTTGTAATGAAAGCTTTTTAAATCCAATAAGCTTAAAGACTCGAAGAGCCATCTGAATTACTTGTGCATCCAAGATTGCATCTTTTTCACCAATTGCTTCAAAACCAAATTGATAAAACTCTCGATATCGACCTTCTTGTGGACGATCATATCGATACATTGGCCCCATATAGGAAAGCTTTACTGGTTTTGACCAAGACTGCATTCCATTTTGCAAATAAGCTCTCACAACACCAGGGGTACCTTCAGGTCGCAAAGCAACATCATCATTACCTTGAGTTCTAAATTTAAACATCTCTTTTTCAACAATGTCAGTATTCTTTCCAGTTCCTCGTTCATAAAGCTCTCGAAATTCAACTAACGGAAGATCAATTCGTTGATAACTATAATCATTTGAAATTTTTTCAAATGCTTTTCTTACTTTTTGCCAATAAGGTTGCACATCGGGAAGAATATCTCGCATTCCTCGAACAGTTTGAAACTGTTTTGGTTTCAATTTTTTTGTTCTTTTTATCGCAGTTTTTGCAACTTCTAACTTTTTTGATTTAATCTTTCTTATACGTGACATCTTTATTAAACTAAATATTTAAAAAATC
>Ga0307992_1000078_pt1 | contig 61780 bp, 61 predicted proteins | sample EllFjometagen133_FD_203162 | JGI IMG/M metagenome (GOLD analysis project Ga0307992, IMG submission 203162) | Marine microbial communities from Ellis Fjord, Antarctic Ocean - #133 | ecosystem: Environmental > Aquatic > Marine > Unclassified | place: Southern Ocean | collected 2014-10-08
TGCTAATCTCACGAACTTGTTCTCTGGCAGCGTAACTTTTACTACCGAACATCAGGCAGATCTCTATATCATCTGTTTGTTTACAAGGATTGCCAAGTAATGCCTCACCTTGTTTACATACACAGTTTGCTACCTGTATGGGTTTATCAACATTTTGTACAAACAGGCGCATATTATCATAAGTCTCGATCTTGTAATCTGGCGCCAGAGCTTTGAGATGGGGAGAAGTTCTAAGTTGTGGAATAGTAGATCTATAAAATTCTGCGGCAAATGCTTCGTCAAAATAATCATTCATATCCTGCATAAATTGGGGAGTAAGCTTATCCACATGATATTCGAACATACCGATTGCCAGCATAGCATTGGTATAACGCCATGATCCTTCTTTTCCAGAGCGTTCCAGACAACCATTCATGAACATTTCATGCAGATGTTCTGCCATTTCTCTTTCAGTCAATTCAATCTCAAATTTCTTAACAAATCTTTGCAGAACTTTGGATGGTATTTTAGCAGAAAGATTCAAACAAGAGGCAATTTTTGCCTGCAGAGGTGTGAACATAAATTTAAGGATTTTGATCTCTACACCGGATTCAGTTGCAGGCATACCTATTGGAAAATTATCCAAATGCTGCTGAAGTTTACGATAACCCTGCTCATCTGTTATTCTATTCATATTTTTATCCCATCATTCAATGAATTAAATTTGGTAATTTGCCGTTGAATTGTCAAAAGAATTCTATGAACTTGTCTGTAAAAGATAACTATAATAAATATCTATTTAACTTCTTCCATCAATTCAGCATAGTCATTCTTATAAGAATTCACTGCCTTAGAGACCGGATGTATTTGCATCTGATTACTACTGTATGGTTTCAGAAGAGATAAAAGCTCCTTTTTTTCATTTTCTTTCAACCATTTTATTTCATCTTCTCGTGATAAGATAACCGGCATCCGATCATGAATTTCCTGCATTCTCTCATTAGCTGTTGTTGTAATTATTGAGCAAGTTCTTAGAGTTGAACCATCAGGATGATGCCATTCCTCCCAGATTCCGGCAAAACTGAAAAGTTCACGATTCTGTAGATAAATAAAAAATGGTTGTTTAGCAGGTTTCTTCCATTCGTAAAATCCATTAGCAGGAATTAAGCAGCGTCGGTATTTAAAGGCAGCTTTGAAGCTGGGTTTCTCAGTTATTGATTCAGAGCGGGTATTTATCATACGATAACCGATCTTGGGATCTTTTGCCCAAAAGGGAACTAATCCCCATTTTACAGGTTCAAGGATTTGCTTGGTGTTTTCAAGCATAACAATAGGAATAATTTGCCCGGGTGCTACATTGTAGTTTGGACTTACCTCTCCTATTTCGTTTAATAGGTCTGCGTAATTTTTAATTGCACTAAAACTACTATATAAAGCAAATCTTCCACACATTGATCCTCCAGTAAGATTCTGGTTGATAAGTTGAACTTATCAACCTAATTGTGTCCGCAAGTTCAACTTGCGAACTAGGTACTACATATTATCTTCTGTTTGCGAAATTCTCAAAGACAGAGCATTGAGGTACTACTAAATAACAGGCATCTCAGAACTAAAAAAAGAGAAAATCTCTTGTTTATCCTTATTATCATTCTCCCATATCAAGTTTGAAACGCTGAGACCTAAAAGCCTGATTTTGCATTTAGGCCCCAATGTCTCTAAAAGTAATTTTCTTCCCAAATGATTTATTACCTCATCATTATCAAATGGAACATCAAGTGTTTTACTTCTACTTACAACATCAAAATTTGCATATTTGATCTTCAGTGTCAAAGTTTTAGCTTTAAATTTTTTTTCTTGCATCTGTTTGCTAATTTTTACCCCAAATTTAATAAGTATTTCTACCATTTTATTCACGTCACTTATATCTTTGGCAAATGTTCTTTCGTGCCCTAGAGATTTTCTAATTCGGTCTATAATAACTTCTCGATCATCGATTCCACGCACAATATTGTAATAATAACTTCCGGCTTTCCCAAAATGTTTCATCAATTCTTTCAATGTTCGTTCTTTCAGATCTTTACCGGTTTTTATTCTCAGCAAATTCATTTTTTTTTCGCTTACCTTTCCAATTCCATGAAATTTTCCTATAGAAAGTTCCTCCAGCACTTGTCTTGCCTTCAAAGGAGTTACAACCATTAATCCATCCGGTTTATTCATATCAGAAGCAATTTTTGCCAGGAATTTATTGTAGGAAACTCCCGCCGACGCTGTGAGTCTGGTTTTATTAAAGATCTTCCTCCTGATTTCTATAGCAATCTGAGTAGCCGATACAATCTCCTTCTTATTTTCTGTTACATCGATATATGCTTCATCAATTGAAACAGGTTCTACTAGATCAGAATATTGGTAGAAGATTTTCCGAACGATTTCGGAAACTTCTCGAATCGCATCAAAATCGGGTTTTACAAAGATGCCATCCGGGCACAATTTATGAGCTTTGAAGCTGGGCATAGCAGAATGGACTCCAAATTTCCTTGCTTCATAATTGCAGGTGGAAACAACACCACGGCTGTCTGCTGGTCCTCCGCAGATTACCGATTTACCTTTAACTTCTGGATGATCTCGGATATATACAGCAGCAAAGAATGCATCCATATCTACATGAATAATTTTTCTTGTTTTGATCATATTGCTTTTACCACTGGGATGTGTTCCCAACTTGTTGTATAGCTGGGAGTAAGATTCTCTCTCTTCATTTGCCATGGTTTTTTAATACCGGCAGAAGCATAGGTAATTTTATGTGATCCCATTTTTTCATTAATGTCATCCATACAGTCCATGATAACTTTCCGGTGATCATCAAGATATGCAGGTTGGAAAAAATCTAGCGGAGTCTTACTTTGATGCATAATGTCAGAGAGCATCACGCCAACTTTTTTATATTTGTATCCGGGACGATAGATCTTTTTTATAATTTGATTGGCAGCACGAATAAAATCTGGAGTATAGTCAGAGGGGAGAGGAAGACGTGCTTTGGCATAATTTGCATATTGTGGCTCGTTCTTAAAACGATTTGTAGAGAGAAACATAATAATTATTGAAGCTACCTGATTTTCGGAACGCAGTTTTTTCACAGCTATACTACAGTAATCGGAAGTTGCTTCTATTAAGTCCTGTAGCTTGGTTACCGGATTTCCAAATGATCTGGATGATACGATCTCTTTTTTTGGTTTTATATCCATTTTCAGATCGATGCAGGAAATTCCACACAGCTCTTTTACTGTTCGCAATCCAACGATCGTCATTTTATTTTGCACCCATTTATCGGGAACTTGAGTTAATTCATACGCATTTGTAATTCCGTTGCGACGCAGCATTTTGGCGTACTGTCTTCCCACTCCCCAAATATGTTCCACTTCAATCCAGCGTAGTATTTTGTCTTTATCAGGATGATCTGAAATATCAAAAACACCTTCTACAAAATTATTCTTTTTTGCAAAACAATTTGCGATTTTCGCCAGAGTTTTGGTAGGTCCGATACCAACTGAAACCGGTAACCCCGTATGCTGCTGCACTGTTCTCTTTATCTGCTTGCCGTAGTTTGTAAGATTTAAATGCCCGAATCCTTTGAGTGAAAGAAATGCTTCATCAATAGAATATATTTCAAGATCTGGTGTGAACATTGATAAAGTATCCATAACCCTGGCAGACATATCACCGTATAAAGTGTAATTTGAAGAAAATATTCTAACATCATTCTTTCTTATTAAATGCTTATTCAATTTAAAGCCAGGAATTCCGCGAGTTACACCCAGTTTTTTCAATTCGCTGGAGAGTGCTATAATTATACCGTCATTATTGGATAATATACCTACTGGCTTATTTGCAATATCCGGATTAAACACCTTCTCGCAGGAAGCGTAAAAGTTGTTGCAGTCAACTAAAGCAAAAATATTAAGTGCCATACCCCATCAAACTCTACTTACGAACTTTCCAGTTCGTAATGACATAATTTTGCAGCTTATGCTATCGTTTTGCGAAGTGGAAACTTCACTGGTTAGTAAATTTCCAACTAGAAAGTTAGGAATAAGAATTGCGGTATTTTTTGCCAATGTCACCTCATCTTATGAATAGAATAGATAACGACTCCCCAAATATGAAAATTTATATCACAGGTTATTTCAAGTGGTTCAAATTCGGGATTCTCAGGTGCCAAAAACCATTTTCCATTTTTTTTATAAAGTCGCTTCACCGTAAGTTCTCCATCAACTATAGCGATCACTATTTTTTTATGAGCCGGTTCTACGGCTCTATCAACAATGAGAATATCTCCCGGATAAATTCCTGCATCTATCATGGAATATCCCTCAACTTTTACGAAGTAGGTTGCCGAAGGATGAGAAATAAGATGTTCATTTAAATCGAGATTCTCTTCGATATAATCCTGCGCAGGAGAAGGAAAACCAGCAGATACTTCATTTCCAAGAAGAGGACGTTGCAAAGCAGTATTTTGACAGAATCTGCCAAGTAATGTAACTTTATTGACATGCAAGCTCATTTTCTTTCCCCATCCTTTTTTAAGATATGAAGTGGAAACTTCATACTTATTGCTTTCCCAAGCGGAAGCTTAGGAAAGAGAGAACAATAATAAATATCTGAGATAGTATTTCCTGATTTGTATTTCAATATGCTATCTCTCATGATTGATCTCCTTAATCAATATACTTTACAAAACAAAAATTAACTATTAGATTAATATGTCAATAAATATATTAACTATAGAGATAAAGTATAAATTGAGTATTAATAGCATTTATTTGTAACCAATATTTAACCTGAGTAAAATTCTTGACATTGTGAATTACGAACTTACGAATTGTTTAATTAATGAATTCTGCATAATTAGCAGAAAATAGAGTGGAATTGGAAAATTTATAAGTAGAAAAAACAACAAAAAGGAGAATATTCATGGAAAATCAAGAAAATTATGCTGTTAAAGTTGGAGATTGGGTTGGAACTTTATTGGTTACAATGATACCAATAATTGGTCTTATTATGCTGTTTGTTTGGGCATTTGATAGTAGCTCAAATCCAAGTAAAGCAAATTGGGCAAAAGCACAATTAATTTGGAGTGCTATTTTTATTGGTATTATCATATTGATATCAGTTGTTTTTAGTGCTACAGTTTTTACTCTTCTACATGAGAATTTTCAATAGATTGCTTTGATCACTTAAATATCATTTATTTTATTACGCAAAACTATAATAAATGATATAACTAAAATGATAATAACAGGTTAAGTAGAAAAGTAAAATGATACTAAAGGTATTTATTCATAAATATCAATCAACCTGAGTAAAACTCTTGACACTGTAGATTTGCAATCTACTTTATACCAAAATAAAAAAGGAGGAAGAAAATATGTTTTGTAGAAATTGTGGGAAAGAAGTTCTTGAAAATGCAGAAATTTGTGTAAATTGTGGTATGAAGCCATTGATGGGAAAAAAGTTTTGTCAAAGTTGTGGTGCAGAAACAAAAGAAAATCAAGAAGTATGTACAAAATGTGGCGTAAAATTGAAATCATCTATGGGAAAAGGAGCTAAAAGTAAATTAGTTGCTGGTTTATTAGGGATCTTCTTAGGATGGCTTGGTATTCATAAATTTTATCTAGGTTATACAGTCCCAGGTCTTATTGTGCTCTTAATCTCAATTATCGGAGGATTGCCCACTTTTGGTGTAGCAATTGGAGTTATGTGGCTAATTGGCCTTATTGAGGGAATAATATATTTAACTAAGTCAGATGAAGACTTTGATGAGATATATGTACAAAACAAAAAACAATGGTTCTAAAAAATATTTTATAATTGTTTAAGCACCGCAATTTTGCGGTGCTTTTTTTATTTGTGATTTGACAAAAATTTAGACGCTAATAATAAAAGCTTAAATACATAAAAAGAAGGATAATGACTATGACTGAAGAACTGAAACGTGGTTTTGCCAGTGATAATAATGCTGGAATTCACCCGGAAGTATTAAAAGCAATACAAGATGCAAATATGGGACATTGCATTGCGTATGGAGATGATATTTACACACAAAAAGCAATTGCAAAGATCAAAGAACATTTTGGTAAAGACATTGATGTCTATTTTACGTTCAATGGTACTGGTTCAAATGTGCTTGCCTTAAAGATGCTCACAGAATCGTATAATTCAATTATTTGTGCGGAGACAGCTCATATAAATGTTGATGAATGTGGAGCACCGGAAAAGTTCACCGGATGTAAATTGCTTTCTGTTCCAACCGAAAATGGCAAACTTACAATTGAAAAGATAAAATATCACATGCATGATTTTGGGTTTGAACATCATTCTCAGCCAAAAGTGATATCAATTGCACAAGTCACAGAAATGGGTACAGTTTATACTCCGAACGAGATAAAAAAGATTACCGATTATGCACATAAGAATGCAATGTTCGTTCATATGGATGGAGCTAGACTTTGTAATGCAGCAGTAAGTTTAGATAGGGATCTACGTGAAATTACTGCAGATGTTGGTGTTGATGTTCTTTCTTTGGGTTTAACAAAAAATGGGGCTATGAATGCTGAAGCAATAATTTTTTTCAATCAGGAAATATCAGAGAATTTTAAATATTATCGTAAACAAGGAATGCAGCTAGCTTCTAAAATGAGATTTATGGCAGTACAATTTGAAGCACTTTTTTCTAATGATCTCTGGAAGAAGAATGCAGAACATGCTAATAAAATGGCAAAGACCCTGGCTGAGGGTGTTGCAGAAATTCCACAAATACAAATAACTCAGAAAGTGGAAGCAAATGGTGTTTTTGCAATTGTTCCTTCTGAAATAATTCCTAAATTACAGAAAGAATTTTTCTTTTATATGTGGAATGAACAAAAGTCTGAGGTTAGATGGATGACGTCATTTGATACACAAATAAAGGATATTGAAGAATTTGTATTATTATTGAGAAATCTATTGAAATAAAAAGAAAAGACCGATTCTAACGAATCGGTCTTTTCTTTTTATCTTAATAAATTATTCTTCCAAAAATAATTTTTTAGCCTTCTTCATATCTTCTCTTTCTTGTCTTATCTGATCTTTAGTTGATTCTGAAAGTATTTTTCTTTCATCTGTATTATCGACAATCTCGGCTTTGAGAATGACGATCATTTCTCTTTCAATAACTGAGTTAGTTTCATATCCAAAAAGATATTTTAGACCAAAAAACCACCATGGTAGATCTTTTAAAATTGGTATTCCACCACGGCCCTTTTTAATATCCGTATCGTAAAGTCCCCCTATTACAGTTTCTTCACCATCAAATAATATGACTTCTGTATTAGATTTGCTTTTATCAATGATTGTCGATAGATCACCCGGTATTGCGGAGCTTTTTTCAACTTCAATGGTAAGATAAATAACTTCTCTATCGTCATCAATTATTACTTCCGGAGCTACTTCCATTATAATACCGGTTTCAAAAAATTGTTCTACAGTATTTCCTGCTTGATCCAGTGTCTTAATTGAGAAGTCTTGTCCAACCTGAATAAATCCTTTTTTCTTAGATAATACAGTTATACTTGGTTTGGCAATTATAGTACCTCTCTGGTTAGCTTCAATAATATTAAGTAATGTCTCCAGATTAATTGTGATATCACCTGTTTGAAAATTCTTTTGTAAACTTGCACTAAAAATATCTGATGATATACTACTTGATGTATTTAGAGATACTTCAGCGTCCACATTTCCACCGATGAGAGTAGTCCAGTCAATTCCAATATCCCGTGTAAGAGCTTTATCAGCTTTAAAAAAGATAGAACTTATCCGTACTTGTTTTGTAACCATTGTTACCACTTGCTCGATTGATTTATCCTTGATTGTTTCAACATCTTTGATAAGGAAAGATGCTGGATTCTCTACTAATACAATGTTATGAATTTTAGTCAACAGATCTAGTGCATCTCGCCAGTAAAGGCTTTTAATAGGTATTCCTATCTGGTTGTTGAATCTACTGGTATTTACAATATTTTTTCCTACATCTTCTAAAGAAAGATATTCTATAGCTTTAATAGCAGCTGCAAAATTTGTTTCACGGGAGATTGTGATCATTTCTTCTTCTGTGATTTTTTTGATGTTTTGTTCCTGACTAAATAAGGTAAGAACAAAACACAGGAGAATAAGAATACTAATTAATTTCTTCATTTTGATTCCTCTTTTAATTCATTCAAATAAATCTTTCTATCTTTAATTATGCCAATTTCATTCAATTGAAATACTGCATAATGTTCTTTCCAATTGATTGATTTAAGAGTTCCGTAAGCCACTCTATCACCTAATTTAAGTATGTGTACTTTGCCGGTTTTGTCTTTCATAAATACTTTATTTGCAGTTAAGCCAATTATCCCTGCAGAACTAGTATCTAAGAATCCTTTTTCCAGTTCATCTGGTAAAGGAAGATGAATTCTAGAATAGAAGGGATTGTATTCTAAATTTTTATATTTCAATTTTCTAAATGGAATTTTATCAATTTCATGGATTGATTCTTCAAAGTATGCATTAAAAACTATGGTAAAATTAACGTTGTTGGATAAAACTCCTTCTTCTATCTCTTCCACAATTTTTATAGATTCGATAACATATAGCATATATTGTTTTTCGAACTGATAAATAAATGAATATAAAGAACGTATTGGTGCACTTCCAGTAATTGTGTATTTATTAAAACTGATATCTTCGTTTACAGAAAGATTATTAAAGACAAAGTTAAATTTAAAATCTTGGCAGAAGTTATCGCAAATATCAAGCAGATATTTATAGGTTATAGTTGGATTATTTTCACTGGGTATTATTTTACTTTCTCTTTGAGTTTTAATTTCAAGATCTCTTAATGATTTAATAAAAATATCTCGATCATTCATATCAGGGTTTGCAGAAACCAGATCATCTATTTTTTTTTGATTATTCTCATACAACATTCTGATATCATTGAGTTTTCGTACATTAACAGAATTTCCCAGTAGAAATCCTAAAACTACCAGAACTAACAAGATTGATAAAATAACTGTATTTCTTAAAGCATAATTCATTTTTCAATACCTTTTATATCCATTATCTTTTTTTGTGCTATCTCTGATAGATTATTATCAGGATATTTCTTAATAAGAGTGTTCCAGTACTGTACTGCTGATTCAAGATCATTTTCTTTTACACTGCAATGTCCCAGCATAATCAGCGCATCTGGCGTTTTATTTCCGTTTAGCTTATAAATCATTTCAAAGATTTTTTTTGCTTCAGCGTAACGACCTTTATGGTATAAACACTCACCAATAAGATATTTTGCATTATATGACATCTCGTGCTGGGGATAATCTTTTACAAATTCACTGAATTGGTTATATGCATCATCTATTTTTCCTGAAAAATACAATGAAAGTATAGTATTGTATTTTTTGCTTATTTCTTCAGAAGTTTCTGTAATTATTACTGTCTCAGGTTTTTCTACAACTTCTTCTATAGTTATCTTTTCCGTTTCTGTTTTTTCTGCAGGTTTTTCCAGTTCAGTTTTTTCTTTTTCGGGAGATGTTAAAGATTTATAATCCGGATAGTTACTGGTAATGTTAAATTTCCAAATTGTAATTTCGTTTTCATCATCATCATTTATCGATATATTTGTGATCTTACTTTCTGGGAAAAGTTCAGAAAAAACAATTATTGCATGCCGGTTTGTTGTGTATCCTTCGATTTTAAAACCCTGATCAGAACTTGATATGTTATTGAGCCAGCTCAATCTGTTTTTATTGAGTGATCTGGAAAATACATCAAGAATATAATTCCATTGATTTTTATTTTCTGTGATTTCTTCTACTTTAATCATGTCTTCTTCGAGTTTATTTATTTTGTCTTTAATTTCATTAAGTTTTCTTATAAGGTCACTATTTTTTATGAATTCTTGTTCGACCTGATAATTCTTTTTCTCATAATTTATAATATCTCGTTTTAATTCCAGATTTTTAATAGTTCCAGCAAACGCAAAATAGAAAATGGCAAGTAAAACCAAAAAACCGTGCCAGACAATTTTAAAATGTTTCTGATTCTCCATTACTTTGTTCGGTAATAGATTTGTTTTATTGGTTTTTCTATTCTTTTTCTTTACATCTAAAGTTTTATATGCTAATTCAATTGGAATAGCATATTTAGCAATTTTCTCAAGTGTGACCTTATTTTCCATTCCTTTTTGAACAGTCAACTGCTTATGATCAAGTCTTGTTATATTATCATCTTCTTGAGTAGCAGAACGGAAATATTTTAAATCTTCATCGGTAGTGTTATCACCTGCTAAAAGAATATTTTTAATTGTGATATTAAAAGTATCTTGTTCAAGAAGAATTTTTGAGAAGATAGTCTCTCTTATAGACACCTCATCAGTATCGGGAAATATGATAGGGAATGATCTGATATACATACCGTTTTTCAAAATTATACCAATCTTGTAATCAAATCCTATATATAAAATTAGAACATAATCATCTTCAGAAAAATCGTAATTATGATTAACAATATTTATCAATGATATTTCATTAGTATCAATATAACTATAAAAATATTTTTTCTTAGAAAGATTCAAGTTAATATCTCTTAAGGCATGGAAAATATTGAAATTACCTTTATGTACAAAAGCAAGTCCAGATTTATCAGGATTTAGAATAAAATCGAAACTATAGTTCTTAGCTTTAATTTCTTTTTTTGATAACAATTCGTTTAGAAGTCGGTTATGGAGATTTTTGGTTCCAAAAGAAGAATCAAATAGAAAATATGAAATCTGATCATTGTCTGCATTGAAGGATATTTTTCCTCTTTCAAGTGGAAATTCCTGGAGGAAATTTTGCAGTTCTTGCATACCGGGTATAATATTGTCTGTTGGAGAATCAGTGAAATTATCACTATCCTCATAGTCTGACATCTCGGGTAGTGAAAATGTTTTTTCTTCACCATCAGATAATTCTGGGATGATAATCTCATTTTCTTGTTGTTCTAATGGAAGAACGGTTTCCCCGTTCTCTTCCGATTCCTTAATAGATAGGGCAGAAGATAAAGTAGTTTCTTCCAGTCTTTGTATCGTTATTATACCATTTTCTAGAGTAAGCTGTGCAATTTTAATTGTTAGCCCATCTTTAAATATTCCAAATGCTAGTTTCTTTTTATTTTTAGCCATAATTTTATCTCTCAAGCAGAATAGGCTAACAATTGGTTTATACGTTTCTTATTATTTGCATAATTCATAGCTACTTCCTTCATAATAATACCTTTTTTATAAAATGTAAAAAGATCTTGTTCCAATGTTAACATTCCACTTTTCTTACCTTCGGTTATCATTTGATATATTTCACCAATATTGTTATTTTTAATGGCAGCTTGAACTGATGAATTTACCGAGAGTACTTCTTTAATCATAACAAGTTTGCCAAATTTATCGGGAACAAGCTTTTGCGAGACAATTACTTTTAATGTATCTGCAAGCCTGTATCTTACACGCTCTTGTTCAATAGGTGGAAACTCAGCAACAATACGGTGAAGGCTGTCTATCGCAGAACTTGTATGTAATGTAGAGAAAACCTTATGACCACTATCGGTTGCTTCCAAAACTGTTGCTATTGTCCCTGGATCCCGCATCTCTCCAACAACAATGATATCAGGATCTTGCCTTAATGCTTGAATGGTTCCTTCTTGAAAAGTTAATACATCCTCACCGACTTCTCTATGTCTTACTATTGATTTAATGGATTGATGCATGTATTCAATAGGGTTTCCAATTATCACAATATGAGCGTGATTGGTCTTATTGTTCATATCTACAATGGAATCTAAAGTACTACTTTTTCCCGAACCAGTTATCCCTGTAATCAGGAACAGTCCGGATTTTTCAAAATTAAGGTTGAATCGTTTTTCGATTATTTCCGAGAAATTTAAGTGTTCCATACTAAAAATTTCTTGATTAACTCTACGAAAATTTGCAGCTAAGGTATTGCTCTCATAATAAATGTCGCCACGAAAGCGATTTGGCCGTTCTCCTTTTTTAAGAACTAATCCTAATGAAATATCAACATTCTTATTATTAAATAATATTACTTTCTGGTCATCAGTTAAAATACTTAACAAAATAGCAGTAATTTCATCTTGTTTGAAAATGGGTAGATCATTAGAAGGTTTTTTGATACCATAAACTCTAAACCAAATTTTATTCTTTGATCCTGGTCCACCAATATCAATATCAGAAGCTTTAATCTCTCTCATATGAATCATAAGATCTCGTAAACATTCAAAAGCTTCTTCTTTCCAAGCAGAATTGAACATAATCATTTTATTGATATTTTGAAATCTTTGTTTACCTGTGATATACTCGCTTAGTGTAACTTGCATCTCAGATAAAAATGATAAATTCATAAAATCCCCAAAATCTACTAAACTATTTATTATATTGCCAATAAGTACATATTTTCATTATGATGTCAAGAATATTTAACTCTGCTGGAGCTAATCTCAAGAAACAAGTTTTAACATAATGATCCTTTGAGCAGCTTTTCGCCATTTGAAAAATGTACTGTTCAAAAGATTGATCATAAAACGTTTTAGCAATTTATCGCCTTTATAAGCAAAAAAATCTAATATTTTTTTTCTGCTGAAATGTCTTAGTTTTACAGCTGTTTCTGCACGTAATGCAATATCTGTAGATCCTGAAAGAATAATGCTTTCCTCTCCTATAGAATCAAATTTTTGCAAATAATCGATGATAGTATTACTAAGCCAAACAGAGACTTCACCACTATCAATAATAATAATCGAATTAGAATCATCATTACCAAATGGAATTGCGTCACCTACCTCATAATTTTTTATTCTTCCTAAATTCATAAATTCAGTTTTATCTTCAAGAGAAAAACCATGAAGCATAATGGCTTCTCCTTTTTGAATGCCATCTGTTTCTGGTTCAAAAGCTTTTTGTAACGGTCCATAGAGGTCTTCTGAATGTTTACATCCAGCTTTTACAACTTCAAAGAGTTTTTCTGAATTGATTGGTTTAGAAAGATATTGAAATGCGCCAGCATGTACGGCTTGTACCGCTCCATCGATACTGGAGAAACCTGTTAGGATCACTATTACGGCTAGTGGTTGTTTTAGTTTGACCATTCTCATAAGTTCTAATCCACCTAACCGAGGCATTGCCATATCTAATAGAAATAGATCAAAAATTTCGTAATCCATTTTATCAAGGGCATCTTTTCCATCCACAGCAATGGTTACTTTATAACCTTCATCTTGAAGAAGTTCTTTACATAATTCTCGAATTGATTGTTCATCGTCAACTATTAAAATATGCTTTTTCATAATCTATCCTTATTGTTTATTGCGTTCTTCCTGGATAAGGTCCAGAGTTTTTAATTTATTAAATGCTAATAATATCTCATTAATTTTATTTATTGCTTCAGTCATTTGGTCACCGGATTTTTTTAATTTCTCATCATTATATTTATCGGCAGCATTAATTATCCTGCGTATAGAGAGAGAAATTATAGTAAGAGGATTGTTTAGATCGTGATCCAAACCGGAAATTTTTGCAGATTCATGCACAACTTCTTGATATTTTATTATAAGTTCTCTATTTTTTAACAATTTTTTCTCTTTTTCAGAAAGCTCAGTTTCCTGACTAGCTAAGAACTCCGTATATCTTTTCGTAGATGTAGAATACTGTTTTAATATTTTACCTATAAAGCTCGAGATGAAGGCTATCCCACTGAAAAGAGCAGTGTATGAAATGAGAAAAATAGTTTGAGTTGGAACATCTGAAACAAACTGATTCCCATCAATTGGAATTAACCCACCAAAGTTATACATTAAAATAAGTGCCAACAAGCACATACTACCTATCATTGCAGCAAGTATACCTCCAGAATCTTCAATAGCAATACTTGCAGTAATAACAGCGATTAGATAGATCCATACAAAAGAACTCTCAAGTCCTCCAGTAAAATGAACAACAATAGTAGCGAATAAAATATCAAGTATTATTTGCAAAGTAATAAAAAGAATATTTGTTTTGACGATCTGGAGATGGAATAAAACATTTAAAATACATATACCCAGAAATGTAATAAAAAAAATAATAATTGGATAAGTTTGATCCATTTGAGTAATGCGCAATGTGCCAATAGCAAATAGTATTATCACAATAAACCAGCGTATTTTTGACCACCATTTATAGGTTTCTACTTCATGATTAATAGAGTTATTCTCATTCATTTTATCTCCAAATTATTTTTTATAGATCATAATCTTCAAACAAACTAACAATATCAAGTTTATACTGTAATGTTAATCCTATATCGGCAAATGCAGCCATTATTGCACCTAAATTATAAACGGTGTAAACGTTACCACCAAGAATGAGAGGGTCTCCCTCTATAGTAATTCCACCTTCAACATAAATTGCTCCCTCAAAATAATTATTACCCACCCAATCTAAATCTCCTGTAATCCACATTACACCGCTAAAATTACCTCCAGAAAACTTTGCATCACCATCAACTATAAGTATACCACTTTCATCAAAGGAATCATTAGTTGTCTTTAAATAACCATTGATCCAAATTGTACCAAGACTATCAAGACAGGAAGGATTGTTACTAGGATTAGTTATAACGATATCAGCCCTTGCCAGCATTTCTTCCTTAGTAATTCCAAAAACTTCTTCGAAAGAAAGCGGGGGATCACTGTTTTGAATAATGTCACCCTCAACAGTTGCGCTACCAGTTACTACAACACTACTGTTTGCGGTAATGGCCGCCTGGACATTCTTGGGAACCCAACTAACAAGTGCACTGCTTTTGTGTTGATATACATCGTTAGCATTTTGATAGCTTGCATACGAAATAATCTTTATAGTATCACTAGTTGCATTTGATATATATTGAATGCTGTCTATCGTACCTTCTAAAACTTCAAAATCGATATAGGTCTGTGTATTGGTTCCCTCCGATAATGTAATAGTGCCGTCGTTGATTTCTTTCATCCCATAGATCAGAGCTTCCCTGCACAAAGCTTTAGCTTGTATTTCAGTAAGATTATTTGATAAGAGTTCAGGAATATCATCTGTTCTATTTTGAACTGGAAGAATGATAAATACAAAAATTGACCCTATAATTAATATAGCTATTATTAAAAGTTTACCCATAGGCTACCTCTTTTGTAATCCAATACTTTTTAATTTAATTATCCCAACTTAAAATTTTGACTCTTGGTTTAGAAGTAATATTATATGTACTCAATAATTGATGTACAATATCATAATCATAATAAAGATCGCAATTTCCAGTTACATGGGGTAGTTGATTATTAGGTTCCTCACTAACGAACATAGAACCACGCACAAGCGCATTACCAGCTATTTGGAGTCTACCATTCACCCAGACAATACCCTCGAAAGTTCCACCGGTCATTTGGAAATCTCCATCAACTATCAAGATACCGCTACCGCTCCAATGACGATTTGTGAAGTGTACTTTGTTGTTACCCGTAAGTTCTATATATGTAACTCCATTTACTGGGCTCACATTATTAGAAGGATTTGTATAGTCATGATCGGCGATCGCTCTCATCTGTTCCATTGTTATTCCGAAAATAGTTTCAAAAACTAAATCAACATTTTCCTCAATGTTTCCTACTATGTACGAGTGTCCAAAACTATGATGAAGTTCATTTGAAGCAGTGATGATATTATCAAAGCCAACAGATGGGCTATAATCAACCATGGCAAAACTGCTATATTTAGTTTCTACGTCATCAAAATTAAAAGTAACGTAGGAAGTTATTAACAGACTATCTCCTGTACCGATCATTTCTAATTTGAGACTATCAATTGTGCCATCCAGAATGTTGAAATCAGTAAATAATTCACTAGTACCAGATTCACTCACGGTAATCTTATTTTCGTACAATTGTTTTATACCGTAAATAAGAGCTTCATTACTAAGCATTTTACCTTTGATCTCTGCCATATTAGAAGTTACTAAACTTGGTATAAGAGTATTTTTATTTTGAAGTGAAATTATAATACCAGTAAAAATTACTGTAACCAGTAAAACAATAATAATTAGTAGTTTTCCCATTTTTGACTCCTTTTAATCCTTATCTTTTGTTAATCATATAGAATTACAAATACAAATTTTTAAAATATTTCCAGAATACGATACTGTGTCTTAGTAATCTTTTATCAATATCAGGTTGATGGGTGTTGTAGAAAAATGTAAGGTTTACCTCAATTGAACGAATCAAATCATGATTTGTATTTGGAGAAACAATTAAGTTATTATTTGTATCATAATAAGAAATCTCTAATGGATCAGACATCCAGAAAGGACCTGAAATTGGATTGACCATATCATTTTGATATACATATAAAGGATAACCATTACCGGTTTGATCTTCTTGTACAAAATAATATGTACTGATACTTGAAGTTAAATTTGTTTGTCCAAGGAATTTAAAACTGTTTAAATTAGCTTCGATTATTGGATCGGTGCTTTCAGGAACTCCTGCACCCACTTTTGATAATATATTTTCCAAACCAAGATGATCAATGTTACCTATTTTTCTTCCTGTGATCAAATCTTCAGACATCTTGCTTAAACTGATCTGAAGTTGGGTATTATAACTTATTGCCTGCATATTGAAAAGTGATGTAAATATCATCAATAGAACCAAGCTTCCGACTATTGTTGCTCCTAATACATCCAGTAAACTTGACATTATTAAAATCCTCTATTAAAAAAAACTTTACTAAATGGAGAATTCAGCGTTCCAATATAGAGTGTATCCAATGATGTAGACAGGCAGTTTATGCGTATATCTAATTTTTGAAATAAAGTATCAGCAGAGGGTGTATTTCCTAAGCTATCACAATAAGCTGTATTGATTTTAACATCATAAATAACATTATTCACTGTTATGGTTTCGTTCAGATTAGAATAAATTGAATGCACAACTGAAAAATTAGTAATTGGAGGATCACCCAGTAATTCAGATTCAATTTTTTGAAAATACCTGTCTGCGATTTTTTGTCCTTGCAGGAAAAGTAAATTATCATATACCATTGAAGATTGATTAAATACAATATTATATGTGTTCAACAACATTGTTGAAAAAAGTGCTAATGCTAACAATACTAATAACATCTGGAGATTCATTATTTAATCCTCTGATGTTGCATAAGTTATTTCTGATATAGAAGTCATTCCTGTTCTAATTCTATCTAATCCGGAATCCATTAATGATAGCATACCTTGACCTTCAGCAATTTTACGGATATTATCTTCATCTATTTCTTCACCTGATTCAATAATAGCTTTTCTTATCTCAGGCGTAAAATATAATGCTTCACAAATATTAATTCTGCCTTTATATCCGCCATTGCATTTTTTACAGCCTTTACCAGCCTCAAATATTTTACCAGATTCAAGTTCTTTTTCAGTAATTCCTAGGTTAAGAGCTGCTGGCCATCTTTCTTTCGAGATAGGTCTTTTACAATTATTACAAAGTTTTCTAATCAACCGTTGTGCAATAATTATATTTATTGCATAGGCAAGCAGGAACGTTTCTACTCCCATTTTGTACATACGTGAGATTGCACTGGGTGCATCGTTTGTATGTAATGTGGAAAAAGTGAGATGTCCTGTATTTGCTAGTTTAATAGCTATATCGGCTGTGATCTTATCACGGATCTCACCGACCATTACTACATCAGGGTCATGACGTAGTATTGAGCGAATAGCAGTTTCAAAAGTAAATCTATTCCCAATCTTTAGCTGTCTTGCACCTTTAATATGGTATTCGACAGGATCTTCAACTGTTAAAACATTAATATCAGGATTAATAATATGATAAAGAGCTGCCATCAAAGTTGTAGATTTACCACTACCTGTAGGACCCGTAACCAGAATAATGCCTTTAGATTTGCTGATAGAATTTATAAAATCAGTTTCCGCTTTAGTTTGGAAACCAAGTTTTCTCAAGTCTGTGATTACATTTCTATCATCAACTATTCTGATAACAATGCTCTCAAATCTTCTCTCATATTCAGATGATGTTATAGGTATAATTGAAACTCTGAACCGGATCAAATGATCATCAATAATTCTTTGCATGAATCCATCTTGGGCTGTATCTCTTTCAAAACGATCCACGCCGACAGTTCTATCTTTAACAACAGCAGATATTGCCTCTGGAGATGTACGGTCATGTCTATGCCAGAGAGCAAGCTTTCCATCTATTCTGAAAAAAAATTCAACTGATGACCCGCGGTATGGAATTATGTGAATATCACTTGCATTCTTGTGAACTGCTTCTAATATACATCCTTCAAATAAATTAACCAGAAGACTTTTATTGATCTCGTCATCAAGTGCATATTCATCTATTTTAGATATCGATTTTGTCTCTATTAAATCTTCTGCTTGTTCACCAGCTTCTTGAAGAAGTTCTAAAAATTCATTTTTTTGAGGAGCAATAATATTAGTTAGTTCCTCAATTGTCTTTAATTTACAATATACAATTTCATATTTTTTGTAATCAGAATATGTAGATATTTTTTCAGAAATTTTATCTGTTGGGTCAGCTGCTAATACTATTAGTGTATGACGTCTTCCTTGAGTAACCTGATATGGAAGCATTTTTTTATAGATCAATTCTTTAATAAATTCTATAGGAAATTTTGAAACTATCTCTTTTGTATGTTTTATTTGATTCTTGTCTAAATTTTCTAGATCAATATCAATAGAGCGAAAAGCATAAAATTCTGCCATTAAACCATAAACGGAATGATGGTCGGTCTTAAAATCATAAACTAAAATTTCGCCTAATGTTCTAGGATTTGAAGGATCTTCTCCAGCTTGAATTATTAATGCTTTCTCCATTGTTATTTGATCAATAACTTCTTTTTTAAGTAATAACTGAGCGAACCTGGATTTCTTTAACAAAATTTTACCTCAATTTACATATTTGGTACATTAGGTGAAATCATTGCAACTTCTGAAGAAACTATTGTAAGAAGCGTTATAACTATTGCAACAAATATACCAATAAAAACTTGAATAGATTGAACAATATTTTCCATTTTATAAGTAGTTTCTTTTTCATAGAAAGTAGCTATCTGTTGAGCAGATTGAAGAATGTTACCCGATTCGGTACCGGTTTTTAAACGGCTGAGTGTACTCTGATTGAATACATCTGCTTCGTCTAAAGCTGGAACAAGCGACATTCCATCTTTCAACATTAATGGGATCGCTACTTCTTTAACGCCTTTTTCCATAAATTTATTCCGGCACGCTTCTGCAGAAGCTGTTAGAGTTTCAATATTATTTTCTGCACCTGAATAGATTGCAGAAAACACTCTGAAAAAAATTTCAATACTGGATTTATGTATAAGGTGCCCAATAACAGGTAACTTAATAATATTCCTATCACGCCAGACCATACCTTTAGGGGTGTGCCACCACAGGGCAGCCGCAATTATGGGCATAACAACTATCAAAACTATCCACCACCAGTTCAAAGCTAAATAATCACTCATAGTAAGCGTTGCAGCCGTCATGGGTGGAAGATCTATATCAAATCTGAGGAACATTTTAGCAGTATCAGGAAAGACTTTTATAACATAATAAAGCACGGCACCAAATAATACAAGAACAGTGAAAGCCGGCACCATTAAGGCTTGCCGTAAACTTTTTTTGTATTCCATTTCACGTTCCATGAATTTAGCAGTTGCATCATACACTTCTGCCATATTACCAGATTTTGTAGCCAGTCCTAGCATATAAGCAGGGAATTTTCCAAATACATCTGCTTGTTTTGCAAAAACCTCAGTTCCTTCTTTACCATGTTTTAATTCACTTTCAATTTTTCTTAAAGATTCTTTAAGAGTTAGATTTGTCTCTTCATCTGCCAGCATACGCAGTACTTTATCATAGGTCATTTTTTCTTTTAGAAGAAAGGAGCTCAGGTTTACAAACATAAGAATGGTGGCAAAAGGCGGTTTCAATTTAATATCAATAATTCCTTTTTCGATCTTGGCATTCTCATAACCCATACTGCTAAGGGCACTTTTTACTTCATCTTTTGTGTAGGCATACTGTCTACCCTTTATTTTTTTCTTCTTGTTGGGTAATTTGATACTGTATAGATACAAGTTCCGTTTGATAATAGAATTTATTTTGATATTATGTTTGGCAGCAAAATCATTAACTACCTTTTTTGCCCTACCCTTACTAGAAGCTAAGACATCGCCTTGTATACGTTTACCTTGAGCTGTTATTCCTTGATATCTATATTCTCGTTGCATTTTGAATCCTTAAATAAAAGTCTCTTAAAATACAGTAATATGGGAAGACATGTCTTCCCATATTACATCAATTTTGTGTTTTGTTTCAGTGTTTTAATTATCTAATACCATCGCAATATTATCAGTATTTCCAGTTACTGTCATAGTTGCTGCAACTCTACCATTTAAAGTACCATTTGCGTTAGCATAGGCAGGATCATTACCTTCTTGTGTACCAGAACCAATAATAATAAGATTTTCAGTGGAAATTGAAGAAATTTTATAACTTCCGTTACCAGTTCCAAGTGAGTCTGTACCATTAAAATCATAACCTAACCACATACCAAGTTCCGCAATAGTTCCCCACGCAGATCCACCACCACCATGAGAAGTTGGTGTCTTGTAGAATGCCAAAGATTGAGCTGCAAAATTGTTCAAGTCTCCAACTATTGCCTGACGGTTAGAGTTAGTTGCTTGTGCATTGAACATTGTGATACCCACAGAAACTGCGATACCCACGATAATTACACTTAATACGATTAAAAGAATTTGCTGTGTTCCCTTTACTAGGTGCAGTTGAAGAAGAACTGAGAGGTTGTATCTTTGCTAGTATAAAAAAGGATGTACTCCAAAAACAACTGATAATTCCAAAAAAATATACAATTTTATATGTAATTGCTCTTGGTAAACCAGAAGAGAATATAAAAATTGAAAATGTTGAAAACGATAATATTAAATACTGGCGAGATGAAAATGGAACGCATCATGTTCCAAAAAGAAAGCTAAAAGATATTATAATTTAGGCAGATCTAATGAAGAAAATTATATTATTCTTATTCTTGTTTTTAAACACAATTATTTACGCTCAAAATGTTAATGGTGACACTCTAAGCGTAGAGGGTAAGAAGATCCTCAAAGTTTGGGGTACACATTATGAGAGAGGTTATGCAGCCGGTTACTTATTTGGAGATAAGATCAAAGAGATTTCAGAAAATTATTTTATTGGTATTTTTTTTGGAGGGAATGCATATATCTACGAAAATACCAGAATATACTTTCTGGACAATTTCCAAATAGAAGAGAAGTATATTTCCGAAACTGAAGGAATGATAGATGGAATGATTGAAGCAGATGTTGTTCTTTTTAGTGATATTTTAGGAAGAGATATTGATGCACATGATATATTGCTTTCAAATGCTATCGTTGATCTATCTGCACTGGGAGAATTAAATACGGATTTCGAATTTGGTTGTTCAAGTTTATCCAGCTGGGGCGGGAATACAATGTCAGATCCTGAATTATTGGGTGAACTGGTAATTACTAGAAATATGGACTGGACGCCACATCCTGCTTTATTGGACAACCATTTGATGGTTGTTCATTTTCCATCGGAAACTAATGAAATTAACTGGTTGTCATTTACTTTCCCGGGTTTTATAGGAGGTCTCTCTAGCATAAACGAAAATGGACTATGTGCATTTATGAATATGGGAAATCATAATGAACATCCCAATGCTTTTACTTATCATCCAATTCTATTATCGATTAGAAATGGAATTGAGATTTATGATTATGACGGAAATTATGAGATAAATCCTGAAGATGTACAAGCTGCGATTGAAGGGAATTTTCAATTAAGTGGTTCTATTATTCATACAGCAAATCATGAGAGTGGATTAGTAATTGAATGTAATAACCAAAACGGTATTGTTGTACGGGATGATGAAGATAACACAGTAATCCCAAATGAACATCTGGCAGCTACAAACCATTTTAGAAAGTTATATCCACCTGCCGGTTGTTCTCGTTATAATAATATTGCAGATTCACTTTCTGCTAATTCGGATATTGATATAACGCGAAGCTGGGAATTATTAGCGGGGGCAGCAGGAGTTTCTAGTAACATTCATACGATACAATATGTTCCTTCGCTAAACTTGATAAAATGGTCAACTGCTGAAGCGGGAATTCCAGCTTATCAAATAGAACCAACAATATTCGATACTGAAGAGTTATTTACATATAACACGAGTGCAAACCCACTCTATTTTCATGATCATTCCTTTTTAACTGTATCTCCTAACCCTTTTAATAATTCTACAAATTTATCTTTTTCGCTTCCTAAAACAACAGAAGTAAAACTATGTATCTATAATATTAAAGGGCATAAAATTAGAACACTTCTTAATGAGGTTTTGATTCAGGGAAATCATAGTATTAGTTGGGATGGAACTGATGAAAATGGAAAGAAAATTTCTAGTGGTATCTATTTTTACACACTTAAAACAATCCATAATGTTTATACAAAAAAAGTTATACTGTTAAAATAAAAAAAATGAGATCGTTTTTGGATAATAACCGAGAGCCAACTCTCATCGGAGGACAAATGTATTTTGAATTTTTATCAAAGGATGACAAATTGGCGATTGATGCTTTAAAAAAACATCATGGTGGTGCACAGAAAATTAGTGAAACTATCACAGAAATGAGAAAATATGAAACCAGAAAGAGAATTTTAGGCGAAAAAGGTTTTGGTGATATGATTGCTGATGCTGAAGAACTGGTAAAAAAATTCCCTAAAGTTCCAAATTTTGAAAAGAAACATAATATCAAATATAACAATTCTTATGGAATTGCCACCGCTCAGGTTTCGGGATGGCAAGGTGCAAAGGTAACGCATCACGGTATGGAAAAAATTGCAGCAAGTGCAGAAAATGGAGAGAATTGTTTTGTTGCATCCGAATTTATTTCTGTGGTTGCTCTTACTGATAATTATATTTACAATGGTGATCTTATGGCAACGCTGATGATGAGCGAAAATATAATGAAATGTTCAAAATTTTGCAGCACAAATCTGATCGGAATTCCACAACCAAAAGCTAGATTCAAAGAATTGGAAGAAGTGACTGGCAAAAAATTTGAAGTTGCTGAAGTTGATGATAAAAATGCGGCTATAGTTTTAAAAAATCAGGGAACTTTCTTTGGGAATTTTGGTGGTATTGAATGTGCTAATGATAATCATCTTGTATATCTGGATGGTGTTATCAGGACTGCTATGGCAACTGGAGCAGATTTCTTTCTCAATCCAAGTTGGAATACAATAATTGCTGCTTGTTATTTTGGAAAAGATATCCCCAATCTCCATTTCAAAATTTCAATGTTGCTTTCCGCTCAAACTACAATGCATTTCCGTATGCTTCTTAATATTATGAAATCTTATCTTCGTGATGATAACACTTCTCCTCTTTATGAGATCAATATTGGAAATGGTGCTACTGCAGAGACATTTATTCAATGTGCTAAAGAACTAGATGAAAGTGGAATTAAAGGCATAAGCCTTGCAGCACATATCTATATAAATCCAGATCTTGGTATAGAAGGATTTAATTGGACAGATAATGCATATAAAGTTCTGGAAAGTGGAACCAATATGACATTCAAATATGAAAGTGATGGAACAGCTCGTGAACTTGATACAATGATGGCTTATTTTCTTCCTGAAGATGAACGAGAAGCAAATGCAGAAAAAATTGGTGATGTGATTTATTATAAATCTCTGCGTGCTACAAAAGATGGAAAGAATTTTATGAAAAAAGGTATAAAACCAATTTTCGGTGGTAGCTCGTATTAGAGAGTAAAACCTTGCGAATGGTGCATCGGCTTGAAGAACAAACGATGCTGAAATTCTCTTACCCGTCTAATGATCTTGATCTTCGCAATGGTTATTTATATATATCATCATTGTGGAGGTTTTCAACCATCCGCAAGGTAATACATTTCAACCCGACTCGGGTTTATTGCTCGAGTCGAGTTAAGATAAAGGAGCAAAAATGATAACAGATTGGAAAGAAAAATATTCTAAAATAATGAAAGATTTTGAAGGATATTCAATTGGTAAGATTTTTAAATATCTAAATGATCCTGAAATAATCTCTCTTGCTGGTGGTCTTCCTTCACCTGATATGTTTCAAAAAACTCAAATGAGAGAAGTATCAAAGAAATTATTAGAAAATAATTTAGAAAATATTTTCCAATATACTGCAGTACCCGGTGAAGAGAGCTTGAAGAGTGCTATTATTGAATTCCTGAAAAGGGATAACATTAATATTACAAAAGAACAGGTAGTAGTAACTTCGTCGGGACAGCATGGTCTGGATCTTACAGGTAGATTATTCCTGAATTCCGGTGATGTAATTATGATTGATCGTCCAACTTTTGCCGGAGCTATCGTTGCCTTCCAGATGCAGAACCCGCAAATTATTGGAATCGACATGGAAAATGATGGATCAAATGTAGATGAATACAGAAAAAAATTAGAAAAAATGGATAAAAAGCCAAAATTCATTTATGTTGTGCCAGATTTTCAAAATCCAACTGGAATTACGACCAGCCTCAAGAAACGTGAAGCACTTCTCGATCTCAGCAATGAGTTTGGAATTCCCATTATAGAAGATAGTCCCTATCGTGATTTACGTTATCGTGGTAAATCAATTCCTTCTTTATTCTCTTTGGATCAAAAAAGAAATGGAACTAATGTGATCGGACTTTATACATTCTCAAAGATTTTTTGTCCTGGTATTAGAGTTGGATTTAATATTGGGCCTAAAGATGTTATTGAAAAAATGGGTAATATCAAAGGTGGCAATATTTTAAATACGCCAAAATACAATCAGGATCTTTGCACAGCATTTCTTACAGAGATGGATTACGATGCTCATATGGGAAAATGCAAGGCATATTACAGCGAGAAATTAGATGTATTTTTACAGTCTATGAAAAAGTACTTTCCAAACGAATGGGGAGTAAAATGGACAAAACCGGAAGGAGGATTATTTCTCTGGGTTTCGCTGCCCGAAAAAATAGATACAATGAAACTATTCTATGAAGCCATCAAGTATAAAGTTGCTTTCGTACCTGGAGAAGTTTTCTTTGGTGAAAATCCCAGTAAAAATGAAATGCGAATAAACTTCTCATTTGCAACAAAAGAGCAAATTGTTGAAGCTGTTAGGAGATTGGCAAAGTGTGTAGAAGCACAACTTTAGGAGAGACTTTATGGATCTTGGAATAAAAGGAAAAATTGCTCTTGTAATTGCTGCCAGCAAAGGTTTAGGAAAAGCTGTGGCAACTCAGTTAGCTTTGGAAGGTGCTACAGTTGTCATTTGTTCTCGAAGTATGGAGTCTTTGCAAAAAGCAAAATCTGATATTGCCGAAAAAACAAATATGAATATCTCGATCATTGCCTGCGATATCACTAATGAGATGCAAGTGAAACAAATGATCAATTCCATATTAGAGAAATTTAAAACTATTGATATTCTTGTAACAAATGCTGGGGGTCCACCTGCCGGTAATTTCAGTGATTTTGATATTGAGGATTACCGCAGGGCAGTTGAATTAAATCTTTTAAGTACAATCTCACTTTGTAAAAAAGTGGTTCCCAAAATGCAAAAGCAAAAATGGGGTAGAATAGTAATGATGACATCGGTTTCAGTGAAACAACCTATTGATAATCTGATCTTATCAAACACTGCACGAACTGCTGTTGTTGGTTTCATGAAGAGTCTTTCTAATGAAGTTGCAAAAGACGGTATCACTGTAAATTCCGTTTGTCCCGGTTACACCAAAACACAACGAGTGGAAAATTTGGCACAAGCATTTGCCAAAAAAATTAATTCAACACAAGAAGAATTCTATCTGAAATTAGAATCTACAATTCCAATGCTGAGAATTGGCACTCCAGAAGAATTTGCTCAAGCTGTTGCTTTTCTGGTTTCTCAAGGAGCAGGCTATATAACTGGAGTTTCTTTGAAAGTAGATGGTGGGTTTGCCAAAGGTTTATTTTGATTATAAAAAATCCCAAAGGAAAGGATGATGAATAAAGATATTTATCCTGAGATGATAAAAAATTTAACGGAAATTGAAATTGCATTGGATGGTGTTCGAGGTTGGCTGATGCAGGATGACACGATCTCCGCTGTTTTTTTTGAATTGGAACCAATCGGTAAGATTCCTGATCACTCACATTGTACGCAGTGGGGAATGGTTCTGGAAGGAAAGATGAAGCTGACAATTGATGGTAATACCAAAACCTATACTAATGGAGATCGTTATCTTATCCCAGAAGGAATAATTCATTCAGCTGAATTTCTAACCAAATGTTATGTGATCGACTTTTTTGCAGATTTCAATAGATATAAAAAGAAAAATAATTAGTCACAAAGATGAAAAACATTTTAAAAAGAGTCTTTTTTGTTAGTGAAAGTCAGTGGCGAGAGGGTAAATTATAATGAAAAACATTAAATTTTATTCAACAAATTTGAAGGCAGAGGTTGTAGATTTTAAAAGTGCACTATTAAAAGGATTAGCTCCTGATAAAGGACTTTATATGCCTCAAGAAATTCCTTCTTTTACAAAAGAAGAAATAAGTAAATTTTCACAAATGGAATATTATGAAATTGCCTTTGAAGTAGGTAGAAAATTTCTACACGATCAGATACCAAATGCAGATTTAAAAGCAATTGTTAAAGATGCTTACAATTACGAAGTTCCACTTGAAAAAGTTTATGATCGGAAATATGTAATGCGGCTGGATCAGGGTCCCACTGCATCTTTTAAGGATTTTGCAGCCAGAATGATGGGCAGGCTTATGCAATACTATCTCGATAAAGATAACCGTGAGCTTCTAATTCTCACTGCAACTTCAGGTGATACTGGTAGTGCAATTGCAAACGCATTTTATGGATTGGATAACATCAAGGTTGTGGTTCTCTTTCCCGAAAAAGAAGTAACAAATCGCCAGAGAAAACAGATGACAACATTGGGTAAAAATATACAGATAATTGGACTTGATGCTAAATTCGACGATTGTCAGTATCTTGTAAAAGAAGCGTTTTCCGATAGTGAATTGGATTACCTTAGTCTATCCTCGGCAAACTCGATTAATATTGGTAGATTGATCCCGCAAATTGTTTACTATTTTTATGCTTTTGCACGCCTGAGAAAGAGTGATGAAGAAGAAGTAATCTTTTCCGTTCCATCGGGAAATTTTGGTGATATGATGGGTGGAATGTTTGCTAAACAAATGGGACTTCCAATAAAAAAATTCATAATTGCAACTAATGAGAATGATGAATTTCCTACCTTTGTAAAAACGGGAAATTATGATAAGATCGATCCTTCTAAAAACTGTCTATCAAGTGCTATGAATGTGGGACATCCAAGCAATATATCACGCCTAATCGCTTTGTATGACGGTGTGATGAATGAAACCGGAGATATTATTAAAACCCCAGATATTAATAAACTACGAGAGGATATTTATTCAAACAGTATTACTGATGAAGAAACCAAAATTATGATAGCAGAAGCTTACAAAAAATACAACCTTCTCTTAGAACCTCATGGTTCTGTTGGTTGGGCAGGTTTGCAAAGATTTCTGCAAGAATATCATGAATATGATACGGAAGATCAATTATGTATTTCATTAGAAACAGCACATCCTGCAAAATTTCCAGAACAGATCAGAGATATATTGGATTTTGATCCCAAGCTGCCTTCAAGTTTGGAAGGATTAGAAGAAAGAGAAGAATCCTACGATAAAGTGATAAACAATTATGAAGAATTCAAAAAGTATTTAGTTAATAACTATTAAGTTTGAATTAGGAGGTCTTATGCAACTACATCATCGTTTTATACAAACTGCTAAAAAATTTGGTAAGAAAATTGCTGTTCATGATATTGCAACAGGTAAAGATGTGCCGTATGAAAGAATGCTGATCATATCTTTGATCTTTGCAAAAAAGTTCAAGAAAATCAAAAGTAAATATGTGGGAGTTATGGTTCCAACTTCAGCCGGATGTATGTTGACAAATATAGGTCTATTGATGGCTGGCAAAATTCCTGTGATGATTAATTATGGTACCGGAGCTATTGAAAATTCGGTTTATGCTCAAGAAAAATGTAGTTTTGAAACGATTATCACGAGTAAGAAATTACTGGAAAAACTTAAACTAGATCCGATAGAAAGCATGATATTTTTAGAAGATATTGTAGCTTCGATTAAACTTTTTGATAAACTTCCAGCTCTTATCAAATCTAAGGGTTCTGCTAAAAAAATCATTAGAGCTGTTCATCATGGTGATGATAACGAAACTGCCATTATTCTTTTTACTAGCGGTAGTGAGAAAGAACCGAAAGCCGTACAACTTTCTCATAAAAATATCGGGCACAATGTAGATAATCTTCCCAAAATAATTGATCTTGATTCAAATCATGTTTTCCTCGCGAATTTACCACTATTTCATGTATTTGGTGTTACAGCTAATTTTTGGCTTCCGATCACACTTGGAACCAGCATTGTAGCCTATCCAAATCCTCTTGATTATAAAATTATCTGTGGATTGATCAAAAAGTATAAAGTTACCTTGATGGCTGGAACACCTTCCTTCTATTATGGTTATCTTAAAAAATCTTCACCAGGAGATTTTGCCTCTATGAAATTTGCCATTAGTGGTGCAGATACTTTAACAAAACAAATTTATGATGGTTTTATGGAAAAACATAATTTACCTATTTATAATGCTTATGGAACAACCGAAACGAGTCCGGCGATTTCAATTAACACTCTCACGGAAAATAGAGTTGGTAGTATTGGAAAACCATTGCCTGAAGTAGAAATTAAAATTTTGGATGTTGAAACAGATGAAGAACTCCCTACCAACCAAACCGGAAAAATTCTGGTAAAAGGTGATTTGGTTATGAATGGCTATCTTGGAGATTTGGAAGAGACATCTCTTCGTATTCATAAAGGTTGGTACGATACAGGAGATATGGGTCTGATCGATGATGACGGTTTTCTCTGGCATAAAGGACGATTAAAGAGATTTGTGAAAGTTGGTGGCGAAATGATCTCACTCGTTAAAGTTGAGGAAGTATTAAATAAATATCTTCCCGATAAAGTTATTTGCTGTGTGGTAGATGTGCCTAATCCTACCAAAGGTGCTGATGTTGTTGCTGCAATCACTACAGGAGAGATCGACACAAAAAGTATTTTAAAGAAAATGGCTAAAGAACTACCTGCTATCGCTCTTCCGAGAGAATTTCATATATTTGATAACATTCCGATGATGAGTAGCGGAAAAGTTAATTTTCGTGAAGTTGAAAAATTATGCAGAGAAATTCATAAAGAAAAGAATAGAAAGAAAAAATATAAAAGTAAAATATAGAAGTTGGAATTCTGTTACAAAATCCAAACTTGGTAACCAATATACATTTCCTATCTCAGGCTTGGAAACGGAATAATTTAGAAAGTGACATCGGAAAACGTCACTTTCAATAAAAAGGAGTAGTATGAAATATATCATTATTCTGGGTGATGGTATGTCAGATCATCCAATTGGAAAGTTCGGAGATAAAACTCCACTACAAGCTGCACATATTCTAAATATAGATAAGTTAGCAAAAATGGGAAAATGCGGTTTATTCCAATCTGTACCATTAGATATGCCACCTGGAAGTGAAGTTGCTAATCTGGCTGTTTTAGGTTACAATGTTCATAAAGTCTATGAAGGTAGAGGAGTTTTGGAAGGTGCAAGCATGGGGGTTACAATCAATAAAGGTGATCTCGCCATGCGTTGTAATCTAATCTGTATTGAAGACGAGAAGATAAAGAACCATTCTGCAGGACATATCAGTTCGGAAGAATCACATATTCTAATAGATTTTTTAAATGATAAATTGAGTAATGATTATGTAAAATTCCATAAAGGGATCAGCTTCCGTCATTTACTTGTTGTGAAGAATGGAAATAATGATCTAATGTTTACACCTCCTCACGATGTTCCGGGAACACTTTTTAAAGATGTGATGATAAAATCAAAGAGCAAAAATGGGGAAGATACTTGTAATTTGTTGAATGACCTCATTTTAAGATCACAAGAATTATTGAAAGATCATCCTGTTAATAAGAAGCGTATCGCAGAAGGAAAAGATCCGGCAAATTCTGTTTGGTTCTGGTCTTCCGGCTACAAACCTTCGATGAGAACATTGAAAGATAAATATGGAATTTCGGGAGCTGTAATTTCCGCTGTAGATATTATCAAAGGTCTTGGGATTTTTGCTGGGATGGATGTGATCGAAGTGGAAGGTGCAACCGGACTTACCGATACAAATTATGAAGGTAAAGCTGAAGCGGCTGTGGAAGCTATCAAAACTCACGATCTGGTTTATTTACATGTGGAAGCTACAGACGAAGCAGGTCATGCCGGTGATGTGGATCTGAAGATCAAAGCTCTTGAATATTTAGATTCAAGAGTTGTGAAATATGTTTTGGAAGAAACTTCCAAATTGGAAGAAGATGTAGCAATTGCCGTTTTACCAGATCATGCAACACCTTGCGAAGTTCGTACTCATACTCACGATGCTGTACCTTTTATTATTTACAATCCGAAATTAGAAGCGGATAAAGTTACTGAATATAATGAAGAAAGCTGCAAGTCAGGTGGATTTGGAGTGCTGAAAGAGGATGAATTTATAAGGACGTTATTGGGGCAAAACTTGAAATAAATTCTTGTAGAAATCTTGAACAAGCAACTAAACGCAAGATTTTTGGCTTGCGAAAGTTTTGGTAAAAAACTTTACAATTTTATAAGGGAAAATTTATTTTATGATAATATTAAAATCATTCGTAAGGGAGAAAAAATGAAAAAGCTATTATTATCAGTTGCAGTTATTGTATTGATGTCATGTCTTTATGCTCAAACAGATTTTGATGAATTTAAAAAACAAGAAGAAGCAAAACAGCAGAACTTTATGGAAACTGAATCTAAAGCACGTGCTAATTATTTCAACCAGCAGGATTCACTGTTTGTGCAATACAAAGATCAAATTGAAAAGCTATGGAATGAATTTCTTGAGTCTACACCTAAAGAATGGGTAAGCTATAACTCTGATTTTAGCGGGAGAAGTAAGGTCAATTTCGAAAAAGATAAAATCGAAGTAGAAGCTGTAGTAGAGAAACCGGAAAAAGTAGCTGATGAAAAGATTCAGGAATCCAAGGCTAAAGATACACTCAAAAAGCAGGTGATTTCTATCTTAAAGGAAAAAGATATGCTTACGAATGAACCTATCCTGAAAGACCAGGTATTAACTTCCAGTAATAAAGTAATAAAACAAAATAAAGTTGAGGAAGTTGCCGTCCAGATAGTAGAGAATTCAAAAAAAGTTACCTTTAAAAATAAAGAAGGTAAGACTATGATCAAATACCAAATCAATTTAAATTTGATTCCCAATAATATTAAGATCAGAGTTGAACAATACAAACCTTCAATTGAGAAACTTTGTAACAAATATAACGTTGAACCAAGTCTGGCTTTGGCTATTATTCACTCAGAATCGTTCTTCAATCCTAAAGCATACAACCGACACGGGAATGCTTACGGTATGATGCAGATCGTTCCCAAATATGCAGGATTAACTATGAATAATTACATCTATAAAAAGAATAAAAAGCCAAGCTCCGAACAGTTATTTGATCCAACTACTAATCTCGAAATGGGAATTGGCTATTTACGCTGGTTAAAAGATAATAAATGGTCAAAAGTTACTAATAAAACAAATCAAATATATTGTGTAATATGCAGTTATAATGGTGGTCCAGGTTCTATTTATAAAGCCATGACTGGGAAAATGAAAAATATTGGTGATAAGTGGGAGCCAATGTTTGTAGATCTTAGTACGATGGATAGTAAACTTCTTTATAATAAATTGCGTGAAGATATTCCATTTGCAGAAACACGAAAATATATTGTTACTGTTTCTGAGAAAATGGAAAAGTATTATAATCAATAATGAAATATTAACTAATTTCTCTGATGAAGAGATCGTTTATTTTAAGAAAACCAAACAAGAACATATTGCCAGCCAGAAGGAAGATTTTAAGAATAATCGTTTCGTCTGGCTTCAATTCGATACCTTCAATATACACGTTGCAATTGTGGATAGCGTTTATGGTGTTTTCATGAAACAGAATTATTATTCATCAACCTACGAAGATGAAGGGTATCTTTTCTTATTAATAGATTTCAGGGGATAGCATCCACTGATCCATGTGCGTAACTGGCAGCCGGGTGAATGGGATCTCTCCGAACAGATTAAACTGGAGAATTTCAGGTTTTATTAAACCTTTGTAATTGTTGAAAATCTTGCGAATGGTTGGCAATAAAATTTACCATTGAGTCAAACTCAACACAATATCATTTGCTTGTAGAAAATCTTAGCGAAACTTGTCAAAAGTCCCAAGAAATTTTGGAATAAATTGATAGTTGGAGCTTTATTTGAATTTTTAATAAATTGGTTAATAATCCAGTTGACAATTTCAGACTTATAAAAACATTCTACTGCATAAAAAAAATGCAATAATAAGGAGTTAGTTATGGCAAGAATGACCGTGAATGCGGAAATATGTAAAGGCTGTGGATTGTGTATTCCAGCATGTCCTAAGCATATTATTAGATTCTCTGAAGAGATCAATTCCAAAGGATATCATTATGCTGAGTGTTTTGATCAAGAAGCTTGTATTGCTTGTAAATTATGCTATACAACTTGTCCTGACGTAGCAATTACAATAGAAAAATAGATGGAGGATATTATGGCTGAAAAGGTTTTGATGAAAGGTAATGAAGCAGTTGCTGAAGCCGCTATCCGTGCAGGATGCAGGCTATATTTTGCTTATCCGATCACACCACAAAGTGAATTGATAGAATATATGGCAAAGATGTTGCCGAAAGTAGATGGTACTTTTGTGCAGGCAGAAAGTGAAGTTGCTGCCATAAACATGGTTTACGGAGCATCAGGAACCGGAAGAAGAGTTATGACATCTTCATCTTCTCCGGGAATTTCACTTAAAATGGAAGGAATTTCATACATTGCCGGAGCTAATTTACCTGCCGTTATCATCAATGTACAACGTGGTGGACCGGGACTTGGTGATATCCAACCTGCTCAAGGTGATTATTTCCAAGCAACAAAAGGAGGAGGACATGGAGATTATCGTCTTATTGTTCTGGCTCCAAGCACAGTTCAGGAATTTGCTGATATGGCTGATCTGGCTTTTGATCTGGCAGATAAATATAGAAATCCGGTAATGATCTTGTCAGATGGACTTCTGGGACAAATGATGGAACCTGTTGAATTCAAACCTGCTAAAACAAAAGAAGAGATGGAAAAATTAAATAAACAACATTACGACTGGTGTATGCATCCAAATGAAGATGAACCAGATCATCATCATCACGAGATCAACTCTTTAGAGATCGATCCTCTTATTTTAGAACAGCATGTTATTAAGCTTGGAAAAAAATACGATAAAATCACAAAGAATGAACAAAGACATGAAGAATACAATATTTCTGCTGATAATAAAGTAATTGTTGTAGCATTCGGTACTGCTGCCAGGATCGCAAAATCTGCTATTGATCAATTGCAGGAAGAAGGAATAAATGTTGGTATGATCAGACCGATAACTGTCTGGCCATATCCTTATGAAGCAATCAGCAATGTTCTTAATGACAAAATTAAAAAAGTCGTAGTTTGCGAATTGAATCTAGGTCAGATGATTGAGGATGTGAAACTGGCAGTGAATGGAAAATTACCGGTGGAATTCCTTGGAAAAGTTGGTGGTATTTTGTTTACGCCAGATGAAATCAAAGCTAAGATCATGGATAATAGGGGGGAATAATGGAAATTATTGCACAAAGACCAAAATCATTGACCGATCTACAGTTTACATACTGTCCTGGTTGCACACATGGTATCTCCCACAGAATTATTGCAGAAGCAATTGATGAGTTAGAAATGAGAAATCAAATGATGGGTGTTGCACCTGTTGGATGCTCTGTGTTTGCCTATAAATTCTTTGATTGTGATATGGCGGAAGCTGCTCATGGCAGAGCTCCGGCTGTAGCTACAGGAATGAAAAGAGCTCGTCCAGATATGCATGTTTTCACCTACCAGGGAGATGGTGATCTGGCAGCGATTGGAACAGCTGAGATCATTCATGCTGCCAATAGAGGAGAACATATTAGCGTGTTTTTCGTGAATAATGCAATTTATGGAATGACAGGTGGGCAGATGGCTCCCACAACTCTACCTGGCATGAAAACTACAACTTCACCTTATGGACGGGATGAAACAGATATTGGTTATCCTATACAAGCTTGTGAATTATTGAATTCTCTGAGAGCTCCTTATTTCATTGAACGTGTTTCTCTACTTTCACCTCAAGATATTCTTAAAGCAACAAAAATTGTGAAAAAAGCACTTCAATTCAATAAAGAAGAGAGAGGTTTTACTTTTGTTGAATTTGTTTCTACATGTCCTACAAATTGGGGATTGGCACCATTGGAAGCCATGAAATGGGCAAAAGAAAACATGTTACCTTACTTCCCTCTTGGAAATTTCCGAGATAAGTCTATTGAAGGGGGAGAATAATGAAAACTGAAATTATTAGCTCTGGATTCGGGGGTCAAGGTGCTCTTACAATTGGTAAATTCTTGGCAAAAGCAGGTATGAGAGAAGGACTTAATGTCTCATGGCTTCCTTCTTATGGACCTGAAATGCGTGGTGGAACAGCAAATGTTTCTGCAGTTATCTCAGATAGACCAATAGCTTCACCACTGGTAACTTATCCCGATATTCTTATTGCATTAAATCAACCTTCAATAGATAAATTTGGTCCCAATATCAAGGAAGGTGGACTTCTTATTTCCAATACGGATATGTGTCCTCATGGTACAAAACGTAAAGATATTACAGTCATCAAAGCACCGATGAACAAAATAGCTAAAGAAATAGGCAACATGATGGTTCTTAACATGGTTGCGATTGGTATTGTGATTGGTAAGACAGGGATTGTAAAATACGAAACTCTTGAAGAAGATCTTTCAAAATTTCTTAAGAAAAAGAACCCACAACTCTTAGAAGCAAATCTTAAAGCAATAAAAAAAGGAATTGAAATAGGAAAAAAATAGAAAAATTGATTTTCATGTTAATTAAGATAATTGGTTTTATTTGTTTAAAAAGCCCAACAGAAAGTTGGGCTTTTTCTTAAAAAGTAAAATTAATTTGACATTAATTTTATGTATTCAAGTTATAAATCATTAAACTTAATTAGGAGGAAAAATGAAAATAAGTAAATTAGCAGTTTTAGGATTATTCGTAATAATATTGATGCTTGTAGGATGTGCATCAACAACTCGTACTGTAACAAGAGTTTCTGCAGATGAAGTTTTAGATCAAAGTGGTAATTGGAATGATACTGATTCACGTTTAGTTGCAGAACAAATGATAAAAGATCTGATGTATAGAGCATGGTTACAGGACTTTGTTCTTGAGGAAGATAGAAAACCTGTAGTAGTTGTGGGAACAATCAGAAATTTCAGTTCAGAGCATATTCAAGAGGAAATTTTTATAAAAGATATTGAAAGAGAACTTATTAATAGTGGAAGTATTAAATTTGTTGCAAGTAAAAAAGAGCGTGGTGAGATAAGAGAAGAAAGAATGGAACAGCAATCTTTTGCAAGTGATGAAACAGCAAAAAGATTAGCTGTTGAATCCGGTGCAGATTTCATGCTTCAAGGTGGAATAAAATCTAATATTGATACCAGTGGTGGGAAAGAGGTAAAATTCTATCAAGTTGATCTTGAACTTATCAACGTTGAATCAAATGAAAAAGTCTGGATAGGCTCGAAAGAGATTAAAAAATTTGTGAAGAAAAACAAAGTTAAATGGTAACACTTAAATGATTAAAATCTTTTCCTGTTTCCTGTGCTTAGTAATATTATTCACAATAGGATGCGCAAGCACCAGAACATCCAAAAAACATTTTATCGGGATAAATGAAAAACTAATCTCCCGGGATTATGCAGGTACACTTAAACAGATCGAATCTGCTAAAGGGAAATTTTACACTGAAAAGGAAAGAGCATTATATTATGTGGATGCAGGAATGTTAAATCATTATCAGGGTAATTACGAAGAGAGTAACACATTACTATCCAAAGCAGAAAAAGATTTTGATGAATTGTATACCAAGAGTCTGAGTAGAGCTGCAGCTTCAATGCTATTGAATGACAACATCCTAGCATATTCTGGTGAAGATTATGAAAATATTTACATCAATGTTTTTATGGCACTTAATTATATTGAAATGGATGATTTTGATGGTGCTTTTGTTGAGATCAGAAAAATCAATAACAAACTCTCTCAACTGGAACAGAAACATAAGAAAATGGCAAATTCCTATAATAAGTCCAAAGATAAGAAAAAGAATTATGAAACAGGTACTAATAGATTTCATAATTCTGTTCTTGGTAGATATTTGAGTATGCTGATTTACAGAGCAGAAGGGAAAATAGACGATGCCAGGATAGACAAAGAAAAAATGGATATTGCCTGGCAGGTTCAATCTCATATTTATAATTTCAGTAAACCTGATTTTGAGAAATGTCTTAGTAGAACGGAGAAAGCAAAGCTTAATGTCATCGCATTTTCCGGTAGAGCTCCAGATAAAAAGGCAAACACGCTTTATATTCACACTGAAAAGAATTTGTTATTGATTGGAACAACGAAGGAAGGTCCTAAAGGAAAACAGAATCTAGAATCATTCAATCCAATTCCCTGGAAAGATATGAAAAAAGGTTATCATTTCAAATTCCAACTACCCGTGATGAAAACGAGAAATTCTAACATAGGAAGAATCGAACTAATTGTCGATGATAAGCTCACAACAGACCTTCAACAAATTGAAGATATTGAAAAAGTTGCCTTGGAAACTTTTAAGATCAAAGAACCGTTAATCTATTTAAAGACAATTACCCGTACTGTAAGTAAAGGACTTTTTGCTGCCAAGCGTAAGCAGGAAATGGAGAAAAAAATTAATAATGAAATATTGGGATTTGCCGCTCGATGGGCTACTGATGCATTAGTGGATGCAACTGAAAATGCAGACTTAAGAATATCCAGTTTCTTTCCCGCAAAAACTTTAGTTACAGAGCTCGAGCTTGATCCTGGAGTTTATAATATCAAAGTTAAGTACTATTCCAAAAATGGTTCTGTACTTTTTGTTGATGATCTTGGACAAAAGGAAATCACAAGATCAGGCTTGAATTTATTCGAATCCTTCTATTTAAATTAAACTATCTAATAAGAGAGGAAATATGAAAAAAGTAATATTGCTGTCCATTGTAATGATCCTGATACTTTCGTGCGCAGCTCATGCCAAAAGGAAAAAGAATTCTGAACCAAACTGGCTGAAAGATCCCAAAGCTGCATATCCGGAACAGATGTATCTTACTGCAATCGGAGAAGGTGATTCTCGAAGTGATGCAGAGAACATGGCTGCGGGTAACCTGGCACGAATATTTGAATCTAATATTATAGCAGAAGAGACTGTAAATCAACGTTATATGGAACTCACAAAAAATAAGAAAACTGATATTGAAGAGCAAACTGATGTTCTAAAAAATGTAAACGTCAAATCTCAGCAGACACTTTTTAATATCCAATTTGGTGAAAGCTTTACAGACGATATGGGAAGAGTTCACACAATTGCCTATCTAAATAGAATGAAAACTGCTGAGATCTATGAGAGTAAAATTAGTAAAAATGTAGATCAAATCAACTATTTCAAAGGATTATACAATAAATCTAACGATCCAATATTTAGATATGCAGCGATGAGTGCGGCTTCTGCTGTAAGTTCACAAAATGAAATACTCCTCGCACAACTCACTATCATTTCCCCATCTTTTATTGATATGCTGGAATTGAATTATAATCATAACGAGATTATGAAGGATACCAATTCAGCAGCCTCAGCTATTTCCTGCAACATCAACATCAATAATGATGAAGATAACAAAGTTACAATTCTAATAGAAGAATTAATTAATGATCTGGGATTCGTTCTTTCAAAGGAGAAAATTCTATCAATTAACGGAGATATTTTACTGGAGAAGACTGATCTGAAGCGTGAGTTAGAATTTATTCGCTATGAATTGCAGATCAATATTACTGATAATCATGATAATATTATTGTATCGATGTCAGAGAAGGGAAGAGAAGGTCACGTTTCAGCTCAGGAAGCAAAGGCACGTGCAATCCGCACTTTAAGCAAGAAGATAAATAAACAGCTTAAGAAGAAACTTGTTGCATATTTTGATGGAATGGTTTTGGAGTAACCCTCAGCAATTCCAATGAAGAGAAACCATACTGATTGATAAGTTTAACTTATCAATTCAATTGTGTCCGCAAGTTCAACTTGCGAACAAGAAAAATGTGCAATGACATTGTACCAATGCAGGTTCAATCTTGTAGATTGAACTATAAAGTTTTGTACGCATTAAATTGATTCAACCTGCTTCAGGAATAAGTTCTGTGTGAGATAAGGAGTCACCGTGAAATATATTAAGAAGATCATATTTTTCATATCTTTATTTGTACTTTATATTATCTTAAAAGAATTTCTGCAATTATATGTATACATGAAAAATGTACATCCTTATGCTGCTTATGCCACTTTAGTAGCTATTGTACTAGTTTTCGTGATTTATGTGATTGTGCCAATATTAAAGATATTAAAGATCCCAAAAAATCTTGGACCAACCCTCGATAAGGATAAAGAAACTGAACTGATCTCACAAAGGATAGAAAGATTCAGAAAGAATAAATTTCTGAAAGAACTAGATTTTGATTTTTCTGAGATTGGAAATGATAAGGAGAGTTATAACAAGATCCTTAAAGTGCTTTCAAAGGAAATTTCCGAAGTCAGAAAAAGTCGGGTTTCACAGCTATTTTACAGTACGGCGATCGCACAAAATGGATTTTTGGATGCCATCCTGATCCTATCTGCCAGCATCAATCATATCAAAGAAATATTTCTATTATATAATGGCAGAGTTTCCAATCGAGATCTTTTGACTATTGGGAAAAAAGTTTATTATTCAATGGCAATTGGAGGATCAGAAGGTGTGGAGTATGTTACAGAAGAGATCTTTTCTAAATTTGCTGTCGATAGTTTAAAAAGTATTCCCTTCATTGATAAAATATTTTCATCAATTGCAGATGGTTTTGTGAATGCTGCCTTATTAACTAGAATTTCCTACATCACGGAAAATTATTGTAAACTTATCTACATCGAGAATGAGAAAGATATTTACCCTTCAGCACATTTTATTTTTAATTCTGCCAAAAACATAACTTCTCATACAATTGATAAATTAAAAGAATCCCTAATTAAAATGACTGTAGATAGTTCGATCAACTTTGCTATGATCGCTGTAAATCCAATCGGTTACGTATTGGGAAAATCAATCGATAAAAGTGACAGCATTGATCCATCCAGGAAAGAAAGATTAAAAGATCATGCTAAACTAGTTGGAAATCCAGTAGTTTATGTAATTGGAAAATTGTTTAAAAGTTTGAGGAAAAAATGAGATCATACCGCAAAGAACTTTGGTTTAACACAACTCAGCGCAGAGAGTTGATAAACATTACATCAGATGTCAAAAATTGTTTGAGAGAAAGTGGAATAAAAGAGGGACTTTGCCTGGTTAATGCTATGCATATTACAGCAAGTGTTTTCATTAATGACGATGAATCCGGATTACATAATGATTTTGAAAAATGGCTGGAAAAACTCGCTCCCGAAAAGCCATATTCTCAATATCAGCATAACGGATTTGAAGACAATGCCGATGCACATCTCAAGCGAACTGTTATGGGAAGAGAAGTGATTGTTGCAATTACTGATGGTAAATTAGATTTTGGACCTTGGGAGCAGATCTTTTACGGTGAGTTTGATGGAATGCGAAAAAAACGCATTCTTGTGAAGATAATTGGAGAATAGTATAAAGTATAATTGAACTTGACGTTACGGGAGTTTAGTGACAGTAAAATAAGAACAATATACTATATTAATTTTAAAAAAAAGCCCAACCAAAAAAGCTGGGCTTTTTACAAACAAATTAATTATTTTAGCAGAACCATTTTTCTAAATTTGTGGAAATTTTCTGTAACCATATTAAAAAAATACATTCCACTTGATACTGCTTTACCGTTTTCATCCTTACCATTCCAAACAGTGGAATGGAAACCAACGTTTTTATGTCCATCCACAAGAGTACAAATCTTCTCACCTTTGATATTAAATATCTCAATTCTAACTCTACCAGCATCTATCAGAGAGTAATTGATCGTAGTTGTAGGATTGAATGGATTCGGGAAATTCTTACCTAAAGCTGTCTTAAAAGGTAATATATCTCCGGAAACAGATCCCGCTTCAACGTGAACTATCCAGATAGTCTCGATCTCATATTCTTCATCAAAGGCAACTGACTTGATCTCAATATCTCCCACAATCTCGAAGGTATAAACAAATTCTTCTGTAATCTCAGCTTGAAGAACATCATCAACATACCATTCATATTCTATTGTGCTGTCGATATCTTCAACTTCTACACTGAAAGTAACCATGCTGTCTTCTTCAACTGTAAATTCTAGTTCTTCAGGCATAACACCGATAAGAACAGGTTCATCATTTACAGCTGTTATGATAACATCCACATCATCTTCTGCTGTTGCCCTGGTTACGTTATCATCTATTGTGAAAGTTAGGGTTTCTGTTCCATTCCAATCTGCTGTTGCTCCAAAGGTAACTTGCAAATCAACAATAACAACTGTGATCTCTGTGTTGCCAGTAACAGACAGTGTAAGTTCATCCAGGTCGATATCATCAATGGACTCTGTGAAATCAACGATCAGACCATCATCTTCTTCAAATGTAAAATCATCGGGCAAAACAATAGTTGGATCATCGTTAACCGGAATTACGATAATAGATACATCGTCTTCGGCAGTTGCTCTGCTATTTTCACTTATGGAATCACTTCTCTTTTGGGCGTTACCTAAAGTAAAGGAAGTTCTCTCACCCTGACCATCATCAACAGTAAAGATGAGTACTTCCGTTCCATTCCAGTTTTCACTAGCACCAAATGTAACTTCCAAATCAACAATATCAACCGTGACCTCTATATTCCCTGTAACAGAAAGTGTAAGATCATCCGGGTCAACATCATCAACATATTGAGTGAAATCAACTATCAGTTCTTCATCTTCTTCAAATGTAAAATCATCCGGTAATACAATAGTTGGGTCATCATTAACTGGAATTACGATAATAGATACATCGTCATCGGTAGTTGCTCTGCCTACCGTAAATGAAACTCTCTCACCTTGTTCATCATCAATTGTAAATGTGAGTATTTCGGAGCCATTCCAATCCGGTGCAGCACTGAATGTGACAATGAAATCTACAATATCTATAATTATTTCTGTGTTCCCACTCACACTTAAAGCAACAATATCTCCATTAATATCATTAATAAACGGTGCAAAATCTACAACAAGACCGTCATCTTCTTCAAAGGTGAAATCATCCGGAAGAATAATTGTAGGAGCATCATTAGTTAGCTGCAGGAAGCCCGGATAGTGAACATATCCTGTGCTTGTTTCCATATCATTGGCAATTCCCAACATTGAATTTTCTGTAAGTACATAACCTGCAGAACATGGGGGAGATGCCATGTCGGAATTTCCAGCCAAAAATCCACGCTGAACAAGAGTGTAACTGGCACTGGATGGCGGATCAGCAAAGACAAAAGAAACCAAAGCCAAACAACTCAATAAGATGAATATTTTTATTTTCATAATAACTCCTTTAAAGCACCATTATAAATAATAGCGGACTATTTATTTGAACTATTTATTTCCATTTTGTAATCTTCCTGTGGTGGCTTATTAGGATCAGGAAGTGTTGAATAATGTTGACCAACGTTTAATTGATCATTCTCATAATATAATCCTTCGCCATCTGTTTCTGTATCTGCATCATTATGTAAACCGCGAGAAAGTTTGTTGGTGTAATCGGTAGAAACCACTTCTGCTGGTAATTGCGGGTTTTCATATCCAGTGCGACGACCAATAGCTATGAAAGCTACTTCAACATTGCTTCTGGCATTGTTATTTTCGACTACAGAGAAGCCATTTTTATTTACATATGAAACATAAAGGCCTTCCGATGGTCCTACAGGTGTTACAGTAACTACAATGGGAACATCTTCTGATACAACTTTGCTGAAATTCTGATCAAATGTAACGTCGCATCTACCAGTAGATAACGTGCAATAACCGCTTGTTTGTACAGTAACATCTGTGGATACATTTGTGTAAAGCACGTTCATGGTATTGCCGTCGGATTCATGCAGGTGAACATCCAGATCGTTCTTGAAAACCGTACCATTTGCATATAACGCATAATTATTACCTTCTGTAAATGTTCCGTACACCCTGCCGTGAATATCTGCACCAAACAGATCTCCCCAGGATCCCAGACCTATTCCTGTGGCAGCTAAATTATCGCCTGCTCCACCACCGGTACTTGTGAAATAACCACCATAATACACATAACTCGAACTCCTATATCCCATACAACCCCACCATACACCGTTATATCTACCTCCAAAGCTTCCACCGCTGCGATTATAATCCATCCAGGAATATCCGGCAACACCAAAAGTATAGGGATTACCACAAGAATTGCTTCCTTTAACTCCTCCTTTTGAATAATATTCTCCATAACCTGTTCCATCTTCTCCAGGAGAATCTGTTCCAGATCCAAAAATAGCATAATCACCATCAGCAGTAGTATTAAGTTTTGCAAAAACACCAAACTTGTGAAAACCCAAGATAGCAAAATTCCCACCGGAGTTGGAACCATAAACACCATATCCGCTAGTTGTAGCGCTATTGCCGTAAACACCAGAACCTGTAACCGATGTATTATAACCGTAAACACCAGAACCATTACTTGTATAATTATGTCCATATACTCCATAATCGGATGAACCTATGTAACCATAATTTCCGCTGGAGTGTAAACCATAAACACCTTTTGTAGTAGGTGCAATACAAGAACCGTAAACACCACTGACTGCATTTCCTAAGTAACCAATATTACTGCTTTCATTATGTATACCCAAAACACCGTAACCTGTACCATTATTTTCACCAGTAATAACGCTATTTGGATTTTCTACATTTCCAGTGAGATTGAGTGGGATATCCAAATTCAGGGTTACATCACCGGAAGTGCCGCCACCATTTAATCCTGTACCAGCTGTAACAGCTGTTATATCACCAAAAGTGGTAGTTGCAGGCATAAAATCACTGGAATCCTGACCATCCAGTAAGTCAGCATCCAAACCGGAGCCGGACCCCATATTCTGCAATGTGTATGCGGTTTCAGCTTTTATTGCATAAGGAACACTTGCTACAACTGTACGAGGTGAAAGTGTCTCTCCACTTACAACCAATTCCAGCCAACGATTTTCACCATCAAAAAGATCAGGTGGAAAAGGTTCCATAGAACCAAGTAATACATGAAAGATACCATTGTCTGTGGTAACATCCTGTGTTTCAATCCAGACTGGGGTTCCATAAGTCTCTACATGAAAGATCAAAAAATCTACTGTGACTACACCGTTCAGATAATTGCCGTCACTATCGGCAAGTCTGCCCTGGTAGTCGATAGTTTGCGGTACATTCTGTGCCCAAAGGCACAATGAGGTAAAAAGCAAAATTGTGATAAATAAATTCTTCATGATAATCTCCTTTTATTAACTTACCCTTTTTCCATTTCATCAGGTGAATATAAGCAAGAAAAAAAAGAGCATAATAAGTTTTTCCTTGGTTTCAAATAATTTTTGCGATAGTAACAATTAATAAACCAGATTTAGAAATTTCTATTCAATTTTATTATCTTTTGGAATTAATAAATTATTAAACATTTTGGCAAGTAAATAATTATTTTGGGAGTTTTATTCTAAGTTTCGTACAAAAATTCTTAGCTGTGAGATGAGTGAGAACAGGAATAAACTTTTTGGATGATTATGATTTGTAACTGCTCTTTGATATACTAACCGTAATGCTTGATTAGCTTAATATAGCTGTTATGAGAACAAGTTAGTATTTTCTGTGTACTCTGTGTTAATCTTCTTATCGAATTCATCTTCTATAATTCTATTCTAACATAAGTATCTTTTTTTATCCAACCGCCAAGACCGTTTTCAAGTTTGATCAAACTCCAGTTATCTTCATCTCTTTCTACGGTAAAGATCATACCTTCATGAATTGTAAAAACACGGGTAAAATCTTCTCCAGGACCACTATACCCGATAACAGAAGTGCTGAGTATAACAGCTTCATCGTCATTATGAAATTCCTGCCATTTTAGAATACTGATAATAACAAATGCCAAAAAAAGAAAGATGAATATCGTTGTAAGAAATAAGGGAACTGTTCTTTCGCGGTTTCTGTAGTGAATTATCATAATGCTAATAAGTATAATAATTATTGAGAAAATAGCAAGTGTGATAATAGCAAAAAAATTAATTGAAAATGAATCAAATGTTTTTAACCAGAACGATCTGATCACACTTTCATTTTCTGAATTCTGTTTATCTTTAGTAAAAGTGAGTGCATATTCCAGATTTCTACGAGCAGCTTTGTGATCGGATCTTACCTTTAGTGCTTTTTTGAAATAAAGAATTGCTTTACCTATTTCATTTATCCTGAAATAACAGTTTCCTATGTTGTAATAAAGATCTGCATTAATTATACCTTCGTTTTCGATAAGATCAAATTTTTCTAAAGCAGTATGATAATCCTTTTCCTGATAAGAAGTAATGGCTTCGTTAAAAATTGTTTCTGTTTGAGTTACAGTATAAACACTGCTTAATATGAGTAAAAATAAAAGTAATAATATTGATTTTTTCATAATTCTTAAATTATCTCACTTCATTAAAATTTACACTTTGTGATCTCATTGATTGTCTCTTTAACAAGTTGGAAATCAGTTTCAATTCTCTCTTTGGAAAATCCACCCGGCATAAATCGTGCCTGATCACAGGTTTCAAAAAGTTTCTTAATTTTTTCAATTAATTCTTTTGGAATATTATTTAAACTCATACTGGAAATAATATTATCGGTAGAACTTCCACGTGGTTCTTTTAGTTTATCAGCCAAATAACTGCTTAGTCCCAATTGAGCAGCAACATAAAATCCAGGGTCATCTTTCCCTGCCAAAACACTTGTCTCTTTCATATATTTCTTTAAAATCTTGTTGGCTTGTTTTTGGCGGATGTAATTTATGTTTCCTTCTAGTTTCGTTTTCTCTTTAGAATATAAAATTGATGCTGGAACAAAAAGAGATATGATAAACCAGATAAACCAGTAAATGAATTTATCATAATAGATATTATTGGATATTAGTGCACTTTCTGTAATGATAAAACCGATATCAGAACCTTCCATGCTGACGATAGATTGTGCTGCACTACTGGCAACAAAGGTAAGATCACCTTCTCCTATCTTCAATTGATATGGCTTTGTTTGTATTGTTTTGTATTTGCCGGATGAAGTATCAAAAAAAGTAAATGGAACTGCCGATAGTGTGAAATTTCCTTTCTCCTGAGCAATTATCAGATATTTAATTGTCTTCTTACCGGATATCTTATTCGTATTTATACTTGTAGTTATCTCGGGATCTAAGAATCTAAGATTATTTATTTCATTTAGTTTTGGAATATCAAACTGTTTCAAATTTCCGGTTCCGCTTATTGTGATCGTATAGGTAAAAGAATCACCAACATTCAACTGGCTTTGACTTATATTACTGGAAATCTTGAATTTTCCAACAGCATTTGAATACGAAGCTGGTTTGTTGTTTTGTGGAATTGGTTTAACTTTTATAGTAGCTGGTTTATTCTTTATATTGTATCTTTTAGTTGTCCCAAAATCGAAAAAGCTGTGTGATTGAGTTCTTACGTCAACGTTCAAGTTTAATGAAGGAATTATTGCTTTCCCGCTTTTTGTTGGAAATAAGGCAACTGACTGCATCAGCATCACATTATACACAATACCATTGTATGTTTCACGATCAAAGCTTATGCTTTCTGGTTTATAAATATCTTCTTTCCAGAAACCTTCAAAATTAGTATCTCCGGCAAAAGCAAGATTTGAAATATCATATCGGGAATAAAGTTTATATTCAACAGTTATCGGTTCTTCTTCGTACACATTGTTTTTATTGGTTTTTGCAATTAGGAACAAATTGTCACTAAGATTTGAAGTTGAATTTGGCTGCTTAGTAAATGATGGAGATGTAGGTGATGTCGCTTGTGTACTTCCTTCTGAAACTTTAATATGAATTGGCTCAGTTGTAAATGACTTATTTTTTATCTTTATTGTTATCGGTGGTATAAGAAAATTTCCAATTTTAAGAGGACGCAAATTATAAGTAAAACTTTTAGTAATTTTGGAAGTCATTTTACCTTGAACAATAGAATAGTTAGATGATGAAGAGGTGGAAGAACCGAGATTTTCAAAATTCTTTATTTTTGGAAATCTGGGCGTTGATATGTGTCCAACTTTTTCACCTGATATCTCAATTGTATATTTAAGAAGATCAGAAATTCCTATTTTAGTTCTATCAACATAGGATTCAACCTCTATCTCCTGTGAGAGTAGAAATTGATTTAGCAATATTAAAATTAGAATAAAAACAAATTTCTTCATTTTATCCTTTGTCCTTCGACAAAGCCTGTCCTGAGTTTTTCGAAGGTCTCAGGATGACACGAGCGAAGGATAATGCAATTTTCATTATTAAATATTCGATTTTCAATATACATTAATTTACCAATACTTCCCGGTTTTTGTTCTGTCAATATTCATTTTTTCTTTCTCTTTTTTCATCTCTTCTTTTTCTTTCTGCAAAAGAGCTTTGAGCATTTTTTCTGCATCTTCTTTCTTTTGTTCTTTTAGTTTCTGTTCTTGAGTTTTTTCCTTTTCATTTTGTTTCTGTTCATCCCGCTTTTGCTGTTTTTCTTTTTGCTCATCATCCTGTTTATCTTGCTGTTGCTGCTGCTGTTGTTCTTGTTTTTCTTTCTCTTCGTCTTTGTTTTCTTGATCATCACTGCTTTGCTGCTGTTGTTTTTGTTCTTGCTGACGCTGCAGCATTCTGGCTGCAAGTTCGTAGTTGTAACGTGCATCAAGATTCTGGGAATTTTCAACTAAAGCATCACGATAATTTTTTATTGCATTTTTATAGTCTTTTTGCAGGAATTTTACATTACCAAGATTTTGCAAAGCTCTTGATCTATCTTTGAATTTCTCGTTATTCAAAGCAAGTTTGTAATTCTGTTCAGCTTCTTCTAACAAGCCATTCTTAACCTGAGCATTAGCCTGATTAAAAAGTAATCTAGCATCTTTGGGATATTTAATTGAATTACGCTTAAAATTGTCTTCTGATATCTCAAAATCTTCTTTTTCGTAAGATTTAACACCTTTTAAATTTCTGATAATTTTATCGTAGCTCACTATATCAGAAAAAAGAGTGCAGAAAGATAATAACAAAATTAATAGAATCATTAATTTAGCTTTCATTACAATACCCTTTTGAATTTTGTTTTCTTTTTATAGATGATGAGAGATTCTATCAGAAGCAGGATCAATGCAGCGATCACGAAGTACTTATATTGCTCTTTGTATCTCACATATTCTTTAGAATCAAATTTCTTTTTCTCAAATGAGTTAATGTTTTTCATGATCTCATAAATTTCTGATTGCTGGGGTGTGATAGGGAAGAAACGTCCATTTCCCATTTTAGCGATCTGTGTGAGTGTGTTTATATCAAGTTTGGTAAAAATAATATCACCTTTATCGTCTTTAGCGTATACCACATCACCATCACTGTTTTTAATTGGAATTGTACTCCCTTCCGGAGAACCGATCCCTAGAGCATAAATGATAGCATTTTGCTTTCCGGCTTCTTCTGCAATTTTGGTCGCATTTTCTTCCAGATCTTCTCCATCGCTTACCACGATGATAACTTTATGCTTCTCTTTTTCACCAAAAAGTTCTAAAGCACTGGAAATTGCATCACCAATATTTGTTCCATAAGACGGGACTGTTTCAGTATTGAGTAAATTCAAGAATAGTTTTGCAGCATCGTAATCATTGGTTAGAGGACACTGCACAAAACTTTTTCCTGCAAAAGCTATTATAGCTATTCTATCACCTTTTAATTGATCAATAAAAAGTGAGATTTGATCTTTTGCTCTCTTGATACGGCTGGGCTGAATATCAGTCGCATCCATACTTTTGGATACATCTATAGCAACCACAATATCAATTCCTTCTTTCTTTATAATTTGAATTTCTTTGTCCCACTGTGGTCTGGCAAGGGCGATTATTATAAAGAGAAAAGCGAATACAAATATGAAATTTTTGAGTGACCAGTGGAAACTCGAAAACTGTTGCATGAAGAAATCATAGAATTTCACTTCTGCGAATTTTGAGAAATTCTTCTTTCTATTATGATTAGCAATTCCAATTAAAATTAGAAATACCGGTATCAGTATTATCAAAAACAACAAATATGTATTTTCCCAATGCATCTATTTACACTCCAAAAGTTTCTTAAAGCCCATCTATTTGTGTACCGAGAGGGTACTCGACAGAATATTTAAATGGTATTAATATCTCTTCACCCGGCTTTGGTTCAAAGAACCACTCAATATATTTATGCTCATTGATCTTCAAGATTTCTGTATCTTCTTTATATTTGGGTTCAATTAATTTCATTTTAATTTTTTCATTTTGTGATATTGGTAGTTGATCCCATACAACTATTTCTTCCTGGGTCTTTTTATTGTTAGTTATTTTGATGAGATATTCAAATATCTTTTTATTTTTCTCAACGAAAAGGCCACCTGTCTCATCGTATTTTTTAATAAATTTGTACTCTACTTTTATTGATTCATCAACACCGAGAAACGTCCAAAACTCTTCTGTAGGAGCAACTGCTTTCAAATGTGAATTTGCCACAAAGTTGTTATCCAAGAATACATTTGTATCACCGGACAGGAATGGATAATCAGAATCGTTTTTTACTTTTGTTTTCAGATAAGCATATTGTGAATGTTTAGGAATTGTAGAATATCTGAATCCTGCCGGGAATTCTTGAATCGTGATTGTAACCAGATGCGGTTTATTATCGCTTTTTATTGTGTTGCTTCCATCAATATCAAATACAACCGAAGTAGCACCTGATTCTAAAGTTGAAACTGAATGAGTAATGATTTCAGTTTCTGGTTCTAAAGAGATTTCTGATACTGACAATCCATCAACTGTATATGCCATTTCATTGTTTCTTCCACCACGTACATGCACACTACTTTTTTTATTTTCCTTTCTAACAGGTTGTGGATGGTAAATTGAAATATAATGCGGAGAAAGCTTAGGTGGTTGCGCACTTATATTTGGTTTTGCTGTGGAGAGTTTAAGATCAACATTATTCCAGTCTTCACCTGTTGTTTGGAAGATGTTGCTCTTATAGGTAAGATGCATAGTTTTCTCTTGGGAATCTACCCTTAGATCATAAATCGGTTTCCAGGAAGGTCCATAAACAATATAAGAAAGATCAAAAGTAAGATTGCCCTCTTTTTGCACATCAACCAGAACCTCAACCAATTTCTTATATTTATAAGCTTGTTGTCCCATTTCGCGGATCTCACGTTTAATTTTATCAATTTCTGCATTCACACCTCGAACAAGTTTGTCAGTATCACGGATCTCTTTATCAAGAGTTTCTTGTTTTGTACGGTAGAATTCTACCATCTTGATCCATTTTTCAGGATCAAGTTCAACTTTTTCTGTCTTTTCTGTTGTGCTTGTAAGTTTTGTTAGAATATCTTTTACAACTCTTTTCTCATCTTGAACCTGTGTTTTCTTATCATTAAATGTAATTTTCTTATCTTGAAGTTCAAGTAATTCATCGTTAAGAGCTTTTTTTGTTTCATCAGTAATTTGGGCAAACTGTTCAGTTTTAAAAGTTACATCACGCAGAATTGCATTTCCCTTTCCATTTGCCTGAATACTGTTTTGCTCAATGCTTTGTGGAAGTTCATCAAACAAGATTTTGTGTTCACCTTTTGTGAGATATGTAGTTGCAGAGCGTGTGATCTGGGCTCGATCAGAATAAACTGTTACAGATGTAATTTTAGATTCGATTGCATGCAAACCAACTAAAACAAGTATTAACATAATTGGCAGAAATATCTTTTTCATTTTCCCTCCCTAAGGAATTTCCTTTCTAATTACAATTCTGAATATAAATTCCAACAACATTAAAACAAATGCTGCCAATAAATATTTCCAGAACAATTCCTGATAAATATAATAATCATTTATTTTTAATTCTGTTTTTTCCATTTTATCAATATGATCCATAATAGTTTCAAGTTCTTCGGTATTGGCTGCCAGTCTGGCGTGCTTAGTTCCGGTAATTTTTGCAATTTTATCAAGTGAATCCATATCTATCTCGATATTTACTTTCTGGTAACGTATTCCTAGAGCAGTTTGCACCGGATAATCAACTAGTCCTTTTCTACCAACGCCAACCGGATACACTTTAACATCAAATGTAGAGGCAAGTCCGGCAGCATCGAGAGGTTCGATCTCACCAGCATTATTTCTTCCATCAGTAATGAGGATTATTACTTTAGATTTTGCTTCTGAATTTTTAAGACGGGCTACTGCTATGGCAAGTCCCATTCCAATAGCGGTTCCATTTGCATCTTCATCAATGGACACATTATCCATGATGGACATGAGAATATTATAATCAAGTGTGAGTGGACATTGCGTAAAAGCATTTTCCGAGAACACAATAAGTCCAATCCTATCATTTCTCCTGTGCTCAATAAATTTTGTAGCAACTTTTTTTGCAGCTTCCAATCTGTTCGTTGGTTTGAAATCAACAGCTTTCATACTGCCACTCACATCAATTGCCAGCATAATATCAATACCTTTTCCAGTGATCTGCTGTTTCTTGTGTGCTATCCGGGGACGTGCTAAAGCAAAGATGAGAAATATGATCGTGAGCGTTCTGATAATTATTGGAATATACTGCATCCAGCTACTTCTTCCTGCGATTGAACGGATCAGTTCAATTCGACTGTGGATCAATCTTACCTTTCTCTTACGAATTATTAAGAATTCATATAATAGATATGGGATAATTATCAGAATAGCCCATAACCATTTAGGATTAACATATTCAAGCATTTTAAAATACCTTTTTTAACAACGAACAATAACTAATAAAAAAAAAGATCATTTAATTTTCCTTGTTTGTTTTTGTTCGCTTAAGTTAGGTGTTAATTTTTCAAAAGTATTAAGATAATTCTCAAGCCAACTCAAAGAATCTTCTGAATCTTTTATTTCTGGAATTGCTTTGGCAAATTTGATCATATCTGCTTGACCTAAAAATCTGACTATCTCAGATTTTTCAGAGTGATCATCCAATAACAGGTTTGCTCTTATTTCACTGGTAGTCATTTCAACTGAATTGATCTTATAATGCAATTCAATAAAAAGGCGTAATATTAATGATATTCTAAAATAGAAATTTAAGAAATCACCTTTAGTAAGCAGATCATCTTTCTTTAATTTATTCAGCAATTCCAAAGCAATAATGTAGGCTAGTCGGTCATCGATGATCTCAGGTTTAGATATACCATTTTTAGATAGCTTAATTAATTTGATTAAATATTTTATGGCAAAAATGATAATAATGATGATCAATAGAGGGATAAAGTAATCCATGAATTTTAAGCGTACTGCAAGTGGATCAGCGATATCTTTAATATTTTCTGTACTGTCAGTAATAACAGATTCTATGTTCAGGATGAAATTATTTGTTTTGAGTATTTCTAAACTATCAGCAGTTTTAATTGCAAACTCAAGTTCCGGGAAAGTAAATTCACCAGTATCAAAAGGTTGGTATGTAAAATCCAATAATGTTGTTTTAGTATCGTCAATTATTTCTTCGTTTGATTCAATTTTTTTTAAAATGAAGATATCAAGAGTATCATTTTGAGTTGAAAATATACTGTCGGAGACTGCTGAAGTTATATTAACATGCAGTTTGAATGGAGTACCAACAAATAATTTCTTCGGCTTTTCTAATTTGTAATCTAGTTCAGCAGAAAAACCTAATAGTGGAATTATTAATGCTGTCAATACTGCTATTATTTTAATTTCAAATTTATAATTTCTCATTTAATATTCACAAACAGATGTTTGCGTTACCTCTGATTTTTCATTCTAATCCGAAATTTAAAGAATTTCATAAGTTCCGGAGTGTAAGGTTTATCAGTGCTTAATGTAACAAGATCGATCTTTAACTTTCTGAATTGCTGTTTGAGTTCAGTTTCTTGCTCGATGATGGCTTTGTTATACTTTTCCCGTAATTTTTGATTTGAAGAATTTATAGTGAATGTCTTTCCTGTTTCAGGATCTTGAAGATGAAGTAATCCTGCATTTGACATTTTATATTCGGCACTATCTTGAATTCTTAAAGCGATAACATCATGCTTTTTTGCGAGTATCTTTAAACTATCCAAATAATCTGTATCAAGAAAATCGGAGACAACAAAAATAATACTGCGTTTTTTTATTAAACGATAAATGTATTCCACAGCATTTTTAATATTCGTCCTACTATTTTTGGGTTCAAAATAGAGAATATCACGCAGAATTCTGAGAGCAGATTTCTTACCTTTTGTAGGTGGAATATATTTTTCAACTTCATCAGTAAAAAGCAGGAGACCGACTTTATCATTATTGGATAAAGCAGAAAAAGAAAGAACAGCAGTAATCTCGGTAATGAATTCAGATTTCAGATATTCCTTTGTTCCAAAAAAGGTAGATGCACTACTGTCGATAAGAAACATTACATTAAGTTCACGTGTTTCTTCAAATTTCTTAATATATGGAAATCCCTGGCGGGCTGTTACATTCCAATCAATTTGGCGGAAACTATCACCACTTTGATATTCTCTAACTTCAGAGAATTCCAAACCCTGACCTTTAAATAAACTGTGATACTCACCGGAAAAAAGATCAGAAACCAGATCTCTGGTTGTAATCTCAATTTTTCGGATTTTCTTAATAATATCAGATGTTTCCAAAATTCTTAATTCCTAATCCCTAATTATCTAAGGGACTTCAATTTCGTCGAATAATCTGGTTACAATATTTTCCTGTGAAATTTGTTCAGCTTCAGCTTCATAGGTAAGAATAATTCTGTGTCTGAGTATGTCTTTCCCAATAGCTTTAATGTCATCTGGTGTTACATAACCACGGTGTTCAAGGAAAGCATGAGCTTTTGCAGCTTGAGCAAGATAGATCGTAGCTCGTGGGGAAGCTCCACAATCGATAAGATCAGAAAGATCACTTAAATTTTTAAATTTATCTGGTTCACGAGTTGCAAAAACCAGATCAAGAATATATTCCTTAATTTTATCTTCCATATAAATATCTTTGATCAACTTTCTCATATCTAAAATGTCTTTTGGTTCCACAACAGGTTTAACTATAATTTCATCCTTTCTGACCATTTTATCAAGAATTAGTTTTTCTTCATCACGGGTTGGGTAATCAATGATGAGTTTAAGCATAAAGCGGTCAACTTGAGCTTCCGGAAGTGGATATGTACCTTCCTGTTCAAGCGGATTCTGAGTTGCCATCACTAGAAATGGTTTGGGAAGAGGGTAGGTTGTGTTACCTATTGTAACTTGCCTTTCCTGCATTGCTTCCAATAATGCTGACTGCACTTTAGCGGGAGCTCTGTTTATTTCATCTGCGAGTACAAAGTTAGCAAAAACAGGACCTTTTTTAGCAACAAATTCGCTGGTTTTCTGATTGTAAATTAGAGTTCCCATAAGATCAGCCGGTAATAGATCTGGTGTGAACTGGATGCGTTTAAAAGTAGATCTAATTGTATTTGCCAAAGTATATACAGCAAGTGTTTTTGCAAGTCCCGGAACTCCTTCCAGTAGTATATGCCCATCTGCAAGAAGTCCGACAAGAAGCCGTCTGATCATATATTTCTGACCTACAATAACTTTTTCTGTTTCTTGAGTTATCTTGTCGATCAACTCACTTTTTTCCATTACTTTCTGATTAATTTCTTCAATTTTCATTGATCCTCCAAAAATATACTTATTTAAATATTCTGCAAAATGAAACAATGTCGTCTTTCTGAGGAAATCTTCGAAGTAATTTCTAACGAAGAATCTCATTATAAGCGGAGATCATTCCAAAGAAGAATATACAAGATCCGCCAGGATGACAAAAACACTCTATTTTGCAGAACTTTTATACTTATTAATAAAAACTATTATAAAGAGTTTTGTTACAATTTATTTATTTGTTTTTTATTAAATACTTCTCCATCAAGATATTTGAACTGAATTTCAGCATTGTCTTTATTAATGACCATAACTACGTAGGAAGCATTTCTATCACGGTCTCTTCTTGCTGTTAAATGACCAGGGTTGATAAAATATTTATCATCAATATGATCAAAATTAAAGTGGTGGGTGTGACCGTAAAGATAAATATCAGCAGAAATTGTGGTTTTCAGGAGATCTTCGAGTCTGTGTGCTAAAGCAAATTTCCAGTTATCAATTTCAATTTCTAAAATTGCTGGAATTGATCTATCTTTATATCCCGGATGATACAAACCGGGAACTCTTATCAGTTCTACGTTATCAGTGATGTCAGAATTATCGTTCATATCTTCATAATCATCGCCCAAGTGAAAAATATGAGAATATTCTTTTTCAATCTGAAAGACTTTTCTTAACATCTTTTGATTTTTATGAGTATCTGACAGAATAATTAGCTTTTTCATATTTATTTTCTCATCCACATGTAGTGGCTGATTAGTAATCAGCTTTATATGACAGCTTTATAAGCTATCTTTACATCTTCTTTGGTGAGGAGATTCCTAATAAACCCAAAGAAATGGAGATTACGTTTTGAACTGCACTAATGAGATATAATCTTGCAAGACTCAAATCAACTTTACTTTCATCAATGATCTTATATTTAGCATAATATTTATGGAACATCCCTGCTAGTTCATGAACGTAACCAGCTAATCTATGTGGCTCTCTATTATCGGCACAAAGGTTGAGAACAGATGAAAGATCCATCATTTTCTTGATGAGATTTAATTCGTCAGTTTTATTCAATTTACTTAAATTCTTTTCATCAAATTTTTTCAATGTCAATTTTGCTTTTTTTGCTTTCTTTAGAATGCTATTAATTCGAGCGTAAGCATATTGACAGTAGAAAACAGGATTTTCACTTGATTTTTTCTTTGCAAGTTCCAGATCAAAGTCCAGATGAGCTGATGGCTTTCTATTAATAAAGAAATATCGAGCTGCATCTTTTCCAACTTCATCTAGCAAATCATCCATGGAAACGATCTTTCCAGCACGTTTAGACATCTTAACAACTTCACCATCTTCCAAAAGGTTAATATGTTGGAGAAAAACAACTTCCAACTTTTCATCGTCCAATTCCAGTGCTTTCATTGCTGCACGAAGTTTAGCGATATGGCCATGATGATCTGGTCCCAAAACATCAATAATACAATCGAATCCGCGATTATATTTGGTGAGGTGATAAGCAATATCGGGAACAAGATAAGTTGGGTTACCGTCAGCTTTGATAAGAACACGATCTTTTTCATCACCAAATTTGGTTGATGCAAAGAAAACAGCGTCGTCTTTTTCGTAAGTGCAGCCTGCTTCAGCTAAATAACTTAAGGCTTCTTCCAGAATGCCTTCTGTGCGTAATTTTTTCTCAGACATCCAGTTATCAAACTGTACATCAAACCGGTTTAGACTATTTACCTGCATTTTATGGATCTTGTCTAATGCAAAGCTCTTCATCCGGTCAAGACGGTCATCTTCAGTCATGTGAAAAAGTTTGGTTCCTTCAATCGTATTCAGTTCTACAGCAAGATCTTTTATATATTCACCATGATAACCTTCAAAGGGGAATTCTTCAAGGTTATGTCCATGTAATTCACGGTATCTGATCTCTAAAGATTCGGCAAAAATATCAACTTGATTTCCCGCATCATTAATATAAAATTCGCGGAAAGGTTTAAAACCGACATGATTCATTATCCTATAAAGACTATCTCCATAAGCTCCGGCACGGGCGCTGACAATGTTCAATGGACCTGTAGGATTTGCACTGATAAATTCAATTATAACTTTTTTTCTCTGTCCATAATTAGATGTACCATAATTTTCTTTATCATTTAAAATTTTCTTAAGTTCTTTATAATAAAGAGAATTTGCTAGTTTGAAGTTAAGAAAGCCAGGAGCAGCGATCTCGATTGATTTGTAATCTCTTTTTTGGGAAAGATCATCGGCAATCTTTTGGGCAAGATCACGTGATTTTATTTTCAGAATATTTGTGTTTATAAGAGCAACATTACTGGAAAAATCACCATGCTCAGCAACATTTGGTATCTCAACAGTAAAATTCTTATTACAATTAGCATTAATTTTTCTTAAAGACTTTAAAATATCATCATATATTTTTGTTTTCATTACTATTCTTTTGTTTCCCTTTTTATTCTGGATCCGACAGTATAAAGATTTTCTAATTTATAATATTCTCGTTTATCCTGACTAAAAATGTGAACAATAATATCACCAAAATCAACTAATATCCAAGTACTGGAATTCTTGCCTTCGGTAGAAAGTATTTCCATTCCATTTTTTTTTGCATTCTGAATAATGTTCTCTGCAATAGCCTTGTTATGCAGATCTGCTGTTCCACTACAGATTATCAAATGATTTGTGAAATCTGTTTTCCCCGTTACATCGATGTGCTTTATATGCACAGCTTTTTTTTCTTCCATCCAATTAATTATATTGGCAATTGCTTGTTTCTGTTCCATAATCCTCTATTTAAAATATGTTCTGTAATCTCTACCAAGAATAATCTGAAAATCTTCTATTGTGCTATCGTCAAATACATAAATTCTTCGTGAGATTCCTGTTATTTTCATTAAATACTCTAGTTTCTTTTCATCTTTTCTTTTAACTACAATAATTGATTTACCATAAATGAACTTATTACTTTTCACGTTTCCCCATGAAATTATATCGACATTCTCAAAATTCTTGTTTATAAGATTGTCTTTCACTTCACTAGCAGCACCTTTAACCCCGCAACCATTTAAAATGGATAATTTAAGGGAAGTTATCTCAATAATTTTAACTTTATTTTTTTCACTAACTTTTTTATTAAAGAACATAAAATAAGATGCTACATAAATAAGTAACAATATTGTGATACCTATTAATGAAGCACGTTTATCTATGCGAAACAAATTATTTTTTGGTTTTCTCATTGTCAAATTGTTCTTTGAGTTTGGAATATGCTTGTTCAAAAGATTCAGGGATTACTCTTGTTCCACCAATTGCAGATATGAAATTCACATCTCCGTTCCAGCGCGGAACAACATGCACATGGAGATGCTCATCAATACCAGCTCCAGCGGCTTTACCAAGGTTTATCCCAATATTTAATCCATCAGGAGAATAAACTTTAGTAATTACATTTTCGCATAATTGTACAGTTTCAAAAAGATCATCGATCTCATCTTTATTAAGTCCATTCAAATTTGGAGTATGTTTGTTGGGAACGACCATCAAATGACCGTTATTGTATGGGAAAACATTCATGATCACAAAACAGAATTCGCTTCTGTAAAGGATCAAATACTTCTCATCATTATTTTCTGATGGCTTAACACAGAAAATACATTCTTTATCTTTATTAGATAGAATATACTGCAAACGCCACGGTGAATATAAAATATTATTCATAATATGTCCCTCTCGTTTTTTTCCATTTCTCTATTCATCATTTCGTGTTGCAGCATTCGGCTTGCGATAGCAAACGACTTCTCTTTTATATTTGATATTCTTTTTTATTCTTCAAAATGTTTTTGCCTGTGCAAAAATTCAGTTTCAAGATCTGCTAACTGTTCTTTGGAATTTACTCCCGATGCTTCTACAATGTCATCTAAAATAACAGAAGTAACAAGTTTGTTTTTATTATTTAGAATTTCTAACGTATCTGTTAAATAATACTCATTTTGATTATTATTATTATCAATTTTTTTTAATGCTGCAAAAAGGTTTTTAGCATCAAAGCAATAAATTCCCGTATTAATTTCGGTGATTTTTTTTTCTTCTTTTGTTGCATCTTTGAATTCTACTATTCGTTGTACGTTGCCATCTGTGTTTCTTACAATTCTCCCATATTTCAGAGCATCATCCATAACTGCTGTGAGAACAGTGCAGGAAGCGTTATGCTTGCTATGGTGAGCCTGAATTTTTTCTAGAGTTTTATGCCTGAGAAGAGGAACATCACCACAAAGAATAAAAACATCTCCATCAAAATCTTTGAATTTTTTTTCTGTAACCATTACAGCGTGACCTGTTCCGTTTTGTTGAACTTGTTCTACGAATTTAATATTATCATTTTTTGGAACAACATCGATCACCTGTTCTTTCTTGTAACCCACAACAATTGCGATCAGATCACTATTGATCTTATTTGCTGTTTCTACAACACGGTTTATCATTGGCTTTCCTGCTAATTCAAAAATTACTTTCGGTTTATCTGATTTCATGCGAGTGCCTTTGCCGGCAGCAAGGATTATTGCGGCAGTTTTTTTCATTTTAGTTCCAAAAATATATCTTTAATTTTTTTTTTTAGAATTGGATGAACTAGATCAGGACATAACTCATTTAGAGAAATTAATACAAACTCACGTTTATGCAATTCCGGATGGGGAAGAACCAGCAATTTTGTATTCATTATCTTATCTTCATAGAATAACATATCAATATCTATTGTCCTAGGTCCCCATTTTCCTTTTCTACTGCGTCCAAGCTGATTTTCTATATTCAAACACTTTTTTAGAAGTTCTTTGGGTAATATATTTGTATTTAGCTCAACGACACAATTAAGAAAGTCGGGTTGATCTATTTTGCCATAAGGTTTTGTTGTGATTATTGAACTAGTTTTTTTGATCTCAACATTTTCCAGTTCAGATATGTATTTTATTGCATTAGTAATATAGTTTTGTTTGTTGCCAAGATTTGAGCCCAGACCAAGATAACAATACATTTATTTCCTTTATCTGTTTCTTTCCATTTCTACTTCTACAGAGCCAAGTGAACCATTTATTGGAACAGATGGTTTTTTGATCTTAACATTAACGTAAGTGATTGCTGGAAACGATTCTAAGATAGAATCAAGAATAGTATTTGCACAAACCTCCAATAAATAAAACTCACGTTCTTCTAAGGTGTGTTTGATTATTGCATAAACTTTAGTATAATCAACAGTATCTTCAAGGTGTTTGATCCGTTTATCATTTGTCTGTTCGGTTTCATACGAAAAATTAACGATAAATCTCTGTCCTAATTTTCTTTCTTCCGGGTGAATTCCATGATAACCGTAAAAAACCATTTCATGCAGATGAATTCTCATTTCCTGCCTCTATTCATTACTAAAATCTTTTAGTAATTTCAAAACTTAATTTATTTGCGAATATTTTATCGATAAGGTATATAAACAAACCACTTAATAATAAACTAAACATAGAAACAACAATAGACAAATCCTCATTAAAAGTGAATAAATATTTGCTAATTAAATAGAATGATAACATTGCAAGAACTGGAATAATAAATACAACGAAAGAAGAAAAAACACGTAATGATGGCGCTATATTAACTTGAACTCTATCACCGATTTTTAATTTTAATGCTGTTTTTATTTTATGTAAAATAATTTTATCATTAACATTGCATATTCCGTTAACTGCACAACCATCGCATGAACCTGTTCTTTCAACCTCTACATGAACAACATTTCCTTCGATTTTTCTAACAACTGCAATATCTTCGTGGTTATCCATTTTTTTATTTCTCTTTTAATTTATTAATAATATCTGTTGTGGATTTTCCATCAACAAAAGAAAGACTTTTAACCTCTCCATTGTATGAATTTACAATATCAGAACCGACTATATCTTTGGGCTTCCAATCTCCACCTTTAACAAGGATATCTGGTTTAATGTGATTGATTAACTTATATGGAGTATCTTCTTCAAATATAACAATATAAGAAATAGAACAAAGTGCGGATAATACAACTGCTCTTTCTCTTTCATTATTTACAGGACGGCCAATTTCTTTTAGTCTGTTTACAGAAGAATCACTATTCAATCCGAGAATAAGAATGTCTCCTAATTCTTTCGCTTCTGCCAAATATTGAACATGTCCAGAATGTAATATGTCGAAACAACCATTTGTAAAGATGATCTTCTTATTTTGGGTCTTTAGTTCTTTAGTAATAATAGCTATCTCTTCCCATGTTTTTAATTTATTTTTCATTTTACCGGATAACTCCCATCAAAGCAAGCGTAACAATAACTTTCAGGTTTTTTTACAGCTTTTTCTAATTGTTCTAAAGAAAGATATTTAAGAGTATCTGAGCCAATATATTTCCTTATCTCATCCACGGACTTGTTATTAGCAATTAACTCTTCCCGTGTAGGTGTATCAATACCATAATAACATGAATTTTTCACTGCTGGTGAGCCAATACGAAGATGGATTTCTTTTGCTCCGGCTTTACGCACAAGTTTAGTTATTTTGCGAAGTGTAGTGCCACGTACAATAGAATCGTCGATAAGTGTTACAACTTTACCTTTGAAAAAATTTGGAAGAGGATTGAATTTCTGATAAACACTTTCATCTCTAACAGTCTGTTCCGGTTTAATGAATGTTCTTCCTACATAATGATTTCTGATCAAACCCATTTCGTATGGTTTTTTCTTATATTTGGCATAACCGAGAGCAATGAAGTTCGATGAATCTGGAACCGGCACAACTATGTCTGAATTAATATCATCATTTTCTGCAATTATTTTACCGATTTTTTCCCTTACTTCAAATACATTTTCTTCAAAGATCACACTATCTGGTCGTGAAAAATATATATGCTCAAAAATACAGTGTTTATTGGTTTTTGTAGCTCGGAAACCATTCGGATCATTTTCAATATTGGTTATGCCGTCATTATTAACAACGATAATTTCAGCCGGTTTTACCTCATTTATCCAATCCATATAAAGAATATCCAGAGCGCAGCTTTCTGAAGCAACTACAACTGCACCGTCTTTTGTTTTACCGTAACTCATTGGTCTAAGAGCATATGCATCACGGAAAAGATACATTTCTGTTTTTGTTGCAAGAACTGTAGAAAAGGCACCTTTGACATATCCCATCATCTTTTTTATTGCATCTGGAATTGTATAATTTTCTCGTTCAACATGAT